>Ga0335397_10002992_pt1 | contig 22913 bp, 20 predicted proteins | sample MAT04_FD_205740 | JGI IMG/M metagenome (GOLD analysis project Ga0335397, IMG submission 205740) | Freshwater microbial communities from Lake Fryxell liftoff mats and glacier meltwater in Antarctica - MAT-04 (spades assembly) (version 2) ... | reverse complement strand
CAGGGCATTGGGCATGGGCCAAACAGGGCATGGGCCAAACAGGGCATGGGCCAAACAGGGCATGGGCCAAACAGGGCATGGGGCATGGGGCCAAACAGGGCAAACAGGGAATTGGGAATTGGTAATTGGGAATTGGTAATTGGGAATTGGTAATTGGGAATTGGTAACTAATGACAACAGACAACAGACAACAGTCAACAGTCAACAGACAACAGTCAACAGACAACAGTCAACAGACAACAGTCAACAGACAACAGACAACAGACAACAGACAACAGACAACAGACAACAGTCAACAAAGAATCGGTATTTTTGACAGCGGTGTGGGCGGTTTGACTGTTTTGACGCAGTTATACGAGCAATTGCCCAACGAATCTATACTTTATTTTGGAGATACGGCGAGGCTTCCTTACGGGACTCGCGCAGCGTCGGAAATTGTCCACTTTGTCCGGGAAATTATGGCCTGGCTGGTGGAACAGGATGTGAAAATGGTGATTATGGCCTGCAACACCAGTTCTGCTTTGGCGATGGAAATGGTGCAGGCTGAGTTTGATATTCCGGTGCTGGGAGTGATTCTGCCGGGGGCGCAGGCTGCGGTGCAGCAAGGCAAGCGGATCGGGGTGATCTCAACTCCGGCTACGGCTGCTAGCAATGCTTATCGAAATGCGATTTTGGAAATGGACGCGGATTGTCGGGTATGGCAGGTTAGCTGTCCGGCTTTTGTGCCGCTGGTGGAGCAAAACCGGATTCACGATCCTTATACTTATGAGGTGGCTCGGGAATATTTGGCTCCTTTGATTCAGCAGCGCATCGATACGCTGATTTACGGCTGCACTCATTATCCGCTGTTGGCTCCTGTGGTGCGATCGCTCTTGCCTGCTGGGGTAAATTTGATCGATCCTGCGGTGCGCGTGGTGGCTGCTGCGGCGAGAGAATTGGAGGTTTTGGGGCTGCGGAATGCTGGTGTTGCGCTGCCGACTCGTTTTTGCGTGAGTGGCCCTCCGCAGCAGTTTGCGGACTTGTCGGTGCAGTGGCTGGGCTGTACTCCTGCGGTTGAGAAAGTATCTCTGCCGGCTGTTGTCCGTAGCGAAGCGGGGCGTAAGCCATCGCCCGTATCTGTGGAATCTGTCGAATAAGCCGGACAATTGCTCGATCGCGCGACAATCGCCGAAATTTTCAATTTTATACCATGCGTGCAAAATAAGTGCTACATAGAACCCCCCCAACCCCCCCTTGTTAAGGGGGGGCTAGAAATTAATCTATAGCAAGTATTTATTAAATTGGTATTAAATCTTACCCTCCAAAACCCTAGGGATTTGGGGGGTTGAGTTTTTGCTGGGAACATCGCAGCTAGCGATCGAACATCATTGTGTAATAAAATGCAACAAAAGCTTTGATGAACAATGCAAATAATGTCCTCTATCTGCTGGAGATCTTCAGCCTTGAACCATGTCACCCTATATATCGCAAGCAGTGTTACTTGTAGACGGCTATAACATGATTGGACTTTGGCCTCGACTCCGAGAGAAGCGCGATCGCGACGAACTCGAAACAGCCCGCCGCGAGTTGATTGAGGCTTTAGTTAACTACAGCGCCGTACAAGATTTTGAAGCCAGACTCGTGTTTGACGCTCAGTATCGAAACACTCCCAGCGTTAGAGAAATTATTACTAAAAATTTATCTGTGCACTACACTGATTTCGGTCAGACAGCAGATACTTATATTGAAAAATCTTGTGCTAATTTGCGCTACGAGTTGCGATCGGTTAAAGGCAAAGGGCGCATGATTGTCGCCACCTCAGACAGAGCCCAGCAATTAACCGTAGTCGGCTACGGTGCCGAATGGATGTCCGCCCAACAACTAGCGGCTGACGTAGAATCCACCGCCCGCCGCAGCGAGCGCCAGCACAAATCCCGCAAACACAATTCCAGTCGCTTTCTGGCCAATTCCCTCGATCCAGAATCGCAACAGCGCCTCGCCAGAATGAGAATGGGGCTGCATTAGCGGCCCAAACCCGCTTGCTGCATGAGAAAAAAAAAGTTTCTCAAAGGCCTTGCTAAATCCAATAACTTCCGGTACTATTAGTAAATGTGGGTTACAAAAAACACGCAATCCTCGGTAGCTCAGTGGCAGAGCGATCGGCTGTAATGAATGCAAGCCTTTGGCATCAACCAAAAGCCCTAGTGACATAGCAGCTTTATCCGGTAACGGGTACTGAAAAATCGGGTGAATTCAAGGAAACCGCAGCACTTTGGGTGGCGGCAATCTTGAGCCAAGTCTGGCGAAAGGCAGCGGTTGCGATCGCAAGTAGCCGGAAAGGTGCAGAGACTAGAGATGAGGAGCCTAACCAATAAATCTCACAGCGCCCGACATCCCGCGACAGATGATAAGTCTGCGTTTTAGGGATGATGAAATAGTCCACGCCCTTCGGAAACGTTGGGATAAGTGTAACCGATTGGTCGTAGGTTCAAATCCTACCCGGGGAGTTAGTAAAAGTCTGAAGTTGGAATTTTCCAGCTTCAGATTTTTTTTGTGTTTATTTTCAGATATGTTTTTCTATAATGTAGATGCAAACACTTTATCTGTATCATGAGCTATCGCGACATCATCACCATAGAGCCGGATAAGCGAGGTGGCAAGCCCTGCATTCGTCGGATGCGGATTACGGTTTACGATGTTCTGGGCTGGCTGGCTTCTGGAATGTCTATTACTGATATTATTGACGACTTCCCAGAACTGACAGAAACAGACATTAGAGCCTGTTTAGAATTTGTGGCAGATCGCGAGCATCGTTTAGTTGCTTCAGTGAGTGTCGCTTGAAACTACTATTCGATCAAAATCTGAGCCGAAAATTAGTTACTCGCTTGGCTGATATTTTCCCTAATGCTAGCCATGTTCAGTTGCATGGGCTAGCAGAGAAAACAGATACAGAAATCTGGGATTTCGCCAAGTTGAACGATTTCTGTATTGTGACTCAAGATGCAGACTTTACGGAAAGAAGTCGGCTGTATAGCTCTCCACCGAAAGTAGTGTGGTTAAGATGTGGAAATGCACCCACCAATCAAGTTGAAACTCTGATCCGCTCAGGACAAGAAGCGATTCAAGAGCTTTTAAGTAATTCTAGCCTTCACTGCTTAGAGCTTCATTGATTTAAGGGTAGTCCTGCTTACGCTGTAACTATCTCAGGCTTGGTATCAGGTGATGCTGGCTGGAAGTGCAACACCATGATTTTCTCTCTTCGCAATCCGACAGATTCATAAGTGCCGGTTTGTAGTGCGGACTTTAGTCCGCAACATGAAAGCGGACTAAAGTCCGCACTAGGAACCAATCTTATTGCTGTCAATCAACCGGACACGATATCAAGTGCCCCAGAAACGAGATTTTTGAGTTTCTTCAAGCATCTGGCTGACGCACCCTACCGAATACTAAACATCGCGTTCTGTCCGTACCCATTTGGTTTGCCGCTTCAGGATAAAACCCAGATACAAAGGGATTTTCCACAGGATGTAAAAAGGTACGGATAAAAGAGTTGCGCCGGAAATGTCGGCACGCCCGAATTTTGCCCAAGCGCTGACAATTGAAACTAAAATTAGCAGTCCTTGTACTGCTAATAAGACGGCGGGAATCGGGGATGTTCCGATGGTTGCTGCTAGTAATGAGGCGGCAAAAGTGGCTAGCCAAATAGCGACTAAAAGCGATAGGGGAGGGACTGACAAGTCGAGCGCGATCGCCATTAAGTCAAAACGCTGTTGCTCGATCGAAGCTGTCGCCAGCCTGGGAGTCTGAGTTAGCAAGGTTTGCAAGTGTCCGTGTTCCCATCTGGTTCTTTGAGTTTTAGCTACTTCCTGCTGCTGCGGTAAACACCCCGTGACTCTGGCTTCGGGGCAGAATACGGTTGGATGTCCGGCGATCGCCAAATCCAAACTCATTTGCATATCTTCGACGATATTGCTGCTGGCTAAGGGAACATCTCGAATGATTAACCAGGGAAAAGCCATGCCCGTACCTGTTAGCAATGACGGGAATCCTAGCTGTTTTACTCCGCTGGGTCGGACTAGGTTTTTCACTAGAAATGCTAAGGCAGAAATCGAATCTTTTGGGGTAGGATTGGGCGGTTGTTCCATTAAATATGTTGCTTGCACCGGCCTTTGTTCGGCGATTGCAACGCGGGCTAATTTTTCTATGGAGTCTGGCCCACAGATGCAGTCTGCGTCAACCATAATGACTACTTCTGGGGGGTCTGAGGCGATCGCCCTCAAGCCGAAATCCAGTGCGTATCCCTTCCCCTTGCGTTCTGTGTCGTGGCGCTCGATCGCACTTGCACCGCAGTTACGGGCGATTTCTGCCGTATCATCCGTGCAGTTGTCGGCAATCACTAACAGGCGGTCTTGAGGTGTTAGCTGCGGCAATATGGTGGAGATGGTGGCGGCTATTCCTGCGGCTTCGTTGTAGGCGGGAATTAAAACTGCTATTTTGGGGCGAGGCTCTTTTGTTTCGTCTGTGGGGGCGAGGTTCGACAGGAAAGCTGCACTGCATTCTAGGAATAGAACTGCAACGGGAATTAGCAGGATTAGGGCGATCGTCAAAAGTACAACATCAACAAATAGGAACGGTAGCTGATTTATTTCCACAATTCTAGCACCTTAATTTAATTTAATTTGCAACGGTCATTGAATTGACTTAATCAAATTGCACTTCAGTCAACTCAGCGATCGACGCTATCTAACTTATCAGATACGAAAACATCACCCTCACTACGAACCTATTTGATTGCTCGTTGGCTACAATATGATATCATATCACGTCGATTCTGACAATTTTAAGTAAATCACTTAATTCAACCTCAAACAGCCCCAAACAACCCGAAACCCGGTTTCTTTGAGATACCGGATTTCGGGTTGTTATGCTTTAATCGACTAAAAACGCAAAAGCAATCTCTCAACTATTTTCCAATTACGCTGCTTCCCGCACAGGAACAGGTTGAGATTTTTTTTGAGTGAACTGTGCGGGGAGTGCAGATTCTCTGATACATCTCGATATCGATCGCAAATATGCCACTTCTGCTTGAAAAGAATCCACCGCAGAAAGACTCTCAACTAATTCATCAAATTCATCAGCACTAACTCCAGCACAGTTCAAAACTTCTTCGTTGAGCCTCCCGTGCATTCCTTGCAGGAGGAGTTGGATCATATCGCTGTAGTCAGCGACTTCTGTTCCGTAACCTTGCAATTTTTTCGGATTGACTCCCCACTGCAAAATTTTCAGCAATTCTGCGGCGGAACTCCACGCAAAAGAAGAAGCAATCACCTCTTTTTCCGCTGCGACAAGAGCCTGCTTAATTTGCACTTCCGGGAAATTCGGATCGCTCATTAAGTTTGCCAGGTTAGACACTTGTTTATCTAACACGCACAAAGAAAAAGGAGCTAGTTCTAAAATCACCATATCGCCAGCCTGGTCAACTCTTCTGAAAGGATCTTCCAGAACATTAATTAAGAGGTGAATGTCTATAGGTTTGCTCCAGTCAAATTGTCCGAGGAAAAATGGTTCTTCGTATCCCGTTAAAAGTCCTTGAAAATGAATCGGCAATTTTTTGCCTGACTCAAGAATTTTATACCAAGCGACTTCCAAGGTTTCTGTCGGCCATCCGAGATTGCTGACTGCGACAATTTTCAGTTTTCTGGGCACGGAAACCACCAGCGAATTCAGTAACAAATGTACGGCTTCGACTAGATTTTGAGCGGTTACGTAGCGGTGGGGAGCGTGAACGTTGACTGTTTTACTTTGCTGTACTTTCTTGGACATTTGCTCGCAGAATAAGCTATTTTCTAGCATATGAGTAAAGCGAACCATCCCGTAAGTGACGTTTCCTTCTTGAGATGCTTTGGCAAATTGCCATTCTGCAAATTTTTGGGAGGCGGCGTAAACTTCGGTTGTAAAATATCGAGATGTTTTGCCTGTGGAAGAGAAGATGCAGTCTTCTACGCCGTATTCTTCGGAAAGTTGGATGATGTGTTTGCATCCTAACAGGCTGGTTGTAACTGTTTCTCGAATTTGGATTTCAGCTAATCCGGGCTGGCGCTGGGCTGCTAGGTGAAAAACAATGTGTGGTTTTTCTACTTCAAATATGTGTTTGAGCGCCTGGAAGTTGCGAATGTCGGCGGCGTAGAAAGTTACTGCGCCTTCTTTGTTAAAGTGCGGGAGATTTTCTGCGGGGTTTTGACAGCGGGCTTTGTCTGCGGAAATGATGTTAGTTGCGCCTAGAGAAAGGAGTTTTTCGATTAGGAAACTCCCGACGCATCCTTCTCCGCCGGTGATGAGGATAGTTTTTTCTTTGATTTTGTTGCAGCAGGCGAGGGTGTACAGATTAATGGTACGATCGCGCACGTCGCTAAAAGGTTCGCTTTCTAGTTGTCCGTCGGCTTGATAGGCGGAGATTAGCTGTGCGGTGAGAGTTTGTAAGGCTGCTAGGATTTCCGGATTTTGCGGTTCCGGGGAACCTGGGGGAACTAGCTGCTGGATGCGATCGATTATTGCCGCTTTGCTGGCAATTTCAAACACTTCTGAGGGGTTAAATGTGCTATTCACTATTCTGGGCTCCTTGTAAAGTAAATTATAGAAAGACCGTTGCCTATCGGCTAGTTGTTAAACTGATTTGCGAGAAACAGAATCTTTAAAATTTGGCTGATTTTCGGGTTGTTTACAGAGAAAGCGACTGAATCGGAAAGATACGCGATCGGCTTTCCTACTAATTACTTTTTTTCAGTCTACTTGTCGTTTTATTAAGGACTTTTTTAACTTGCTTGCTTTGGCGAGCTGCTAAGTCGGAACTTTCTCTGTTAAAAAATTTTCACTACAACATAACTATAAACTTAAGTTGCTGGCTGTTGGCAATAGTCAAAACGTATCTTTACTATTTCTTTGCAATTATCTCCGAATATTCACGCAATTGTAAAGTTAATGTAAAGTAGTGCAGGCGTTAAACAAACTTAAGAATCCTTACTACTATCAGTAAAATGTATTTTATATTACTAATCGTATTAAAAATTTAAGTAAAGATACGGACAACATAGCCCAATATTGCGGTGTGCCGAAAATATTGCTATACGAGTAAAAAAAAGAATCTCAGGGTAAAGCAGAGTTATAGCCTTTCTCAAAAAGGTGAGAAGTCAGTCGATTTTAGATTTTAGATTGGGGGATTGAGGGATTGAGGGATATATCGATTTTAGATTTTAGATTTTGCTCGTTACCAGGCTTGCTCGTTACTTTCGCTCTGCCTGGTAATGCAGATCCGGAGGAAGAGCCTCTCTTTACCCCTGGGCTTCGGGAAACAGAGGAGTGTGGCAGATGTTTAAATTATTAAATTTTCGTTCCTAAGATTAGTTCGTAGTGCGGACTTAAGTCCGCAAAAAACTGCGGACTTCAGTCCGCACTACGAACCGTTTTTGTTATAGTAATTGACCGGATATGATATGAGGGATTCAGAGAGCGATCGCTCAATACCTCATCTTTCCCTCGAACTGCTACAGATCCATACACAATAAGTCATTCCCAATTTTTTAAGTTCAACTCTTAAATCTCAAATCTAAAATAGTATGAATTGGTGGGGTAGCCATAGCAAGACTACCCCTATATGCGTGCTGCTACCGGGCGCGAATGCTGCGCTCTTTTTTGCTGCCTTCAAAGCCGCGAGCGTCCCCAACATCGTAGCCTCCTGTCCGCAAGCGACGGTCTAAATCGCTGGCTTCTGGAGAACTTTTTGCCGCTTCTTCGATCGTAATTCTGCCCTCCATCACAAGTTTGTAAAGAGCCTGGTTGATAACCTGCATTCCTTCGTAGGTGTCATGTTCCATCAACCGGAAAGCTTCATCATCAGCACCTTTCATCAAGTATTCCTGCATAGCTGGCGTGTTCACTAAAATATCGTGAACTGCGACGCGGCGGTTGTCAACAGTTGGCAGTAAAAGTTGGGCAACTACCGCTACCAAAGAATCACAAATTTGAATCCGCATCGCCTGCTGTTCTTCGGGCGGATAGAGGTTCAACAATCGATTGATAGCGCTAATGGCGCTGCGAGTGTGGAGAGTTCCAATTACTAAGTGACCAGTTTGAGCTGCTTGCAAGGCTGTATTGATGGTAACGCGATCGCGCATTTCCCCAATCAGAATTACATCTGGGTCTTCCCGCAAAACTGCCCGCAAAGCCTGCTGAAACTCGTGGGTATGCAAGCCGACTTCCCGCTGGCTAACTAAGCATTTTTTGGAAGGGTGAATAAATTCGATCGGGTCTTCAATTGTAACTACGTGCTTCTGTTCCATCTGGTTGAGATGGTCGATCATCGCGGCGACTGTTGTCGATTTGCCCGAACCGGTAGGCCCTGTAACTAATATTAACCCCTGCGATCGCAAAATGATATTTTTGAGAACTTCTGGCAACCTCAAGGAATCGATAGTCGGTATTTCCAAACTGATCAACCGCAATACTAGGGCACCGCCGCTGAGGGAATCAAAACAGTTTAGCCGACATCGCACGAAGCCAGGGTAAAAAATTGCTGAATCTAATTCCTTGGTAGTTACGAACTGTTTTCGCTGTTCGGGGGTGAGAATTTCGGCTAAGTAGTGTTCAAAACTTTCTGGCGTTACTTTGGGGTGGCTGGTGGCTACTTGCATCACGCCCCGAATCCGAAATCGAGGTACTTGGCCAACTCGAATGTGAATGTCGGAAGCGCCGGCAGTATGGGCATCTCTGACCATTTGTTCGATCGTACTGACGGGAGCCTCAACAGGCCGCTGCTGCTTGGCTGCGGGGGGCGCAGAGGGCGCAGGTGCAGGAGGCGGGGGTGTTACGGCCAAGGGCGGCGGAGGCGGCGGTGTGCGGCGGGCTTGAGCGTCTGGTCGAACGGGTGTAGGATTGTTTAATGGGTTCATTTTTTGGTCTCCAGTCAATGTAGATTAATTGCGAAAAAATGCCCGATTTCTAATCTAGTCGCTCTCCGCTAATTCGGTGCTAAATGCTGAGAATATTTTACAATTAGGCTGGATGGGCGATCGACCAATTAACAGTTTTAACTTCTATGAACATCATTCAAAAAATTGCCGACTGGCTCGAAAATCGCGCTGTTACTCCCGCCTACGCGGGTTGGCTGCTATCGGGGATGACGGTGTTCTTTTTTGGTTCTGCTACTAATACAATGGCTGGGTGGCTGTACGCACTAAGCGGTGGGAGTTTGGCGCTGTTGGGAGTAGCGGCGGTTTTGCCGGTAAAATCGCTCCGTTCTTTGGAAGTGCGCCGTCGCCCGATCGAACCGGTGAGTGCGGGCGATCGAATTACGATCGAACTAGAAATCGAAAATCGCGATCGCCAACCTAAAACTTTGTTGCAAGTGGTAGACGTCTTGCCGTTTGTATTGGGAACAGAGGTCGTCCGCCCGATCGAAGTCATAGAGCCTAACAGTACATACAGGGATACATACTATATAGAAGCCCAGCAGCGCGGTATCTATCGCTGGCAAGAGGTGCACTTGAGAACGGCTGCGCCTTTAGGATTGTTTTGGTGCCGCCGCAGCCGTCCGGCTAAAGCAGTGGCGGTTGTCTACCCGCAGGTTTTGCCGTTGAGCACTTGTCCTTTGATCGATCGCATCGGTCAAGAAGACAGTCCGCAATTGTACGATCGTAGTCGATCGCAAACTGCAACCGAAGGCCTCACCCGCAACCTCAGACCTTACCGCCACGGAGACCCCACCCGCCTGATTCACTGGCGCACCAGCGCCCGCTACGGAGAACTGCGAGTCAGAGAGTTAGAAATTGCAGCCGGTGGTCAAGAAATTATTATTGCTCTCGACAGCGCTGCATTGTGGGAAGCAAAGGAATTTGAACGAGCGGTGACAGTAGCTGCATCCCTGTACTTCTATGCTAGCAAGCGCCTGTTAAACGTCAAACTGTGGACGGCAGGAACTGGACTCGTTTCGGGGAACCGGGTAGTTTTGGAAACGTTGGCGGCGGTTAATGCTGCCGAAGAGGCGATCGATAGTCGATCGCAACTGCCGATAATTTGGCTGACTCAAAACTCTGCAAGTTTAAACACTCTTACCCAAGGTAGTCGTTGGGTCCTCTGGCCGTTGGCATCTGCTGAAATAGGCGAAAAAATGTTAGTAAAACACGATTTACCCGGTTTACAAATTAGATCGGATAGACCGTTAGAACTTCAGTTACAAGATTCTCTAGAAAGAAGACCGGGCGGTTGAAACCGTACGTCCTGTCTTTTGAAAATTCACATAAATAACACATTTGGGGCGAACAATCTTAGTCAGCCCCACAAGATTTTAATTGTAGAGAGATAGTTTAATTTAAATGCCGATCGCACTCGTTGCCTGAAATTCAAATGTCAATCCCGGTTAATCCTTAGTGTCGGGGAGAGTTTCGACTACATACTCCGGTACATACTCAGCAACCTTCTCAGGTCGATTCTCTGGCAATTTTTCTGGCAATTTATAGGGCAAATTCTCCCGTGGCTGTTCCCGCCTCACCCGCCGGATCGGGAGATTTGCAATCAATGCTGTTGCCCGCTGATCGCTAGCTAGCGAGAACTCCGACTCATTAGTATCGATTTCCACATAGCGAGACACCACCTCTAGAATTTCTCGGCGCATCGACTCAACCATTTCGGGGCTGAGCTCTGAGCGATCGTGGGCTAAAACGAGTTTCAGGCGACGTTTTACATCGTCGCGGCTGTTGTCAGGGGGGTGCGGGAAAAGTCTTTCGAGAAGTGTGTACAGCATGGGTAGATCTGGTTTGTCAAGGGTTGGGCATAGAAAAAATCACTGGGGAAAATTTCGGCTACTTTTTGTGATGCAGTGGCTGCTGTTCAAGATCGATCGCCAATATTGCAGCACATCACATAATTTTAGTATTGAAGAACTTGCGGAGGCGAGTAAAAAAGTTTTCGGGACGGGAATTGAGATCGAGAAATTCAACTTTTTCGCCTTCTAAACGGCGGGCAATATTGTCGAAGGCAGTTCCAGCTAAAGAAGCCGTTTCCGACAATACTAATGGTTCGCCTCGGTTGGTGGAAACGATGACGCGCTCGTCGTCGGGGACAACGCCTAACAGCGGAATGGCGAGGATTTCCCGCACGTCTTGCACCGACATCATATCATTTGCCAGCACCATTGCGGGCCGAATCCGGTTGACGATTAGCTGGATTTTCTTGACGTTGTTGGCTTCCAGCAGGCCGATGACTCGATCGGCATCACGAACAGCAGCGATTTCTGGGGTGGTGACAATGATACCTTCTTGCGCCGGGGCGATCGCATTTTGAAAACCCTGTTCAATTCCAGCCGGAGAGTCGATCAAAATATAGTCGTGTTTTGCTGCCAACATCCCCACAAGCTGCTTCATTTGCTCAGCGCTGATGGCATCTTTCATCCGAGTTTGAGCAGCCGGCAACAGCACCAAGCGCGGCTGACGCTTATCTTTCACCAAAGCTTGCTCTAACCGGCACTCTCCGGCGAGAACTTCTAATGCCGTGTAAACAATCCGGTTTTCTAAGCCCAGCAGCAAGTCTAAATTTCTCAGGCCGAAATCGGCATCAATTACGGCAACATTGCGCCCCCGCTTAGCTAAAGCCATGCCGAGATTAGCTGTGGATGTGGTTTTTCCCACTCCGCCTTTCCCTGATGTAACAACAATAATGCGAGCCATAAGCGATTTTAGATTTATTGGTCAGTTGTCTGTTGTCTGTTGTCTGTTGTCTGTTGTCTGTTGTCTGTTGTCTGTTGTCTGTTGTCTGTTGTCTGTTGTCTGTTGTCATTAGCGCTGTCCCCGCTCGCGAACGTTATTAGTCATTAGTTATTGGTCATTGGCAATTAATCTTATTATTTGTCGTTCGTTGGCAATTATTTTATGAGAATTTGGCAGCAATCAGTTATTCATTGAATCTAATCAAAACTCATCACTCATAACTCTCATTGTTCTACGAATGCTCTCTGAATTTGCACTGAACTTTTAAAATTTCCTTGACTAACTGATTTAGCCAAAACCTAAATTATCAAGCGCCGACTTAAAGAGAAATAGTATTACTAATGACTAATGACCAATGACTAATGACCAATGACCAATGACCAATGACCAATGACCAATGACTGAGGGCGGGTTTTGTCCTTTTTTTAGTCGTTTGTATCATATATCCTTAGCTAAACCCGCCCCTACTAATGACCAATGACAACTGACAACTGACAACTGACAACTGACAACTGACTTATTACTCATTACCGCCGATTAACTGCGATTTGTCAAAATCAGAGGCTCTACCGATCCGAATCCCTTGAGGTGTCACGTAGGCGACTTCCGGGAAAAACTGAGCGGGTGAGATTTCTGGGCCTCTGGCAACGTACTTAGCAATCCTAATCACCATCGGTTCCATCTGCAAGGCCATAATCACGCTTTTGGTATTGCCGCCAGCACCGGCGTGTACAACGCCCCGCAAACGGCCCCAAACTAGGATATCGCCTCCGGCGATGACTGAGCCACCGGGATTGACATCTCCCAAAAGTACGATCGTCCCTGGATGACGAATTTCTACGCCCGATCGCACTGTCATCTGCAAATATAAAGGTTCTGCCAGGGATTGCGGTTTTTCGGCAGTGGCTTTATTCAGGGAAGAAACCGGAGGCTGCTGTTCTACACAATAGCCGGCGGTAGCTGCGGCAACGGCTGTTTGACGACGGTTGGTGTGGACTCGTTTGAGTTGCAGTTCGACTTCCAATAGGGCTTCGGCGATTTCTTGTAGTTGACGAATATCTAAGAGTCGATCGTTCCCCATCAATTGTACTTCTGCATTTGCCTGCCAAAAGCGTTCTCCTGCATTCAGCCTAACTTTTAGCTGTTGCCAAAGTTCAGTCCAAGTCGAGGCTGCCGCTGTTGGTACTTCGCTGGTGTTAGTTTCTGAGGGGAGTAGCAGCAGTAGCTGTCCATCTTCAGTCTTGAGTCGGACTTGCAGCTCTAAGCTGATTTCGGGTGTTGATTGAGGGGCGGCAGCAGCAGCTCCGGCGGAGGCATCGGGTGTCATGGGACGGTTTGATATCGGGTAGAGACAGGTTAACATCAATATTAGCTTGAGTCGTCTTTTGCCTCAGCCTTTGGGGCGAAAAGTCTGGTTTTTTTATTTTTAACCGCAGGTAAGGCAATTCTATTTCATTTTTGAACAAGATTTTTTTTTAATTAACCGCAGAGGGCGCAGAGGACACAGAGAAAGAGAATCAAGAGACGAATAAAGTAGGGTGGGCAGTAAGCACCGCAAGCGCGATAAGTAGCGCGTCAAACCACTTTTGGGCTAAGTCGTGTCGGGAGCATTTCAGTTTTGTAGCAACATATTTTATAAATATTACTTTTGATCTCGCAACACGTAGCCAACTCCCCGAACCGTATGCAACAAGCGTTTTGAGTTAGTGGCTTCTAACTTAATTCGTAACGCCCGAATATACACTTCAATAATATTTGACTCGCCCATAAAATCGTAACCCCAGACTTTTTCTAAGATGCGATCGCGCGTAATCACTTGACGGGGATTTCGCAGCAGAAATTCTAGCAAATCAAACTCTTTGGCAGTCAGTTCAATTAGTTGATTGCCTCGATAAACTTCACGGGTTAAACCGTTCAATATTAGGTCTTCAAATTCTAATTGATCCGGGTCATTTGGTTGAGTTCGGCGCAGACGTGCTTTCACCCTCGCGAGGAGTTCTTCCATACTGAAAGGCTTAGTCACATAATCATCAGCGCCAGCATTTAATCCCGTTACGCGATCGGGTACTTCATCCTTTGCTGTTAACATAATTATTGGTACTTGCACGCCAGTCGATCGCAATCTTAAACAAATATCCAATCCAGAGATGCCCGGAAGCATCCAATCTAAAATCAATAAATCCGGTTCAGCCGTGCGGGCAAGGGTTAATCCATCCAATCCATTGGGAGCGACCGTCACGTGATATCCTTCTAGAGTAAGTTCAGATTCGATGAACTTGGCTAGCTTAGGGTCATCTTCAACAAGCAGAATACGATCGCTCATAGCTGCGGATTCCAGATAGGTAAGGTGATAGTAAAAATACTACCTTCTCCCGGTTTAGAACGGAGCGTGATACGTCCATCCATGCCTTCGATCAGGCTTTTGGCGATCGCCAATCCCAGCCCTGTACCGTCCCTAGAGCGAGTCATAGACTCATCCACCCGGTAAAACCGCTCAAAAATCCGGTTTTGATGCGGGAGAGAAATCCCAATTCCGCGATCGCCCACATGAATCATCACCTGCTGTTCCTTCTTTTCTAAGACTAGCTCAACTGGTTCTTCTGGAGCCGAATACTTAATTGCATTATCAACTAAATTAATTAACACTTGTTGTAAACGATCCAGATCCGCACAGGCGACAACATCCTCATCAGTTGACACCAAAATAACTTTCCGATTGCTAACCTTTTGACTCATTTCGGCCACCTCAGCTACCAGAGTATTCAGCATCACCGGATGCAAACGAAAGTGCAGATTGCCACTATCAGCCCGCGCCAAATCCAGCAAATCTTCTAACATCCGAATCGTGCGCTCAGTTTCCCCAACCGCTGTTTCCAGTGCTTGCTGCTGATAATCACTTAAGTTAGTGCTGCGCCGCAGTAAACTTTGTAAATAACCAACAACAACCGTCAGGGGAGTGCGTAATTCGTGGGAAACATTACCAACAAATTGGCGTTGTTGCTCCCAGGAACCCGACAATCGAAACAACATCTCATTAAAGGTTTGTGCAAGTCCTAAAATCTCATCAGGAGCTTCATGCAGTTGGAGTTTTGCTCCCTGCAAATTATCAGCAGACAAAGTGCTAGCAACCTGACTCATCTGTTCCAAAGGACGGAGAGCGTGACGAATGCGACTGGCGATCGCCAACATTAACACTAAGATTACCACAATACAGACAACAATTAAACTCCGAATCCCATCATTTAATTGACGTTGCTCATCAGTGATATCTTGAGAGAAATATACCGTACCCAGCAATTCATTTTTAATCCGTAGAGTCGTGCTACAGATCACCAAATAGCGATCGTCCACCTGAACAAAAGTCGGCTCAGCAGGTACTTCCGTCAACGATATCATCTTCGTAATCTTAGAAGATTGCAGATCCATATCAGGTGAATTTACCAAAAGCACCCCATCATTGCGCTTCACCCACACCATGATTCCTCCTGTAGAAGCTTTATGAACGCTTCGAGTTAAACCAATTTCTATTGAACCCATTTCACTATAAAGTTCAACCTGTTCGGGAAAACGCATTCCAATATATTCCAGCGTTTGTTTGTGGGCACCGACCAGATTTTGCGACCTTTGCCAGCCAGCCCAAAATGCCACACTGCTAAGTCCTAAAATCGACAGCACTAGCAATTCCATAGTCAGGCGAAACTGAAGCGAAGAAGTGGAAATTCGCTTAGCAGTGAGATGGTTAATAGAGGCTCTAACTTGGCGAATCTGCTTCATTTTTTCGTCAGGAGTAATGAGGGGAATTAAGCATGAAAATCAGACAAATTCCAACTAGATTAGGACTTTACGGGAGGTCGGAAACCGGGTTTTTTACGAAAATTCTTCGTTTGAACCGGGAGATTCGCTAAAAAACCCGGTTTCTTTGGTATGAGTGAGTCCAGGAGTGTAGATAAAAAGATCCATCAGAATGCTCGCTTAAAAGTTTTCCGCAGTACCTTGAATCTGGTTAAACTCAAAGCGTCGAGCATAATCTGCTTCACCATAAAGATTAAAACTAATTGTTGGTTCATCTCCGAGCGCTTCCACATGATGAATCGCATCAGGCATCAAGCACAAAACGTCACCAGGTGCAAGCAAAATATCGCCCACTGTTTTGATTTTATCGGGAAACTTCGGAATTGGCGATCGCCTCCACAAAGTATTTTTCTCCTCTCCACCCAGTAGCGCCACCACTCCCCAACTAGCATGATTGTGAATCGGAGAAACCGCACCCGGAGCCCAAGCCACCAACTGCACCGTCAGAGGAAAAAACGGTTCATCATAAAGTGTTTGTACCGCCCAGCCAGTCTCAGAGTCAGGCTCAAGGAGAGACATTTGAAACCAGGGGGAACTATCTAACAACCTGCGAACAAGGGGACAAATTGCCTGGAGTCGTAAAGAATCATCACTAATTTGCTCTAAGACATCTTCCAAGTCAGTTAAAAATCGGTAAAGTCGGTAGGGATGAGTCAAATCTTCAATTTGATTGGTAGCCTCACAAACATTGTACTGTCCATCATCAGTCACTAACCAGTCTTTTCCTGTCATAATTTTTCAATTCATAGTTAGGCTTAATTACCACTCTATAAGATATTCCTGCTAACTAGATGATGCGTTCCTAATTCCCAGATGAATTTTTGCTGAAGAAACGCACATATAAAGCATTCAGAGTTTTATCTCCCATCCATCTCTTCCTCATCTAGCACTCATTTTCTTGAGTGTTAATGTAAATAACCTCAGAGATTGAGGACAACAAAAGACCGCCGACTTGCCAGAGAGCAAGAACTGTCAAGCAAATCTCTGGTCTGAAACTACTAACTATTCATCGGGAAATTAAACACATGAAAGTAAAATACATTACCACGATCGCCATTGCCACCATTTTAGGTTTGGCAACAGCTAATGTTAGCTACGCCCACCTCAAGGCTTCCAGCAACTTAAACTCTACAACCGTTTCATCCAAGATTGCAGAAGCCAATCCTTGCGCTGGTAAAAATCCTTGCGCTGGTAAAGCCAATCCTTGCGCTGGTAAAGCCAATCCTTGCGCTGGTAAAAATCCTTGCGCTGGTAAAGCCAATCCTTGCGCTGGTAAAAATCCTTGTGCTGGTAAAGCCAATCCTTGTGCAGGAAAAAGCAGCACAACAACTGTTCATCCTAAGTATTACACCGAGAAAGGCGTAGCCCTCGATGGTCAGGATGTCGTAGCCTATTTCACCCAAAGCAAATTAGTGATGGGAGTTAGCCAATTTAAACAGAATTGGGGCGGAACAACTTGGATATTTTCTAGTGCAGCAAACCGCGATTTGTTTGCTAAAAATCCTGAAAAGTATGCTCCTCAATACGGTGGATATTGCGCCCAAGCTGCGAGTGAAGGCAATCTTGCAGCCACCCAGCCTGATGCTTGGAAAATTGTTGATGGGAAGCTTTATCTCAACTACGACAAGAAAGTACAGGCACAGTGGATGGGTGATATTCCCGGTCACATTGCTTTAGCAAACAAGAATTGGCCGACTATTCTGAATAACAAAGAATTATTTCGCTAACTTCAAATAAGACTTAGGCGCGGGTATTCAGTAACTGTTTTTTAAACTGTCATACTTGGCTCAAAGTCACATTTTGTACCGCAAATAATTTTTTTTACTGCTGGCGGGATGCCCACCCCGCCAGCAATTTGATGTTTGGTGGCACAGGCGTCTTGCCTGTGGCTGCTGACACCCGACAATAAACTTGCTGTTTTGTGGAACAGGCATCTTGCCTGTTCTTGAGAATGGTGTAACATCTGAGGTTCGATCGACTTTAAGAACAAAAAGGTGCTTTATGGAATTTAAAGATTTTATGGCTTTGCTGCATCCTGTTGTAGCTGTGGCGATCGTTTTTCCGATGCTGGGCGTGGTGCTGAATATGGCTTGGCAAACGATGCAGCGCCGCCAGCAAATTGCATCTGGGGATCAGAGCAAAATTCCCCCTGTAGTCGGCGCAGAACACGTCAAAGCAGGTAAAATTCTGTCAGGCTCTGTGGTAGGAGTGACGCTGTTGGGGCTAGGTTACGCGATTTTTGAGCATATTTTGAGCAAGGATGTTTGGAGTAAAAACTCGTTTCAGGTAATTTTCATTGTGCTGATGTTTGTTGCTACGATCGCCTCTTTGGTCATGTTGTATCGATCGACACCGGCGTTATGGCGTGGCATATTTGCGACTTTGACTGGTGCTGGTTTGGTGATTCTTGGCGCTCAAGATGGCGTTTATCGGCGCACCGATGAATGGTATTGGTCTCACTACTACATTGGGATCACCGCTGCGCTACTGATGGTTTTCTCCCTTGCCATTATTCAAGACATCTACAAAGATCGATCGAATCGCTGGCGCACTGTCCATGTCATCTTGAACTCGATCGCAGTGCTGCTGTTTCTGGGACAGGGAATGACTGGAACCAGGGATTTGCTAGAAATTCCTCTGAGTTGGCAGAAACCCTATATTTATAGCTGTGACTTCCCCAATAAGACTTGCCCCAAACCGTGAGCGATCGAGGTTAATTTTTAAATATATTGTTGCGCTTGGGCGCTCTTTCCTGTTATGCAAAAGAGCGCTTGGGCGCAACAACATACCTTTATTTAATTTGAAAAAAGTTCTTGACATTTGCCACAATCTGTGATTAAGCTACTAACCCCGGTATTGGTAGAAAAAAAATATTTACAAATCTTAAATTTTTATTAACTTAAGTATTATAATCGTGGTAACTTCCAATTAAGTATTTATTCTCACTAATCATGATAGCGGATCAATTTCCTTGGCTAACCGCGATAGTCATCCTACCCCTCATCGCTGCCCTCGCCATCCCTTTTTTGCCCGATACTGACGGCAAAACTCTCCGCTGGTATGCTCTGGGTGTAGGTATTGCAGACTTTGTATTAATGTGCTGGGTGTTTTGGACTCATTACGATCCGAGCATCTCTACTTTCCAAATCGTCGAGAAATATTCCTGGATACCTTCTTTAGGCCTCAACTGGTCTGTTTCGGTTGACGGGCTGTCGGTTCCGCTGGTGTTGTTGGCGGGATTGGTGACGACGCTATCTATTTTTGCTGCATGGGAGGTCGATCGCAAGCCTCGATTGTTCTACTTCCTAATGTTGGTGATGTATTCGGCACAAATCGGAGTATTTGTCGCCCAAGACATCATGCTGCTGTTCATTGTCTGGGAATTAGAACTAATTCCGGTGTACTTGCTAATCTCGATTTGGGGCGGACAAAACCGCCGCTACGCAGCTACCAAATTCTTGATTTACACCGCCGGCGCTTCCATCTTTATTCTGGTAGCTGCCTTAGCAATGGGATTCTACGGCGGAGGAAACGTCACCTTCGACATGGTAGAACTCGGACTGAAGGACTACCCGCTAGGTTTAGAACTCTGGCTGTACGCGGGACTGCTGGTTGCCTTCGGCGTGAAACTCGCTATTTTCCCCTTTCACACATGGCTGCCTGATGCCCACGGCGAAGCATCTTCTCCCGTGTCGATGATTCTGGCCGGCGTGTTGCTGAAAATGGGCGGCTACGGACTGATCCGCCTGAATTTGGAACTTCTTCCGAAAGCACACATTTACTTTGCACCGATTATGGCGGTGCTAGGTGTTGTTAACATTATCTACGGCGCGCTGAATTCCTTCGGCCAAACGAATATGAAGCGCCGCCTCGCGAATTCGTCGATTTCTCACATGGGATTCGTGTTGTTGGGTATTGCTTCCTTCACGGATTTGGGAATCAACGGGGCGCTGCTGCAAATGATTTCCCACGGTTTGATCGCCTCAGTATTGTTTTTCCTGGCTGGCGTGACTTACGATCGCACTCATACCATGATCATGGACGAGATGGGCGAGATTGGGAAAGTGATGCCGAAAGTGTTTGCCTTGTTTACCGCAGGCGCAATGGCTTCTTTGGCACTCCCCGGTATGAGCGGTTTTGCTAGCGAATTGTCAGTGTTTGTGGGCGTTGCAACTAGCGATATTTACGGCACTTCTTTCCGCGCGGCGATCGTGTTCTTGGCGGCGGTGGGAGTGGTTTTGACACCGATTTATTTGCTATCGATGCTGCGACAGTTATTTTACAATTGTGGCACATTAGCGGCTTGTGACCTTGAGGATCTAAATTTGCAGAATCAGCGAGAGAATCTGGATGAAGCGGTTTGTTTCGGTAATAGTTGCGTTTTGCCTGGTGATGCACAGTTTATTGATGCTAAACCTCGGGAAGTGGCGATCGCATTTTGCTTTTTAATCCCGATTGTGGGCATTGGTTTTTATCCCAACATGGCGATGCAAGTTTACGACGCGACGACTGTGGCGGTAAACGCCGAAGTCCGGCAATCTTACACCCTAATTGTTCAAGAAAATCCTCAGATATATGCGAAGGGATTTTTGGCACCCAAAATTGCACAGACTCCAACAGCGCCTGCTTTGGGCCAAATTACCAGCTCTGAATCTGCATCGACTTTGGGTATTGTCAAATAAAATACCGGGCGGTTTCAACCGCGTCTATACAGACAAAACCCACTCCAAGCGGGTTGAAGAAAAAGCGGTTAAAATTACCTGATTTTCTTCAGTCCGCTTGGCATGGACTTTGTTTTTGTAGGCGCGGTTTCAACCGCCGTCTGCATCTGCAATAATCTGCGCTAAATTCTCCTTAGCATATCCCACCTCAAGCATCGATTTATCCTCCAAATCCGAGACAACTTTCGTCAGGATATTTAGCGGTTCTTCAAAGCCTGTAGTTTTCATAAACAACACTTGCAGCCGATTTTTAACTAATTCTAAAATTGAGCGACTGCGAGATTCTTTACCTTCTTTTTGTTGAGCAATACTGCTAAAATTGTGAGTTTTCAACAGCCGCATTCTTTCTATTCCCTGCGTTTTAACTGTTTCCAAAACCTCCACTCGAATCTGCTCAACCAATCTTTCGCTCACGTATTTCACAATTAAAGGCTGAAGCGTAAAAACAGTTTCTCCGCCCTCACTAATTTTTTCAATCAGCAATCGACGGCTCAGAGAATCGAGATTTTTTAGCAAATCGGAAAGCGAGGAATTGACTAACATTTTTTCTCGCAAAGTCGTCAGGGAAATCGGACTTTGTGCAAGAGCCAGCCAGCAGGCCATCTCTTGTTCTGAATTCGACATTCTATCGAACTGCTGCGCGAGCAAATTGCTGATGTGTTCTTCAATAAATAACGCCGTCGCCTCCAAAAACTTGACAACATTCCCCTCGAAAAAATCGTGAATTGTGGTTGCTACAATCTTTAATGCTAATAAATTTCCTCCGTAGCGGGATAACAAGATTTCCCACTCTCTATCACTAGCTGACAAGCCTTTTTCTTGGAAAATCTCTCTGGCTATTTCTGAGGAAATAGCGGGTTTGAAAAACCGCACTTTTTCTCCCGCCAGTAAAGCTAGTTCTGTAGGTTCTTCGGCACTAACTAGGACAAAACAGCTATGGTGATTGACTTGGCCGAGGCGCACAATTAAATCTCGATAGCCTTCGCAGCCTTCGCGGTAGTGTCCCGCTAGTTCTTCGGGTTTGAGCACTGCTTCAAAATCGTCTACAATTAGCAGACATCGCTGTTTTCGCAGATGCTCGATTAAGCGCGAAATTTTGTCGTTGAGGTCGATCCTCTTCGAGGGCTCCGCTAACGGCACATCGGGCTTTTGTTGGTTATAAAAAAGTTGAATTAAGCTGTCTAAAAATTCGGATGGTGTTGGTGTCGATCGCAGCGATCGCCAAATCACAAAATCAAACTCATCCTGTATCTGTTTTGCCAAATGCACCGACAGAGTTGTTTTGCCGCTACCGGCCAAACCTAGCAGCGCTACCAAGCGACAATTATCCGATACGATCGACTGTTTTAGGGCAGTTAATTCTTCACTCCGTCCGTAAAAAACCGCAACATCCGGTGCTTGGCCCCAATCTTCTTGTCTGCGCCCGTTAGCTCCTTCGAAGCGATCCGAAGGAAAGCCCGCCCCTACGGGAGGCTCATCAACGGAGAAAATCGGCATTTTGAAAAAAGATCCTTTACCTCCGGGACTAAAATCGCTTGCTCCCTGCTCTGCGTGGTATGAAAACAGCAACTGATGTCTCAATTCCGACAATTTTCCCGGGCCGTTCCCCCCAATCTGAAACTTTTTGTAAACTTCGCCTAGTCTTTTGCGAACGGCGATGTCGCTAATGCCGAGCTGTTTGGCGATCGTAGCCGTAGATTGACCGTCAAGAGCCATAAACAAGGTTTTTAACTCGGCATCTGTGACACCGAGCTGTTTGGCGATATTTTGCACAAAGTTTTGAGGAATCGGAGTAGTCAAGGTAGGAATCTCGCCTGTACTAAAAATCTATCTTCTATTATATTCTGTGAGTTCTCGCGGGCGAACAATTGCATCGGTTAACGTTCAGTTTGCTTGTCTATTTTTCGGGAAACTTGAGATATTTCTCCCCAAATTCTAGGTTTTGATACCAGTTTAAAAAACAATGCAACTCTAGGCCACCTCCCAACCCTGATGCAATCAGTAATATTATGTCCGATCGAACAACAGCTATAAAACAGGTTGGTAGTGAGGAATTTAGTTTTTTCATTGGATGAGGACTGATACCATTTTTATAAAGATCTGCTATAGATGAAGTCTGAGCCACCCCGAACTCGCGGGGGGGTTGGGGGGTAATATCTAGCGCTACTTTATGAAATTGGTATGAATTCCTCACTACAAACCAGACCGTTATTTTTTGCCGGACATAACATCATCTTTAACAGCGATATATCAATCAAACACGCTCGCACTATCGCGGTATTCTTCCGCAGAAACCAGCCGCCAACTTCCATCGCCCAAAAGTTCCAAAACCTGCTGGTGATATTTCAACAAACTCAATCGGTGGCCGACACTCACAAACGTAGTTTTAGTTGCTTGCAACTGCTCGTATAAATGTTGCTCGTTCTTCAAATCCAAAGCACTTGTGGCCTCATCCAAAATAGCATATCGCGGTTCCGTCAGCAACAATCGGGCAAAAGCTAAACGCTGCTGTTCTCCCAGCGACAAAATCTCGGCCCAATCTAAATCCGCATCAAAACCGCCCAATCTGTCCGGCAAATCTGCTAAATTTACTGATGCCAAAACG
>Ga0335397_10002989_pt1 | contig 22927 bp, 26 predicted proteins | sample MAT04_FD_205740 | JGI IMG/M metagenome (GOLD analysis project Ga0335397, IMG submission 205740) | Freshwater microbial communities from Lake Fryxell liftoff mats and glacier meltwater in Antarctica - MAT-04 (spades assembly) (version 2) ... | reverse complement strand
CGCGCTGGCCGCCCATCCGGCCTGGGCGGTCGTCGACGGCAAGCTCCACCGGGAGCTCGTCTTCGCCGACTTCTCCCAAGCGTTCGGTTTCATGGCCCGCGTCGCCCTGGCGGCGGAGAAGCTCGACCACCACCCCGACTGGTCCAACAGCTGGAACCGGGTGACGATCGACGTCACCAACCACGACGCCGACGGCCTCACCGCTCGTTGCGTGGCCCTGGTGGCCGCCGTCGACGCCGCCACCGCTTCCGAATTGGGCAAGTAAGGGCCTGGTTAGCAGGGTTTCCTTGCCCAGAATCAGGTCGCTTCGGCCTCGTCGATGGCCTGGCCGAGGGTGTTCCAAGAGAGCGTGGCGCACTTGATGCGCACGGGGAACTTCACCACGCCACGCAGGGCTTCGAGGTCGCCGAGCTCGACCGCCTCGAGCTCGGGATCGGGCTCGGCGTCGGCATCGCCGCCGATGCTCGACTCGTGGATCGACATCATGGCCTTGAAGGCCCGTGTCAGCGTGCGCACGTCGTCGACCGACTTGCCCTTGACCGCAGACGACATCATCGAGGCCGATGACTGGCTGATCGAGCAGCCCTGGCCGGCGATGCGGATGTCGGACACGGTGCCGTCCTCCACGTCGACGAAGAGCACGATCTCGTCGCCGCAGAGCGGATTGAAGCCCTCGACTCGGTGAGCCGGTGGTGCCGGCAGCTCACCACGGTTCCGCGGATTGCGGTAGTGGTCGAGGATGATCTCGCGGTACAGGTCTTCGAGGCCGGGCATGGGGGATCTCCGGTTAGATGGTGAAGAACGAGACGGTGGCTTCGAGGGCGTCGGCGAGGGCGTCCACGTCGGCTTCGTCGTTGTAGAGGTACAGGGATGCTCGCGCACTGGCGACCACGCCGAGGCGACGCATGAGCGGCTTGGCGCAGTGGTGGCCCGGACGGACGCACACACCGTGCTCGTCGAGCACCTGGGAGACGTCGTGGGCATGGATGTCGGCGAGCTCCATCGACAGCACGCCGCCACGGGCCGCAGGCTCGGCCGGGCCGTGGATGGTGAGCACGTCACCGAGGCGCTCGTGCAGGGTGCGCAGGGCGTAGGCCGTGAGCTGCACCTCGTGGGCCCGCACGGCGTCCATCCCGATGGCATCGAGGTAGTCGATGGCGGCGTGGAGGCCGACGGCCTCGGCGATCGGCGGCGTCCCGGCCTCGAAGCGGGCCGGCGGCACGTCGGGGGTGAACCCGGACGTGGTCACGTCGAGGATCATCCCGCCACCGCCCAGGAACGGCGGCATGGCGTCGAGCAGATCGCTCCGGGCCCACAGCACACCGATGCCGGTGGGGCCGCACATCTTGTGCCCGCTGAACGTCAGGAAGTCGGCGCCCAGGGCCACGACGTCGGTGGGCAGGTGGGGGACGTACTGGCAGGCGTCGAGGCACACGAGGGCACCAGCGGCATGGGCGGCGGCGCTGAGGTCGGCGATCGGCGGCAGCGAGCCGGTGACGTTGGACATGGCCGTGATCGACAGGAGCGAGGCGCCGTCGAGCAGCCGGTCGAGGTCGGTGAGGTCGAGCTGCCCGTCGGCGGCGACGGGGATCCAGCGGATCTCGAAGCCGCGCTCGGCCTGGAGCTGGAACCACGGGACGATGTTGGCGTGGTGCTCCAGCTCGGTGAGGACGATGGCATCGCCGGGACCGAGGTTCGTGGCGCCCCAGCTGCGAGCCACGAGGTTGAGGGCCTCGGTGGCGTTCTTCGTGAACACGACCTCGTCCGCCGATGAGGCACCGATGAACCGGGCCACCGCGGCGCGTGCCGACTCCAGCCGGTAGGTGGCCGCCTCGGCGAGGCCGTAGACGCCGCGGTGCACGTTGGCGAACTCGGTCTCGTAGAAGGTGGACATGGCGTCGACGACCTGGCGCGGCTTCTGCGACGAGGCGGCCGAGTCGAGGAAGACCAGGCGGCGGCCGTTGGCCGTGGGCACAGCGAGGATCGGGAAGTCGGCCTTCAGAGCGGCCACGTCGAACGAGGTGTCGACGGCGGTCATCGGAAGGCCTCGTAGCCGTCGCGCTCGAGCTGCTCGGCCAGCTCCATGCCGCCGCTGGCCACGATGCGGCCGTCGATCAGGATGTGGACGTGGTCGGGTTGCAGCTCGTGCAGGAGCCGCTGGTAGTGGGTGATGGCGAGCACGCCGAGCTCCGGCCGGGCCGAGCGCACCTCGCGGACGCCCTGGGCCACGACCCGAAGGGCGTCGATGTCCAGTCCGGAGTCGGTCTCGTCGAGGATGGCCAACTCGGGTTCGAGGATGGCCATCTGGAGGATCTCGTTGCGCTTCTTCTCGCCGCCCGAGAAGCCCTCGTTGAGGTAGCGATCGGCGAACGACGGGTCCATCTGGAGCCGCTCCATCCACTCCATGATCGACAGGCGGAGCTCGAGCATCGACAGGTCGATGCCCTTGCGGGCCGAGAGGGCCTGGCGCAGGAAGTTGAGCACCGACACGCCGGCGATCTCCTGTGGGTACTGGAAGGCAAGGAACATGCCGGCCTTGGCCCGCACGTCGGTGTCCCAATCGGTGATGTCATCGCCGTGCAGAGAGATCCGACCGCCGGTGACGATGTACTCCGGGCTGCCGAGCAAGGTGCTGGCCAGCGTGGACTTTCCCGAGCCGTTGGGCCCCATGAGGGCATGGACCTCGCCGGCGCCGATGGTGAGGTCCACGCCCCGCAGGATCGGGGTGGGGTCCTCGCCGGCGGTGACGACGTGCAGCTGCTCGATGGTGAAGAGGGGGCTGCTCATGCCCGCAGTGTATTTGCACTACGGCCATAGTGGAAACCTCGGCGGCCGATGTCTCTCGTCGTCAGGTTGCCGACGAGGACGTCAGCAGGTCCTGCTTCCAGGTGCGGAACCGGAAGTGCCGGTTGCCGCTCGGCCCTTCGCCCGTGCCGGTGCCGTCGGGTTCGAGGTCGAACGTGACCAGGTGGTCGAGATCGTCGGCGTCGATGGCCACGTACCGCGCCCGAGCACCGCGGGCCGGCCCGGCCCGCCACAGCAACCAGTTGCCGATGCGGCGCTTGTAGGTGATCGCCTCCTGGCCGATGTCGAGGCCGGCATCGAGGAGCTGCTGGGGGGCCTCGATCCAGGCGGCAGCCGGGATGTTGCGGTCGCGCAGCGGGGTGGGCGGCAGGTCGGTGGTATGGACCGGGGTCGGATCGATCGGTCGGTCGTCGGCGGGGATCGCAGGGCCAGTCATCGAGGACGAAAGCTAGTCAGGGTGCCGGTCGGTCGCGCCGATGGGTCCGTCGAGGCTGCACGTGGTAACACGTGCGCCGTGCGCGTCACCGCGAAAGTCGACTACGCCGTCCGAGCAGCCGTGCACCTCACCGGGCGCGTCGGAGAGGGCCCCATCAAGGGCGACCGCATCGCCGAGGCCCAGCAGATCCCGCTCAAGTACCTGGAGAACATCTTGAGCGAGCTCCGCCAGGCCGGGATCGTCCGCTCGCAGCGCGGTGCCGACGGCGGGTACTGGCTGGGACGAGATCCGGCCGACGTGCCGTTGGCCGACATCATCCGCGCCGTCGAAGGCCCGCTGGCCCACGTTCGCGGCGAGCGACCCACAGACCTGCGCTACCCGGATGGCACGGGCGCGCTCCAGGACGTGTGGGTGGCGGTGCGGGCCAGCCTGCGGCTGGTGCTGGAACAGGTGACCCTGGCCGATGTGGCATCGGGCGAACTGCCCGAGCACGTGCGGGCCTTGATCGAGGCACCGGAGGCCTGGGAGCAGAAGTGAGCCGACACGCGTGACCGGGTGGACGTGACCGACGCCTCCTGGCGACGAACCGCTCCGACCCGAGTGAACGGCAGAGGCACCGGTACCGTCATCGGCATGGAAGCGCCCGGACTGAGCAGCGACGTCGAGCGCATGGCGCAGCGGAAGCTCGACCACCTCGAGCTCGCCGTCTCGCCGCTCGGTCGGTCGATGGTCGATGCTGGCTGGGACGATGTCCGTCTCGTCCCCACCGCGGTGCCCTCCGACGATCTCCTCGACGTCGATCTGACCACGCAGATGTTCGGCCACCGGCTCGCCGCACCCATCGTGATCGTGCCGATGACGGGCGGCCACGCGGATGCCGCCGAGCTCAACGCCACCCTGGGCGAAGCCGCTCAGATCCTCGGGCTGGCCGTCGGCGTTGGCAGCCAGCGCGCCGCACTACGAGAGCCGTCGCTGGCCCCGACCTTCGCGGCGGTACGTCGCCGGGCACCCGATGCCTTCGTGTTCGCCAACATCGGTGCCTGCCAGCTCGTCGGCCAAGGCGCCGAGTCGGCGGTCACCGTGGCCGACGTGCGCCGCGCCGTCGACATGGTCGGCGCCACCGCGCTCACCGTCCACCTCAACGTCGTGCAGGAGCTCATCCAGACCGAGGGCGATCGCGCCACCGGGCGCTTGCTCGATGCCCTGGCCGCCGTCGTCGACGAGGTCGGCGTGCCGGTGGTGGCCAAGGAGACAGGCGCGGGCATGACGGCGTCCGACGCCGAGCGCCTCCGCCAGATCGGCGTGGCCGGCCTCGACGTCGGCGGCGCCGGCGGCACGTCGTTCGCCCGCATCGAGGCGGCACGGGCCGAACGGGTGGGCGATGCCCGCGGCGTCCGGCTCGGGCACGTCTTCGGCGATTGGGGCGTTCCCACCGTGTCCTCCCTCTTGGAGGTGCGAGGCGCTGGGCTGCCCGTCATCGCCACCGGCGGCGTGCGCCACGGCCTCGATGCGGCCCGGGGCCTTGCCCTCGGCGCCTCGGCCGTCGGCATCGGTCGGCTGGCCATCGAAGCGGCCCGCGAAGGTGTGTCGGCTCTGGTGTCGGTGCTCGAAGGGATCCTCGAGGAGCTGGCCGTGGCCATGGTGCTGACCGGAGCCGATGATGTCGCCGGCTTGGCTGAAAACGCCCCGGTGCTCACGGGGTCGACCCTCGAGTGGGCCCGCCAGCGCGGCCTGATCACCGGTTGAGCGAGGTCAGCGGAAGGCGCCGGCCACGACCAGGGCCTTGCGCCACGCCGGGACCCGTGCCCGCTGCGTGAACACGTCGAAGCCGTTGGCCTCGATCTGGTCGAGGATCTCGCCGTACAGGACACGCGCCGCGCTGATGCAACGTCGTGAGCGCGGGGGGAGTCCGTCGAGGCCGTGGTCGGCGATGGCGTACAAGCTGCGGCAGCGGTCGACCTCGAACCGCATGAGCTCGATCCAGGCCGGGTCGACGGTGCGACGGTGGGGGTCGGCGCCGAACCGGTCGAGGTCTTCCTGCGGGAGGTACACCCGCCCTCGGTCGAGGTCTTCGCCCACGTCGCGCAGGAAGTTCGTGAGCTGGAAGGCGTCGCCGAGGGCCCGGGCCGGCACCGCCGCGTCGTCGTCGGTGGGCTCCAGGATGGGCAGCATCATCTCGCCGATGACCGAGGCCGAGCCGTCCATGTAGCCGCACAGATCCGTCCAGGTGCCGTAGGCCGTGACGGTGAGGTCCATGGCCATGGACGCCAGGAACCGCTCGAACAGGTCCGGGTGGATGTCGAAGGCGCGCACGGTGTGGACCACGGCCTTCAGCACCGGGTCATCGCTCCGGCCGCGGGCCAGGTCGTGACGGAACCGCCACCCGAGGCTCTCGAGGGCGATGGCCCGCTCGGCGGTCGAGCTCCAGTCGGCGGCGTCGACGATCTCGTCGGCATAGCGGCAGAAGCCGTACAGCGCCCACACGTGGTGGCGCTTCACCTTCGGGAGCACCAGCGAGGCCCCGTAGTAGGTGGTGCCGTGGAGCTTGGTCAGCGCCTTGCACGCGGCGTAGGACGATTCCAACGTGACCGGGCCGGTCGTGGTGGGCAGACCGGCGACGTGGGGGAGCGGTCGGCCCTCGAGCGGATCAGGGGCGAAGTGGTCGGACACGGACTCGATCATCGCGCCGACGGCGCGCCGCTGCGGGTGGAGCGGTCGAACCGCTCGAGGCGCTCGGCGGCCAAGCGGCCGGACACGAGCACCATCGGCACCCCGACGCCGGGCTGGGTGCCGGAGCCGACGAAGACGAGGCCGGGGGCCCGGCGGTCGATGTTCGACGGGCGGAACGGGCCTGTCTGCCGGAAGAGGTGGGCCAGGGCGAAGGGGGTGCCGCGCTCCATGCCCTGTCGCTCCCAGTCGAGGGGATCGACCAGTGCTTCGACCTCGATGTCGTCGGGGTAGCCGAGGGCCGACACCTTGGCCGCGAGGTCGTCGCGGACCCGGGACCGCTCGCTGGTCCAGTCGATGTGGCCGTCGAGGTTGGGCACCGGCTCCAGCACGAACAGCGTGTGGGCACCGTCGGGGGCGAGGCCGGGCTCGTCGAGGGTGGGCACGGTGACGAGGATCGACGGGTCGGGCATGCGGGTGCCGTCGTGCAGCAGTGCCTTGAAGGCATCGTCCCACTGGGTGCCGAAGTGGATGTTGTGGTGGGCGGTGTCGGCGGGCAACGGCCCCTTGGCCCCCACGTGCCAGACGACGCACGACGGCGAGTAGCGGCCGCGGCGCGCCACCCGAGGTGCTTCGAGCCCGGCCAGCAACGTGCGGTAGGCCACGGGCAGGTCGGGGTTGCAGATGACGGCGTCGGCGACGATGACCTCGCCGCTGGCGAGGCGGACGCCCCGCACGGCGCCGCGGGTGCCGTCGGCCAGCAGGATGCGATCGACGTCGGTGCCGTAGCGAAACTCGGCGCCGGCCTTGGCTGCGGCGGTGGCCAAGGCCACGGGGAGCGCGTGCATGCCGCCGTCGGGCACGAAGACGCCGTTGATCGAGTCCATGTAGGTGATGACGGCATAGATGGCGAGGGCCTCGTAGGGGGCCAGGCCGGCGTACATGGCCTGGAACGAGAAGATGCGCTGGAGGCGCTCGTCGTCGAAGTAGCGGCCGACGGCCTTGGCCAGCTTGCCGAAGGCGCCGAGGCGGAGGAGCTCGAGGCCCGGGCCCGGCGGCCACGCCAGGTCGCGCACGCCGTCGAGGTTGCGGTCGATGAACGACGGCATCTCGGCCTCGTAGAGCTTGCCCAGCCAGTCGGCGAAGGCGCCGAAGTTGGCGGCCTCCTTCGGTCCGCACACGTCGCGGATCTCCGCGGTCATGGCGTCGCGCCCGTGGCGGACGTGCAGCACCGAACCGTCGGCATAGGTGGCGCGGTACATCGGATCGACCCGGTGCAGCGTCAGGACGTCGTCGAGCTCCACACCCGCGGCCTGCACGGTCGACTCGATGAGTCCGGGCATGGTCAGCACCGTCGGACCGGTGTCGAACTGGTAGCCGTCCATCGACAGGCGTCCGGCCCGCCCGCCGGGGAGGTCGGCCCGCTCGAGCACCAGCACGTCGTGGCCGGCGCCGGCGGCGTGGCACGCCGCGGACAGCCCACCGAGGCCGGCGCCGATGATGACGACCCGCATCGCTCAATACCCCCGGGCGGCGACGAAGCGGGCCAACTCCACCAGCGCCTCGACGGCATCGTCGGGCGCCGGGGCGGTGGTGATGGCGTCGATGGCGGCCGCGGTCAGCGTCTCGATCTCGGCGTCGACGGCCTCGAGGGCGCCGGTGTCCACCAGGATCTGCTGGAGGTCAGCCACGTCGTGGGCGGTGAGCCTCGGGTCGCCGACTCGGTCCAGCAGGGCTCGCTGCGACACCGACCCGTGCTGGCGGGCGAGGGCCAGGATCACGGTGCTCTTGCCTTCTCGGAGATCGTCGCCCACGGGTTTGCCGGTGATCGCCGGATCGCCCACCACGCCGAGCACGTCGTCTCGTAGCTGGAACGCCATGCCCAGGGGCTCGCCGTAGCCGAGGAGGTGCCGCTCGAGCTCGGCCGCGTGGCTCGGGCTCTGGTGCGGCAGCGACGCGCCCAGCCGGAGCGGTTGCTCGATCGTGTAGCGACCGGACTTGAGGCGGGCGATGCGTCGGGCCTGTTCGTCGGAGGCGTCGCCGGTGGCGGTGTGCAACACGTCGAGGTACTGGCCGAGCATCAACTCGACCTGCAGCTCGTGCCACAGGGCGCCGGTGGCCGGCGCCGCGTCGGACATCAGGAGGTTGGCCTGCACGTGGGCCAGGTCGCCGACGAGGATGGCGACGCTCTCGCCGAACCGCCGGGTCTCGCCCCGGCCGTCCTCGGCCGCGTGCCAGTGGGAGAAGGTGGCGTGGGTGGTGGGCACCGAGCGCCGGGTCGCCGCACCGTCCATCACGTCGTCGTGGATGAGGGCGAAGGCGTGCAGCAATTCGAGCGCGGCACCGAGCCGGTCGATGGCGGCCGGCGCCGGCGAAGAATCGGGATCGCCGCCTGCGCAGCGCCACCCCCACCAGGCGAAGGCGGGGCGCAAGCGCTTGCCGCCCCCCAACACGGCCAGCTCGAGGGCGGCGAGCGGTTCGGCGAGATCGGGGTCGACGGCGGACCACGTCTCGCGCTGCACGCGCAGCGTGTCGCGCAGCACGGGTTCGAGGCGCCCGGCGATCTGGGTCAGCGAGGTCGGGGGCGGAGCAACGACGGTTACGGGCACCGGGCCACCTCCGGGGGTCGGGTCCCCGTCGCACGACGGGGCAGGTCCATTCACCGGTAGGCTAGGGGTGTTCACTGCTAAATACCCTCGCTGAACGGCGTTCTTCTTCCTGCTCATGGATCGATACCAATATCTCTTGCTGATGGGTTCCTGTGTGGCGGTCACGCTGCCCCTCGAGTTCCTCTTCGACGCCCGCGTCTGGCGTCGCCCGTTGCGGACGGCGCAGACGCTCTGGCCGGTCGTGGCCGTGTTCTACCTGTGGGACGCGGTGGCGGTGGCCCGGAACCACTGGTGGTTCTCGCCGACCAAGACCACGGGCATCGTGCTGCCGCTCGGCGTGCCCCTCGAGGAGCTCGTGTTCTTCGTGGTCATCCCGATCTGCGCGCTGCTGACCTACGAGGCCGTGGGCAACCTCCTCGATCCGGCTCGCCGCTCGACGCTCGTCGGTGGTCGGCTGGTGCGGGAGCGTGCGGCGTGAGCCGCGAGTACGCCGTGCTGGCCGTGCTGGCTGCGGTGACGGTGGTGGTCGGCGAGCTGACCTGGGTCCGCTCGGGTGTGTTCGGAGACCGTGGCTACCGGATCACGATGGCCATCTGCCTGTTCTTCATGGTCCTCGTGAACGGCTGGCTCACCAAGCTGTCCGACCCGATCGTGCTGTACGCAGCAGCGGAGAAGACGCCGTGGCGCTTCCCGTGGGACATCCCGGTTGAGGACTACGCCTTCGGGTTTGCCATGCTGACGGCCGTGCTCATGCGTTGGCGGGTCCTGGGACGTCGGCTCGAGGCACGACCGTCGGTCCCGACGGTCGCGCCGTGAGGCGCCGTCGAGCGGTCGCGCTGGCAGCGGCGACGTTCGTGGCCATGGAGCCCGTCACCTATGTGGCGCACCGATGGCTGATGCACGGTCCGGGCATGACGTGGCACGCCAGTCACCACCGGGGCAACGCCCGTCTCGAACGTCGCCGGGACGCCCCGTGGCCGCCGCTCGATGGCGACGGCAACCCGTTGGTCGGGCTCGAGCGCAACGACCGCTTCCCGGTGGTGTTCGCCGCCACCACCATCTCGGCCATGTCGCTGGGCGCCCTCGTGCCCCGACTGCGGGTTCTGCTTCCCGTCGGGGCGGGGGTGACGGCCTACGGCCTCACCTACGCCGTGGTCCACGACGGCTACATCCACCAGCGGGTGCCGTGGCTGCGTGCGCGTCGCCCATTGCTCGAGCCGTTGGCCGAGGCCCACGCCCTGCACCACCGCTACGGCGCCGAGCCCTACGGGATGCTCGCCCCCGTCGTCCCTCGCTCCGTCCGCCTCCGCGCCACCGCCTGACCCCCACCCGAACTGGTGTCGATGGATAGGTGCATCACCTATCCATCCCCGCCGGAACGCACGTCGGTGTGGGTGTGGGTTTGGGTGTGGGGAGGGGGCTACCAACCGCGCTCGACCCACTCCTCGAGGTGGGGGCGCTCGGTGGCGATGGTCGTGCCCAGGCCGTGGCCCGGCAGTACCACGGTGTCGGCAGGCAGCGTGAAGAGTCGCTGCTCGAGCGAGGTGATGATGGTCGGGAAGTCGCCGCCGTCGAACGTGGTGTTCCCCGGTCCGCCGGGGAAGAGCGTGTCGCCGCTGAACAGCAGGGGTGTGCCCTCCACCCGAAAGCACATCGAGCCGGGCGTGTGGCCAGGCGTCAGCAGGGTGTGCAGGCGAAGCCGTCCCACCTCGATGACCGCATCGTCGTGGAGGATCAGGTCGTAGGACGGCAGCATGTCGGCGTCTGCCGCGGACACGGCCACCTCGTAGCCCGCATCACGGATGGCGGGCACGGCCTGGATGTGGTCCCAGTGGCCGTGGGTCTCGATGACCTTGCGGACACCGAGCGTGCGGCACAGCTCGAGCAGCTGCTCGTGCTCGTTGGCGGCGTCGATGAGCACGGCGTCGCCCGTCTCGCGGCAGCGGACGATGCACACGTTGTTGTCGACGGGCCCGACCACGAGCTGGTGGACCTCGACGAGTGCATCCGAGTAGACGATCGACACAGGGGCAGGGTGGGTCATGGGACGAGTCTGCCCACCATGGGCGTCGGTTCGCGCCGCAGAAGTGGTTTCTTGACCGCGCGGTCTAGTAGACAATGGCCACGGCAGCCGCGAGGCTTCCGCCACGTACACCCGTCGCACCGGACCACGACTGGCCGGGACCATCCCAAGGGGGCTTGGAGCAGATGAACTTCGCTTTCAGCGAGGAGCAGGAAGAGCTCCGCAACGTTGTTCGGGGCTTTCTCGAGGCCAAGTCCTCGGAGAGCGCCGTGCGCGAGCAGATGGAGACCGAGGCCGGCTTCGATGCCGACGTCTGGAAGCAGATGGGCGAGCAGCTGGGCCTGCAGGGCCTGGCCATCCCCGAGGAGTTCGGTGGCCAGGGCTACGGCTACGTCGAGCTGGTGGTGGTGCTGGAGGAGATGGGCAAGTTCCTCCTGTGCGCCCCGTACTTCTCGAGTGTCGTGCTCGCCGCCAACACGCTGCTGCAGTCGGGCGACGACGCGGCCAAGGCTGCGCACCTGCCCGGCATCGCCTCGGGTGAGACCATCGCCACCCTCGCCTTCACCGAGCCGAACGGTCGCTGGGACGAGTCGGGGATCGAGGCCACAGCCACGGCCGCCGGCGACGCGTGGACGCTCGACGGCACGAAGATGTTCGTGCTCGACGGCCACACCGCCAACCTGATCATCGTGGCCGCCCGCACCGCGGCCGGTGTGAGCCTGTTCGCCGTCGACGGCGCGGCCGCCGGCCTCACCCGCACGGCGCTGGCCACCATGGACCAGACCCGCAAGCAGGCCAAGCTCGAGCTGGCCGGCGTGCCGGGCACGCTCATCGGCGCCGACGGTGCCGGTTGGGACACGCTCTCGACCGTCCTCGACCTCGCCGCCGTGGCGCTGGCCGCCGAGCAGGTCGGTGGCGCCCAAGCCTGTCTCGACATGGCCGTCGAGTACGCCAAGGTGCGCGTCCAGTTCGGTCGCCCGATCGGCTCCTTCCAGGCCATCAAGCACAAGTGTGCCGACATGCTGCTCGAGGTCGAGTCGGCCAAGTCCGCCGCCTACTACGCCGGGTGGTGCGCCTCGGAGATGAACGACGAGCTGCCGTCGGTGGCCAGCCTGGCCAAGGCGTACTGCTCGGAGGCCTACTTCCATGCAGCCGCCGAGAACATCCAGATCCACGGTGGCATCGGCTTCACCTGGGAGCACCCCGCCCACCTCTACTTCAAGCGGGCCAAGTCGTCCGAGCTGCTGTTCGGCGATCCGACGTACCACCGCGAGCTCCTCGCTCAGCGCATCGGCATCTGAGTCGACCTCTTCGCATCGGGACCACCTCGGCGGCCGCTCTCCCGGTCCCGGGGTGGTCCCGGTTCGCGTCCGACGACCTATCCTGGCCCCGTGGTCGTCGTCGTGTTCATCGTCATCGCCCTCGTCGTCATCGCCATCGCCCTCGTGGTCGTGGGGCGCGTGACCGCCGAGCTGGCGGCGTCGCCCCCGCAGTCCTACTTCGACCTCGACGAGGCCGTGACGTTCGTGGCCGACGGGCTCCCGTCCGATGCCACCGCGGCGCTGTCCTACGACGACGTTCGGCTGGTGCTCGAGTGGCACCTCGACTACCTGGAAGGCAAGGGGGTCGCCCACCGAGGTGAGCCGGTCGAGGCGCCCGCCGGTCCGCTGGTGGCCGACGAAGACGACGCCGTCGCCTTCGTGCTCGGTCGGGCCGAGGTGGCCGGGGTCGACGTGAGCGACGTGCACGTGGTGCAGGTCTTGGACGGGGCCTCTGCGTACCTCGAAGCCATCGGCGCCATAGGTGGCCTCGTGCCTGCGCCCCTCGACCCGAGCTCGTGACCGCCGGAGCGCCTGCAGTTCGGCCTGCATCGTGCGGACTGCCTACGATGCCGACATGGAGCGACCCACCAAGTTCCACGACACCCGCTGGCTGGGCGACAAGCGCAGCCAGGTCGTGTACGACATCGACAACCTCGCCGACCAGCACGCCGACCTGATCGCCGATCTGCTGGCGGCCGACGCGGGCCTGTGCTTTGGTCCCGACACCCTGGCCGAGGCTCGGAACCGCTGCTACAAGCCGTTCAAGGGCGACGGCGTGGGCGACTGACGCTGCGTGGCGTCGACGATGGACAAGCTCTTCGCCTCGGGTGACCTCACCCTCGCCGGTCACCTGGCGCGGCCGCGCACAGCCACCGGCACGAAGGCGCCGACCGTGGTCATCAGCCACGGCTTCCCGTCCATGCAGCGTGGCTCGAAACGTTCCGGGCTCACCTTCCCCGAGCTGGCCGATCGCATCGCCAACGAGATGGGCTGGCACGCGTTGGCCTTCAACTTCCGCGGTTGCGGGGGCTCCGACGGCGACTTCTCGCTCGGGGGCTGGCTGGCCGACCTGCTGGCCGCGGCCGCGTTCGCTCGGTCGCAGCCCGATGTGCAGGGCGTCTGGCTGCTCGGCTTCGGCACCGGCGGCGCGCTCTCGATCTGCGCGGCGGCACGCGATCCGCTCGTGCACGGGGTGGTCGCGTCGGGCGCGCCAGCCGACTTCGACGACTGGGGCAGCCACCCTCGCCGGCTGCTGCAGCACGCCCGCGACCTCGGCCTGGTGCGCACGCCGGGATTCCCGCCGTCGGTGGATGCTTGGGCGCGGGAGCTGCGATCGCTGCGCACGGTCGACCAGGTGTCTCTCGTAGCGCCGCGCCCGCTCCTGGTGCTGCACGGCGCCGAGGACGACGTCGTCCCGGTGTTCGACGCCCGTGTGCTGGCCGACGCGCACGGCCAGGCCGACCTGCGCATCATCGACGGCGGTGGGCACCAGCTCCGCCACGACCCGCGTGCCGTCGCCGTCATCCTCGGGTGGCTTGATCGCCAGCGCGCCGCCGCTCGTCCGCCGGCGCCGGCCATCTGAACCGCTCGCGTCGACGGTTCGGCTGACGCCACGCCGGCCAGCCTTCCTCCTCAGAGCGAGAACTCGGCCTTCGACTTCTTCGCGGCCTTCTGCGCCTGCTTCCAGGCACGCACCTCGTCGAGTTTCGCCCTCGAGGAGACATCGGCGGCCGAGCGCGGTTGGCTGTCGGAGAACGCGCCCGCAGCGGCCTTCCAGCCCCTCGGCCGCACGCCGAACCTTTTGGCGAGCAACGCCACGAAGATCTGCGACTTCTCCTCGCCGAACCCCGGAAGAGCCGAGACCCGCTGGTACAGGGCGGCGCCCGAACGAGCGCCCGTCCAGATGTCGGCGACGTCGCCTCCGTGGTGCTCGACCACGTGGACGGCGACGCCGTGGGCCCGCCGTCCCATCGCGGCCGGGTACCGGTGGACCGCGGGCTTGGCGCAGAAGACCTCGACGACCGCTTCGGGGTCCATCTGGGCGATGCCGACGGCGGACCAGCGATCGCCCAGTCGGTCCTTGATGGTCAGCGGCGATCGGAACGCCCAGGTCATCGGCACCTGTTGGTCGAGGAGCATGCCCAGCACGAGGGCCAATGGATCCTCGGCCACGAGCTCGTTGGCCGCGTCGTCGAACGTGATCGGGAAGGAGACGTCAACGGCCATGGCGGTCACGCTAGCGAGCGGGCTCACTGTCGAGGGCGGTCCGGGCTCGGGTCCACGACCGGATGGGCGACGTCGCGCTAGATTTCGCCTCGAAGTCGACCGGGAGGATCGCCGATGGGCTCGACACCGATGCGCTGCCCGGCCTGCGCTCGGGGGCGCCTGGCGTGCACCGCCTGCGAGCGCGTGCTCTACGGCGGTACCGACGCAACGGGCGCGCTGTGCGATCGGTGCAGCGTGGGCCCGACGGCCTGCGTGACGTGTCGACGGAAGATCTACGGCGAGTCGGGGACGCCAGCGGTGCTCTGCGGTCGATGTGCCGTCGGTCGAGCCCGATGCCTCGACTGTGGACGCCCGATCGTCGCCCCGGGCGTCATCGCCACGGGCCCGTGACCTCATAGGTGCGCCCGGGGTTGCGCTGTGAAGAGAAGTACAGCCTGATTCCGTCGGGGCTGAAGGCGGGACCGGTCACCTCGCTCCCGGACACCGCCACCTGGAGAACGGGGAACGGCTGGCCGGTCGTATCGACTCCGACGATCTGCATGTCACCGCCGTCCTCGGCCACGTAGAGCACGTAGTTGCGCTCCACGATGTTGTCGACCCCGGTGAGCATCGGGCTCGAGAAGAAGCCGTCGTCGTAGTGCACGGTGAGATCCAGCGAGTCAGGATCGAGCGACCACACGCGGTTGTCGCCCTTCGTGGTGAAGAAGATCCACCCGTTGGCGTTCAGGCAGATGCCCTCGCCACCATTGAAGCGCTTCGTGTTCGCCACCTGGTTGCGAATGGCGACGGGGGAGCCGTCGGGATCGGGCACGTTGGACCAGGACCGCACCCCGGTCGCCTCGGTCAGCACCTGGAGCGTGCCCGAGGCGAGATCACCCCAGTTGGTTGGCACGAAGCGGTACAACGCGCTGTCGGTCACGTCCTCGGTGAGGTAGACGACCTGGCGAACCGGGTCGCAGGCCGCGGCCTCGTGGCTGCAGCGCCCCATGGCCGGGCGAGCCACACCTGCCGTGGCGCCGGTCGGATCGCACTCCCACACCTGGCCGGTCGACGTCTCCTCGCACGAGAGCCACGTGCCCCACGGGGTCGTCCCGCCGGCGCAGTTGCGGGCCGTGCCGGTGAGGATCGGACGGGCCTCGACGATGGCACCGGTGGCGTTGAAGCGGATCATGCCGACGCCTCCTCCAGGGCTGCTGGTTTCGGCGTTCGAGACGTAGATCCACCCGCCGCCGGCGGTTGCGAAGCAGGCCCCGCCGTCGGGGTTGGCGTGCCAGTTCGCCGATGATGTGTAGCCCGGTCCGGTCACCTTCGCCCCGCTGGTGGCCACGACGCGCGAGGAGAACCCGGCGGGCAGTCTGAGGCCGTCGGCGTTGGCGGTGGCCAGGGCGCCGTAGTCGGCGCTCGGCACGAAGCTGAGGTCGAGGGGCGGGAGCGGCGCGATCTGGCAGGCGGACAAGACGGGCATGGCTGCCCCGCCTGCCGTCGCTGCAGCTACCAGGCGTAGGAATACTCGTCGCTCCATGGCTCTCCCGGGGATTCGTGGGGCGGCGCCGCGAGCGCGCCAGCGGCGACCGTACGCCAGCGAGGTGAACACGAGGCGTGGTTGCGGTGTGCGCCACGTGACGATCGGTCGACGATCGGTGAGGTGGTCGGCCGGATCGTCGATCGGGTGGCTCCACCTGTGCCAGCATCGCCCGGTGACGATCGAGGTCTACACCGACGGTGCCTGCCTGGGGAACCCGGGCCCGGGAGGGTGGGCGTGGGCCGTGCTGGGCGGCGCCTTCGGCAGCGGGGCCGACCCGGCCACCACCAACCAGCGCATGGAGGTGCAGGCCGCGCTGGAGGCAGTCAAAGCCCTCGCCGACGCCGATGAGCCGATCGAGATCGTGAGTGATTCGACCTACGTCGTGAACTGCTTCAACGACCAGTGGTGGAAGGGGTGGCTGGCCAAGGGGTGGATGAACTCGCAACGCAAGCCCGTGGCCAACCGCGACTTGTGGGAGCCGCTGATCCTCATGGTCCGAGCCCGCGGCGACATCACCTTCCGGTGGGTCAAGGGCCACTCCGGCGATCCGGGCAACGACCTCGTCGACCGCTTGGCGGTCGAGGCCGCCGAACGCCAGGAGGGGCGCGCCGGGGATCGCCCGCCGACCTCCCTGGGGCCGGCTGACGCCCCGACGCCCGGGCGCCGTTCATCGGGTGCTGTCGCCTCGGTCGACGCTCCCGCCGAGGTCGTCGGAGAACTCTGGCCCGACGGCGTGCCCCCCGCGGAGGCAGGAGTGGCTCCGACCCGGCTCGTGGTCCTCGGGGCCACGCCGCAGGTTCTCGGCGTGCCTCGCGACGCGGGCCAGGACCACGAGCGTCTGGACGAGGTGCGCGACCTGCTCGCCGACCACTTCGCCGAGCGAGGGACGACCGACGATGCGCTCGTGGTGCTCACCGGCCTGCGCCTAGGCGCGGAGATGGCAGCGGCCGAGGCGGCGCTCGAGGTCGGCCTCCCGTTCGTGGCCGTGCTGCCGTACCCCGAGCCGGCAGCGGTGTGGGCATCGGAGCCACGCCAGCGCTTCGACGACCTGCTGGCTGCCGCCGAGTCGACGGTCGTGCTCGACGAGGCGCGCGCCGTGGGTCGCGAGGAGGCGCTGGCCTCCCTGGCCCGGCGCGATGCCTGGCTGGTGGCGTCGGCCGATGTTGCCGTGCTGGTGGGCGATCCTGCCCACCCGGACCTCGCGGTGCTCCACGCCCTCCTCGCAGCGCACCTGCCCGACGATGCGCTGGTGGTCCTGCTCCCGGCGGCGATCGAGACGAGCTGAGCGACTCAGTCCAATGGGGTCGTCGCTTTCCCCGGAGTCGGTGGCGGTGCGTAGGGGTGCCCCCATCGTGCTCGGGCCTCTCGGATGGCGTCGGCCTTCCGGTCGAAGTGGGGGTCGCCCACGAGCCACGACACCCATGGGGTGCGGGCCGTCATCGGCGCGGCGAGCGTGACGGTGTCGGTCACGGTCTGCACCTCGAGGTGACGACCCCATCGGCGTGACGGCTCGTCGATGCCGAGCACCTGGTACCAGGGGATCTCGCGCCGTCCGCCGAAGCTCCCGCGCCGCCGCACGCTGATGCCGACCGGCGAGATCCGAACGCACCGTCCGCCGAACCACTCCCACCAGATGCCGAGGACGATGAGTCCGGGAACGACCACGACCAAGGCGACCGCAAACAGCGCGGTCGCGAAGGCCAGCGCCACGGTCGACTCGAGCGGGTACGGCAACCGCACGTCGTCGGGATCGGCCTCGCGCATGATGGCCTCCAGCTCCTCGTCCTGAGCGACCTGCTCCTGGGGCGTGAGCGGTGGCGGGGCATCCCGCGCTACCCACCAGCTCACCGCGAGCTGACCCACGACGATGCCGACCATGATCGCCAACGTCCCGAGGAGCACCTGGCGGACGCGCAGGCGCACCCGCACCTCGGCGTCGCCCGCTTCCGTTCCCACCCCCATGGCTGTGAGCATACCGATCGACTTTCGGCGCCTCGCCGAATTCGCAACTTGACCGCGCGGTCAATAGGCTCGGTCCATGGACATCTCTGGAGCATCCGCAATCATCACCGGTGGCGCTTCGGGCCTGGGCGAAGCCTCGGCTCGTGCCCTCGCCGCCCGTGGCGCCAAGGTCGTCATCGCTGACCTCGCCGACGACAAGGGCACCGCCCTCGCCGCCGAGCTCGGCGGTGCTTTCGTCCACGTGGACGTGACCAACACCGAGCAGGTCATCGAAGCCATCACGGCCGCCCACGACCTCGGTCCGGTGCGCGGCCTCGTCAACTGCGCCGGCATCGGCTGGGCCACCCGCACCGTCGGTCGCGACGGCGAGTACTCGTCGGCCCACGACCTCGACGTGTTCAACAAGGTCATCCAGGTGAACCTCGTGGGGACGTTCAACTGCATCCGTCTCGTGGCCACGGCCATGAGCCGCGAAGAGCCCCTCAACGACGACGGCGAGCGTGGCGCCATCGTCAACACCGCCTCGCTGGCTGCGTTCGACGGACAGATCGGCCAGGCCTCGTACTCGGCGTCGAAGGGTGGCGTCGTCGGCATGACCCTGCCCATCGCCCGGGACCTCGCCGCCGTCGGCGTGCGCGTGTGCACCATCGCTCCCGGCCTGATCGACACACCGATCTACGGCCAGGGCGAGGCGTCCGAGCAGTTCAAGGACAAGCTCAAGAAGGACGTCGTGTTCCCCAAGCGCCTCGGCTACCCCGAGGAGTTCGCCAGCCTCGCCGTCGAGCTGCTGACCAACTCGTACATGAACGCCGAGACGATCCGCCTCGACGGCGCCGCCCGCCTCGCACCGAAGTGATCCCGGCCCGGCCTCGGCCGGGTGCGAACGTCCACGGGGCACCCTTCGGGGTGCCCCTGGCGCGTCCGGCCGGAACAACGGCGGTCGACCTGGCGTTGCCATCGATGTCCGCCCGCCTTCCGGGCACCCGTCGAGATCACCCAGGAGCTCCCATGGCCCGAGCAACGTGGAACGGCACCGTCCTCGTCGACAGCGACGACACCGTCGTGGTGGAGGGAAACCAGTACTTCGCCGCCAGCGACATCGCCGAGGGCGCCCTCCGACCGAGCAACCACACGAGCGTGTGCCCGTGGAAGGGGACGGCGTCGTACTACGACGTCGTCGTCGGCGACGAGGTCAACGCCAACGCGGCGTGGTTCTACCCCCATCCCAAGGACGCGGCCAAGGAGATCACCGGCCGCGTCGCCTTCTGGAAGGGCGTCACCGTCGCAGTCTGAGCACCGCCCGCGCTGCGGACCACCGCTCGGCGAGGTCAGCGGCCGAGTGCAGCGCGCAGGCCGGTCGTGACCTCTGGGTCGTGGAACTCGTAGCCTCCGGCGAGCAGCGCAGCGGGCTGGATGCGGGCCGAGTCGAAGAGGAGACCGTCGGCCAGCTCGCGGCCGAGCAGCAGCCGGGGCCCGAAGGCGGGCACGGGGAGGAACGACGGACGGCCGAGCGCCTGCCCGAGGGCCTTGGCGAAGTCGGCGTTGGTGACCGGGTTCGGCGCCGTGAGGTTGACCGGACCCTCGAGGTCGTGGTCGAGCAGCCAGCGGATGGCGGCGACCTCATCGCGCAACGTGATCCACGACCACCACTGCCGACCGGACCCCATCTTGCCGCCGAGACCGAGCCGGAAGAGGGGGAGGAGCTTGGCCAGCGCACCGCCTGCAGGGGTCTGGACGATCCCTGTGCGCAGGAACGCGGTGGAGATTCCGGCGTCGATCGCCGCCTCGGCGGCTGCCTCCCACGCCACGCACACGTCGGCCAGGAAGCCATCGCCTCGTTCGCTCGTCTCGGTGAGCACCTCATCGCCACGATCGCCGTAGATGCCGATAGCGGACCCGGACAGCAATCGCCGAGGCGGCGCCTCCATCGCTGCCATGGTGCCGGTCAGCAGGACCGTGCTGCGGGTGCGGCTGTCGAGGATGACGCGCTTCTGCTCGGCCGACCAGCGCTTGTCGCCGATGCCCTCACCGGCCAGGTGCACCACTGCATCGACGCCATCCAGCGCGTGGGCGTCGAGTGTTCCCGTTGCCGGATCCCAGGCGATGAAGCCCGGCACCGACTCCGCCCGCGGCCTCCCGATGCGGCGCACGGCGTGCCCGTCGCCTTCGAGGGACGCGGCGAGCGCCCGTCCGATGAGTCCACTGGCTCCGGTGATGGCGACGTCCATGTCTGCTGCAACCCGCCGACGGCGTCGGCTGTTCCCGAACGATGCCCCTAGAGGTATTCCACGCCGGCACCGGCGGGCACGCAGCGACGCGTGTCGAGGACGTAGTCGGCCGTGGCTGCGACCTCGTCGAGGTCGAAGGCGTCATGGTCGACGAGGACGATCACCGCCGCGGCCTCCCGGAGCTCGTCGGCGGTGAGCTCCACGTGTTTGACGCCGTCGGGCACGTAGGCCGACACGACGTGGGGATCGGCGGCGTGGACGTCGGCGCCGAGCTCGACGAGGCGACGAGCCACCGGATCCGACGGCGTCTCGCGAGCGTCACCGGTGTTCTTCTTGTAGGCGAGGCCGAGGAGGAGGATCCGCTGGCCGTTGACCGGCAGCGAGCGGCGGTTCAGTCCCTCGATGAGTCGGCGAACGACGTACTCGGGCATGTGCTCGTTGACGTCGTTGGCCAGTTCCACGAAGCGGAAGGTCTCGCCCAACGACTGCTTGACCTGCCACGAGAGGTACGACGGGTCGATCGGCAGGCAGTGGCCCCCGACTCCGGGCCCGGGTGTGAAGCGCATGAACCCGAAGGGCTTGGTCGACGCCGCGTCGATGGCTTCCCACACGTCGATCCCCAGCTGGTTGGCGAAGATGGCGAGCTCGTTGACGAGAGCGATGTTGACGTGACGGAAGGTGTTCTCGAGGAGCTTGGTGAGCTCCGCCTCCTTGGGCGTGGTCACCGGCACCGTGGTTTCGACCACCCGGTCGTAGAAGCCCTGGACCGCAACCAGCGACGCCGGGTCGATGCCGCTCACGACCTTCGGCGTGTTCTCGAGCTTCCACACCGGGTTGCCCGGGTCGATCCGCTCGGGGCTGTAGCCCAGGTGGAAGTCCGGGCCGGCTCGCAGGCCTGACCCCGCTTCCAGGATCGGCCCGACCAGCTCCTCGGTGGTGCCCGGGTAGGTCGTGGACTCGAGCACGACGCACGCACCCGGGCGGAGGTGGGTGGCCAGGGCGCCGGCGGCCTGCTCGATGTAGGTGAGGTCGGGGGCGCCGTCACGCAGCGGGGTGGGCACCGAGATCACGGCCACGTCGAAGCCCGCCAGCCCGGCGGTGTCGTCGGTGACCTGGTAGCGACCGGTGGCGTACACCTCGGCCAGGCGCCCGTCGGTGATGTCCTCCACGGGAGACGAACCGGCGCGCAGGCGGTCGAGCTTCGCCTTGTCGACGTCGAAGCCCACGACGTCGTAGCCGGCTTCGACGCCCCGAACGGCCAGCGGCAGTCCGACGTAGCCCTGGCCCATGACGACCAGTCGTCCGACGGCGTCGGTCGCGTCGGTCGGGGGGCTGAACGGCTCATCCGCCATGGGAGGTTCCTCACGAGGTGCGATGCGAACGCAGTGCCGGGATCGGCGCGCGAGGCACCGATGGTAGAGCACTCGTGGCTCCATCGGCCCGATAGCCTTGCGGCGTCATGAGCACCCGAAAGCTGATCTTCCTCTCGTTGCTGTGCGGCGTCGCCATCCTCGCCGCCTTCGTTGCCCAACTCCTGATCGCACCCCGCTGAGTACCGCATCCGCCCGCCGCCGCCTCGAGCCCCACGGGGGGTCCGCATCTCGGATCACTCGGACGGGGTACGGTGAGCGTGGGCGGAGCACCGATTGAGGTGGTTCAACTCGTGCGCGTCTCCACGGTCTCCCGACTCCTGCTCTCCGGCGCCTTCGTCGTCGCCGTTGCCGTCCCGGCGGGTGCTCAGTCGTCGACCGCCGGATCGCCGGAAGATGCCGATCGCCAGGATGTGGCCGAGCGTCGCGACACCGTCGAGGCCGAGCTGTCGTTGCTCCGATCGAGCGACGTCGAGCTCAAGGCCCAGCTGGCGTCGCTCGATGCCGAGATCACGGGCCTGACCCAGCGCATGGCTGCGGCGGACCGGGAGCTCGCCACCCTCGACGGGGAGCTCGACGGCCTGCACGCAGAGCTCGGCGTGGCCGAGCGTCGCGCTGCCGACCAACACGACCGACTCGTGGCCCGGGCAGTCGCCGCCTACGTCGATCCCCACGGCCAAGTGTCGATGAACCTGCTCGGCTCGGCCGACCTGGAGGACGTGGGCACGCGGAGGGTGTTGCTGGATCAGGTGGCCGAGCGCGATCGCCGCGTGCTCGACGACTCCATTCGCGTGGAGGCCGACCTGCGCCGCGCTCGTGAAGAGGCGGCGGCGGCCGAGAGTCGCACGTCGGAGCTCCGGGCCTCGCTGGCCGCCGACACCGATGGCCGAGTGGCCAAGCGGGCGCAGCAGGCTGCCGTGCAGGAGGCGCTCGACGCCCGCATCGGACAGTTCGAGCACGAGGCGTCGGCGTTGGCGGCGGAGGAGGCGAACCTGGCGTCGCTGCTGGCGGCGCGTGCTTCGGCCGCAGCGACGTCCTCGACCACGTCCTCGACCACGTCCTCGACCACGTCCTCGACCACGTCCTCGACCACGGCGGCGCCGAGCACCACGACGACTCGCCCGGGCCCGGGATCCACGGCGCGTCCGACCACGACGACCACGACCCCGTCGACCACGAGCACCACGTCGCCTCCCCCCTCGACGACCTTCCGCTGGCCGACCAGCGGGCCGGTCACGTCGGTGTTCGGCTGGCGATGGGGACGCATGCACCGCGGCATCGACATCGGCGCGCCGATGGGGCAGAACATCGTGGCGGCGGGCTCGGGTACGGCGTTCTTCGTCGGCGAGATGGGTGGATTCGGCAACCTCATCCTCATCGATCACGGCAATGGCATCGTGACCGCCTACGCCCACCAGTCGTCGTTCGCCGTGTCACAGGGTGCGAGGGTCTCGGCCGGAGCCGTCATCGGCTACATCGGTAGCACCGGCCACTCCACCGGGCCACATCTGCACTTCGAGGTCCGCCTCGGAAGCACCGCTGTGGATCCGATGCCCTACCTGCGCTGAGACGGCAGCACGTCGCGCGTCACGTCGACCGAGACGGTCAGCTCGTGACCTGCGCCTGCCGACGCGACGACGCCCTTCAACGGGGTGACGTCAGAGAAGTCGCGTCCCCAGGCCAGCGTGATGTGCCGTCCGGCGGGCCAGACGTCGTTCGTCGGGTCGAGGTCGACCCAGCCGTGGCCGGGCACG
>Ga0335397_10002988_pt1 | contig 22929 bp, 15 predicted proteins | sample MAT04_FD_205740 | JGI IMG/M metagenome (GOLD analysis project Ga0335397, IMG submission 205740) | Freshwater microbial communities from Lake Fryxell liftoff mats and glacier meltwater in Antarctica - MAT-04 (spades assembly) (version 2) ... | reverse complement strand
GTTGTTTAAAAGATTTTCCAACACTTCATCAAAATCTAAAGTGCTGTTGAGTATGGCGAGTGAATCGAGCAGTGTTTCTGCAAAGCGGCGCTGTTCGCGTTCAGACTCGAAGGCGCGGATACTTTCGCTAATATCACGGGCGTTAATGACGACAGCTTCAATCCCCGACTGTGCCAATAAATTTGTCCCAACCCCTTGCAGCCACACCCAATGCCCTTTGGCATGAAGCAACCGACAAGTCATAACCCGCGTGATCGCTGGTTGGCTGATGAGCAAATTAAAGAAATCGCTCATGATAAGTAGGTCGTCAGGATGAACCAGATTGGCAAGCTGCTGCGAGGCGACATCCCCTACAAACGCGGTGTCTGGATAGCCTGTAATGCGGATTGATGAGGGACTGATATACGTGATGTTCCCTGCTATATCCACTAGCAAAATTAAGTCATAGCTGTTCTCGATTAATGCTCGAAACCGCCATGAACTTTCTAGTAAGGACTGCTGCATCCGTTTGTTGACCGTTACATCGCGTGTCGAGCTTAATAACTGATACACTTGGCCTTCATCGTTCCAAATCGGCACGACATTGGCTTCCAGCCATACCGCCTCGCCTGTCTTTTTATAAGCACGATATTCCAGACGCGAGACGGTTTCACCCTTAAGAACACGCTCACTGGCGTGAAGAATCACCGGATGAAATTCAGGATCGACGATCTGACCGCGATCAGGGCTTTTTAAGTCCTCGAAAGTATGCCCAAGCAGACGTTCAAACGACGGACTGGCGTAAAGTAACGCTCCTCTTGTGTCCTGCAACGTCACAAAGTCGCTGGTGTTTTCGGCCAAAAGGCGATAGCGCTGTTCACTTTCGCGCATCGCATCTTCCGCCAACTTGCGTTCTGTGATATTGCGAGAAATCCCTACCAGTCCAATGACGCCATCCTGTTCGTCTTTAATCGGCATCTTCGTCGCAGAAAACCAGCGCGGCGTACCGTCTGGCAGCGGGTTATATTCAATCCGATCAATAATCGGCTCACCTGTTGCAAAAAGATGCTGTTCTTCGTTATAAAAAATTGACGCTAAATCCAACTGTTGGAAGTCGCTATCGGTTTTGCCAAGAACCTCGTCTGGAGAATTGCGCCCAAGCATACGCGCTTGTGACCGATTAACCCGTGTAAAACGCGAAGCCGTATCCTTAAAGTAAATCTTATCTGGGATGTTTTCCATTAAGGTCACAAGAAGATTACGTTCTGCCTTTAGCGCATTTTCGGCTTGTTTGCGCTCGGTAATATCACGCACCACGCTTTGCATATAAAGCGGTGTGCCGTTAGGGGTGTCATAAATCATCTGGGCATTGACTTCCACCAGAAAAACAGGGCCGTCTTTATGGCGCAACCTGCGTTCATACGTCGGGATTTTCCGCCCTGCCAAAAGCCCTTCTAGGACGGCTTCACTCTCTGCATGTTCACTAGGAATGGTGGTATCTTCATAACGCATACCAATCATTTCTTCGGAGCTATATCCCATCATCGCCGCAGCTTGGGGATTAACGGCAAAAATCTTACCTTCCAAATCCAAAAGAAAAACCCCATCATTCGTTTGCTCGAATAAAGCCCGATAGATTCGCTCACTGCGGTGGCGATCTTCTTCGGCTTGGCGCTGTTCCGTGATGTCGAACCCTACACACTGAATTTCGGTCAGGCTGCCTCTCTCATCTTGAAGCGCCACAAATTCCCACAGCGTCCATATCAAGCCACCATCGGGGGTTGGTTTACGCAAAGTGACTTGGATGGGTTGATTTGGGTTTTCTATAGATTGAAAGACAGCAATGAAAAGTTTTTCATGATCCGCAGGATAAACCGCCCCCAGTGAAGACGTACCAAGCATTTGCTCTGATGTCCCTCCAAATTTTTTTAACCATGCTGGGCTAACATAAGTGAAATTGCCATTCAGGTCGGTACGTATCATGTAAGCAGATTGCGTTTCCAGCAGTGAACGCAAACGCCCTTCACTCTGGCGCAGCGTTTCCTCAGCTTGTTTCTTTTCGGTAATATCCTGTAAGGCACCAATCATCTTGATAACACGCCCGTCCCTAGAACGGGCTGATCCGATGGCACGTACTTGAATCTCTTTCCCCCTCGCCGTGATTAAGGTCAGTTCAAGATCATACGCTTCGCCTGTTTCAAGCGCATTTCTGACCGCTTGTTCTAAAATTTGCGCTGACTCAGGTGTATAAAAAGTCAAGATATTTTGATACGTCGGTTCAAAATGCAGCGGCAGCTCATGGATACGATAAGTTTCTTCCGTCCATCTCACTTGCTGCGTCAAAAGATCAAATTCCCAGCCGCCGATCTTAGCAAGATGGCCTATATCACGCAAAAAGTGCTGGCTTTTATACAGGGCTTCTTCAATCTTTTTGCGGTGTGTGATATCGCGGGAAACCGTAATCGCATCGACAAAAGCGAACTGATTATCCCGAATCACCCGTGTGATGCTTTCTAACCATTTAACTTCGCCCGATTTCGTCATGATGCGGTATTCATAACGAATCGGCTCATGGGTTTGTTTCATCTGTGTTTGAAGGGCTTGCATGGTAGAGGAATCATCAGGATGGAGGAGTGTCCATGCTGGATTTTGCAATCGTTCCTCAGCCGTATACCCTGTTATCGCTTTGACGGAAGGCGTTGTGTAAATAATCCACCCGTCACTGTCGGTCAACGACACAACATCCTGATTGTATTCGGCGATCAACCGATATTGGAACTCACTTTCACGCAGTTTGGCTTCTGCCTGCCAACGCTGCGAGACATCCACGAGCGTTGCAAGCCAAGCAGGCCGCTCATCGAACTCCGTCAGCGATGCCGAAAATTCAGCGGTTAACACTTGACCATTAGCGGCTTGAAGTTTGATCTCGACCCCGCGCAAAGGCTGGCTGGCGACATCCCAATCTTGGAGTAAATGATACGAATCTGGATGCGTAAGCGCATTTAATGTCATGCCTTGCATCTCTGCGGCAGTATAGCTGAAAAGCCATTGCGCGGCAGTATTAGAAAAAATAACTTTGTTCTCTTGAAAGATGACTACAGCCGCCGCAACGGCATCAAGGACGGTCTTAATAGCAGCGGTAAAGTGGGGCATAACGAAGATTCCCGCAGTTAACTAACACAGATGTTTCGTGCATATTCTAGCAGGTTTAAGTTCGTCATGAGAAAAAGTATTTTTACTTTTAGCAAGACATAACTTTTTTTATAGAAAAATATTACTTTTTTCGGGCAATCCCAATTTGATTCACGCCGAGACTCAGCGGGGTTAACGTCGTGCGGGTGACGACCTGTGCGAAGGCTGGCAGCCCAAACATCCCGAACTGCACCACTTTGGGGATGACGGGAAAGTACGGCACATCCCATAAGCCATCTCCGAACTGCTTAATCATGGTAAAGCCAGCCGCCTCGCACCACTCCCGCCACTGCGCGGGGGGATGGACGTTGATGTGTGTTTTATCTTTGCCAATCGCGTCATTTTCGCGGTCTTTAAAACGGCGGAAGGCATAATCGGGATGCGGAGTCGCAAACAGCCACACGCCACCCGGCTTGAGCAAGCGATTGACCTGCCGAATCGTCTCCGCTGGATCGGGCAGATGTTCGACCAAATGCAGCGCCACAACCGCGCTAAACGTCCCGGCCTCAAATTGATTAATTTCGCCCACGTCCATTTGATAGGCTTCGGCTTTGGGCGCGTTGATCTTCGTCTGCTCGACACTGTAATCAATTAGATCAATGCCCACGCACTGAAAATCATCTTGCAGCAGACCAAGCAAATGGCCTAACCCGCAGCCAAGTTCCAACAACTTGCCGTGATCGTGCGGGGCATACCGTTGAACGAGCGCCGCATAATAGCGCCGCGCAAACCAATACATGCTATAGCGCCCCAACCCGCGATCAGCATAATTCCATTTTTCAAAATACTCGCGGGTGTAATGCTGTTTGTAGTCGTCAGGCATAGTTTTTTAGAAGTTGAAAGTGACAAGTAGCGAATAGAAATCCACTTCAACTTTCCGCTTACAACTTTTTCCTTTTCCTTTGGCTTTCAAATTTACAGGACTTTCGCTCACGCATTTACCCCACCCCTAAATCCCCTCTCCAAGTATTGGAGAGGGGGCCGGGGGGTGAGGTAAGCGAAAGTCCTGTTTATTAGAGACTTCACAGCGGTACAGGTGTTTCCGGTTCGGTGGTGACATCATACAGATCAAAACGCAAATCTGGCAGATGCAGCACCCCATAGGTGTGCGATGTGGCGCGGGCGCTCTTGAAGGTGTAGATCGACCCAGAATTAATCACGCAGCCATTCGCCACCCGAATATACATTGGTACATGGGTATGCCCCGTAATCAGCACATCGGTCTGCAAGGACTCTAACATCATATTCAGCAGCGTATCCGAGACATGATCCCGATACAACCCCCAGAGATTGTTACCCGGCTTGCCATGACACATAAAAAACTTTAGACCCTTATAAGAACCTCGCCAATCCAACGGTAAATTGTGGAGATACGTGGTGTTCTCTGGCGAGAGGCTGTAAACCCATTCATCATGATTGCCGCGTACAGTCGGGATATTGTGCTGGCGGAAGACTTCCACCACCCGATTTTGTTCGGGGCCGCGCCCGACCAAATCACCCGCACACAGGATTTGATCTACCCGATGATGATTTTCTAGCCGATCTAAAACTGTCTCTAGTGCCTTATAATCTCCATGAATATCCGATACAATTCCCAGTTTCATCCTTAAAATAACCTTGAGTGAGGGCATAAGTGGGTCTATTATAACCCCATCTGTCTTAAAATTCCCGACTCGAATGTTCCAAAAATCCACCCCGTTTATTTTGGTAAAATATTAGAGATTAAACGGTTGACCAAGTTTTGTGGCAAAAGTTGTCAGCTCATATTTTTTAGTAAGGACAATGATTTCCCCTTATAATTTTCTTTTGACTAAGAACTAATCATTGACGTTACGCAGCCGCCTCTGTTTCTGCCCTCACCCCCGACCCCTCTCCCTCAGGGCGAGGGGAGGCAAACGCACAGCGTATATCAAAGTCCTTCTCCATGAGGGAGAAGGATTTAGGATGAGGGCTAACTGCGTAACATCAGCTTCTAAATAATAAAGACCTACGAGTCTCATCAAAGTCTTACTCAGTGGAATGTGTTGTCTTGGAACGATTATGCTATGATATACTGACGATAACGTATTCGACCTAACCCAAAACGGCTTCGATGACAACCATTTTGCTGATTCGGCACGCCACCAATGACTTTGTGAAGACAGGCAAGTTAGCAGGCTGGACTCCCGAAGTCCACCTGAACGATGAAGGTAAGGCACAAGCACAAGCCCTCAGCATACGATTGGCAGATGCACCCCTTCACCATCTTTATGCGAGTCCCTTGGAGCGCACCATGGAAACCGCCGAAGCTGTCCGGCTGCATCATCCGCAGTTGCAGATTGAGCAAAATCCGACACTCGGCGAAGTGCGCTATGGCGATTGGGAAGGCATGAGCCTTTCTACCCTCCAAAAGCGTAAAATGTGGGAAGTCGTGCAGGAATATCCTTCACGGGCGGTCTTCCCGAATGGCGAAACAATGCGCGGCGTACAAGTGCGGGCGGTGGACGAAATCGAGCGATTAGTCATCAAGCATCCCCGTCACATGATCGCCATCGTCAGCCACGCAGATTTGATTAAAATGGTGTTAGCGCATTATCTAGGGATGCACTTGGATAATTTTCAACGGATTGTGGTGTCTCCTGCATCCATCAGCGTCATTTCGCTGAGCCACAGCCGACCTTTCGTGGGTGTCATGAACGATACCGCGCATATCACCCAAATGGAACAAGAACGCAAGGCACAAAAAGCGGCTGAGGAACTTGCAAAACAATCCGAAAATCCGCAATCTGGCGATAATGAACTTACATCATCACAACAACCAGCGGAAGAAGCAGCGCGCTGAGGAAACGCACGTATGGCAAATGTAGAAATTGATTTGAACCCCGTAGATTTTGTTACGATTGGTACGATTGGCCCCAAGGGTAAGCGTGTTTTTTACCTGCAAGCCGGGTATCAAAAACAACTGATCTCGCTTATTGTCGAGAAAGAACAATCTTGGGCATTAAGCGAAGCCATCAAAGAACTCATCGACGACCTCGATGAACGCTATGAATCGCGCACGGAAGTCGATTTAACCAAAATCGATATGGATTTGCGTGAGCCGATTGAACCTGTCTTCCGGGTCTCCCAGATGGGTTTGGGCTATGACGAAGATCAGGATAAAATTGTCTTGGTCGCGCAGGAATTGGTCGTCGTGGATGCCGAAGAAGACGAAGAAATCGGTGTTATCGGTGATTCTGACCCGATGGAAATTAACCCCGGTGTCGTGCGCTTATGGTGCAGCCGCAACCAAATGCGTGCCTTAAGTTTGCAAGCGATGGAGATTGTTCGGTCTGGTCGTGCCGATCCCAAACAAAATGGACGACTGGTTTATTATTGGACTTAAACCTATGAGCGATAACCCAGCCGAAAACGACAACCAACCCAAATCCACCCCTGTAACGTTTGAACGAGCGCTTGAAGTCCTCGATAAAGGCCAACTTGATGTCGAACATGGCGCGATTCGGTGGAGTTCAAATTATACGTTTTTGATCTCCGCTGCCTACGAGGATGCGTCCATTATGGCGGTCTATAAGCCGCAGCGTGGCGAGCGCCCCTTATGGGATTTCCAGGATGGGTCATTATGCTATCGGGAACGGGCTTCTTTCCTCACGTCGCAAGCGCTCACATGGCAGCTTGTGCCGCCCACAGTCCTGCGTGAGGGGCCGCGTGGCTTAGGCTCGATTCAATATTTTGTCGATCATGACCCGGAATATAACTATTTCTCGTTTGATGAGTCGCTCCTGCCACAGCTCATGCGCTTGTGTATTTTTGATACGCTCGTGAATAACGCGGATCGCAAAGGCGGACACTGCCTTGTCGATAACCAAAATCATCTGTGGGGCATCGATCACGGCTTGACATTCCACACCGCTCACAAACTCCGCACCGTCATTTGGAACTTCGCAGGACAGCGCATCCCCGAATCGCTTTTAATCGATGTCGAGTGCCTGCAAAGGCAGCTTGAAGACCCCAAAAATGAATTTCGCTTGGCGCTGTGCAGCCTCATTAGTGAGCAGGAACTCAATGCCCTTTTGTCGCGCATCCGCCGCCTCTTGAAGTCCAAACAATTCCCCGCTCCCGGCTCTGGCCCTAATTACCCCTGGCCGCCTGTCTAAGCATATAAATACGGAGAATATCTCTTGTAGAGGCGAGTCGTGCCTCCCCTCATGAATAAAAGTATTAATTTATTCCAACGGTATAACCCTGATTTCAATCAAAATGTGCCGTAAAAAGCCAAACCCCTAAATATCAACCCTTTACTGATACTACGTCTCACTATATTTAAGAAATGTTAAAAATTTAACATTCTCTTAAACTTAGCTTTGGATTGACATAATATGCTCATTATAATCTCCCAAGTGTCCATTTATTTTAGGGAGAGAAATACATGAATTCGCGTAAAAGCCTTGTAATTTTGTTTTTGCCAGTTTTAATGCTGATTTTTTCACTGGGGATGTTGGCGCAGGACGAAGAAGAATCCTTCAGCCTGACCATCATGCACACCAACGACACCCATTCCTACCATGAGCCAGATGGCGACGGCAACGGCGGCGTAGCGCGTCAGGCAACGGTTGTGAAAGAAATTCGCGCCGAAGTCGAAAACAGTGTCTTATTGGATGCAGGCGATCGCTTTACCGGCACCCTCTATCACACGACCTACGTCGGGCAAGATCAAGTGCAGATCATGAATCTGCTCGGCTACGATGCCATGACCCTGGGCAATCATGAATTTGATAACGGTGATGAAATCTTGGCGGCTTTCATCGAAGGTTTAGGTTTTCCTGTTGTGTCTACCAATATTGATTTTAGCGGCTCAGATTTGCTGGCGGAAGCCACCGTGCCGTATGCCATTCTGGAAGTGGGCGGTCAACAGATCGGCATCATCGGCCTGACGACAGCCGATACCCCCATCATCGCCAATCCGGGCGATGAACTGGTCTTTAGCGACGATTACGCGACAGTGGCTAACGAGGCTGCTGCGGAACTGACCGAGCAAGGCGTGAACAAAATCATTTTGGTTACACATGTCGGCTACGGCGTTTACGAAGAACTCATCCCCGACCTCGAAAATATCGACGTTGTGGTCGATGGTCATAGCCACACACTGTTCAGCAATGCCTTCACTGGCTCAATCGGCGGCGCACGTTCCAGCGGTGAGTATCCCCAGGAATTCGCTGATGCCACAGGCAGTACAGTTTATTATGTACAGGCTGGGCAATATACCAAATATCTAGGTCGTCTTGATGTGGAATTCGATGCCGCTGGTGTCGTAACAAGCGCTGGCGGGGATGTCATCCTGCTCTCGCCCTACATCGAGCCGGATTTAGAAGCGTCGGTCTTGATTGCTGAACTCAGCGTCCCGGTACAAGCCCTGCGTGATACCCCCATCAACGCAGAAACCAGCGTTTTCCTGACGGGTCAGCGTAATGTCTGCCGCGTTGAAGAATGCACCCTCGGCAACTTGATCGCCGACGCACTCCGCGCAGAAACCGGCGCACAAATCGCCATCGTCAATGCAGGCGGCATCCGCTCTGACATCGAAGAGGGCGATATTACGCTCGGTGAAGTGCTGACGGTTCAGCCTTTCGGCAACACCACCAGCACCTTCAGCGCAACAGGCGCGGATATTGTCGCCGCACTGGAAAATGGTGTGTCTACCATTGTTGTTGAAGATGGCGTTGTCGCCCGTGCCGACCTGAGTGGTCGCTTCCCACAGGTTTCGGGCATCCGCTACAGCTTTGACCCGAACTTAGAAGCAGGCAGCCGCATCGTTGGCGTAGATGTTCAAGCCGAAGACGGCACCTTCAGCCCGATTGACCTCGAAGCCACCTACACCGTCGTGACCAATAACTTCGTCCGCAACGGTGGCGATGGTTACAGCATCTTCGCGGAAAACGCGGTTGATCCGTATGACTTTGGTCGCGTCGATTATGAAGTGCTGGCGGATTATCTAGCTACCAACACCCCGGTTGCGCCAGAAGTCGAAGGCCGCATCACCATGGTGAACGCAACCGTCGCCCCGCTGGAGTAAGCGACAATAAATATCCCTTTGTAGGGGCAAGGCGTGCCTTGCTCCTACGCCGATAAATTTTATAAAACACAAACGCCGGGGCAATTTCACCCGGCTTTTTGTTACAATCACACGGTTTGTATTAAAATGAATACTGAATAGATGAAAACTAAAATTCACGGCGGGGGGTGAGCCTTGTCCAGCCAGCAAGCACAAGAATTATTAGACCGGGGTATCGAAGCAGCCAAAGCAGGGCGCAAAGACGATGCGCGTAAACTGCTGCAAGGGTCGCTGCGGCTCAATCAACAAAGTGATATCGCGTGGTTGTGGCTGGCGAGCGTCGCCAACGATAAACGCGAGCGTTTGCTTTGCCTACAAAAAGTGTTAGAGATTAACCCCAACAACGAAATGGGCATTAAAGCGATTAAGGCGCTTGGCATCGAACCAGAGCAGCTTCTTACGCCGCCTGCCAAAACCGCCGCACCGCCTTCGGAAATTCCGCCAGCGCCGTCTGCGCCACGCCCAGCACCCGCCGCGCCCAAACCTGCTCCCACACCGCAGCCTTCCACGCGGGAAGCATTAGTCGAGCCTATTGCTATGCCGCGCCAGAGTCGGACGGAAGCGCCGGAAGACCTCGCGCAGCAGATCGTCGATGATTATCTCGCGCCGTTGGATTCAGGTAATGTGGTCTGGACGCGCAAAACACGGCGGCGGGCGGGTGAAAGTGAAATTGTGATCTGGCGCTTACAAGTCGCCGCTGTTATCACGGCGATTCTGCTCGTTATAGGCGGTGTCGCTATCTACGGCTTCCTGAACAGCCCCCAAATTCAATTGATCGTCTTGGGCGCATCGGAAACACCGCGTCCGCCCACGCGCACAGCAACCAACACGCCAACCAATACACCGGGCTTTACGCCGACTCCTTCGCCCACCCGCGATACAACTGCGCTGCCCACTTTTACGGTCACGCCGACGATTGACTCCTTCATCCGAGCGGGGCCGCGTGATCTGCGGCAGGCGACGCTCACGCCTACCCGCATCTATCCCGCGCCACCAGGAAATCTCATCAGCACCGCCGCTGTCGCCGTCGCTAACGGCGATTATGCGCCGGTTATCCCGCTGATGGGGACGGCACAAGCCCAATTGGGGAACGAGTTCGAGCCGAATCCCTTTTATTATCAAGCGATTGCCTACGCCCGTGACGGACAAGCTGAAGCTGGCCTAAATGTCCTGACGGAAGCACAATCGCGCCTCGCGAATTTGCAAGGAGTCCGGCAGGAAGATGTGCCACGTTTTAGCGCCCTCATCGCCGCCGGATTTGGTGAGGTTTATTTGCAACAGGCGCGAGACTCCTTAGAAGGTAACAATATCCAAGTCGCTGGCGATCAAATCCAAGTGGCACAAAATACCGTCCAAACCGCGATTGAGGGCGACCCCCTCTTAGTCAGAAATTATTTATTGCTGGCGGAGTCCTTCCGATTACAAGGCGATTATGTTGGCGCTATTGAAGCCCTCGATTCCGGCTTGGCGCTCACGGAACTCAGTACCGATCTCAATCTGATCGTCGCCAAAGCGGAAACTTATCTGGAGGAAGGCCGCAGCTTCCAACGTCAGAACAATGTCGATCAAGCGCGAACCAGTTATGGCGCGGCGGCATGGCAAGCCTATCTCGCGCTTTACATTAATCCGCGAACAGCCCGCGCCCACAGCATCCAAGTTGAAACCGCGCTGGCCTTAGATGACCCCGGTCTAGCCGTGATTCAAAGTCAGGCCTATTTATTCTTTTTCCCGGATAGTGCCGAAGCCTACAAACTGCTCGGCGATGCCCGCACCCGTGAAGGCAACCTCGAATTGGCCTTAGATGCCTATACACGGGCGATTGACGGTCAGCAGAGCGCCAGCGTAACCGAAGCAGCCCTCATCGCCCGCGCCCAACTTTACAGCCAGCAAAATCGCCCTCGTTTCGCCGTGCGCGATTTAACAGCTGCAATTGACCTCGACGATAAGCCCACCACCCGCGCTTTACGGATGCAAGCGGCTTATGAAGCCAAAAATTATGCTATCGCTGGCGCGGATGCCGAGTCCTTATTGGGCAGCGGCGTGCTGACTGATGACGAAACCGAACTCATGCAAGCGCGGGTGTTGATAGATCGAGCGGATGAATCCGATACCGATGCCTATACACAGGCGCTCACACTACTGGCGAATGTGGGGGATGAACTGCCTGCCGCGCTGATTCCGACGGCGAATGAGTATCGCGCCCGTGTATTGTATGGATTGGGACAGTATGACGATGCGTTAAACGCGGTCAATTTAGCCCTTTCAGTCGAAACAGGCGGACGGCATTATTTACGCGGCTTGATCTTCGAGGCATTAAGTGATTTCGACGGCGCAATCGCGGAATTTAACTGGGTGCTGACGTGGAGTCAGGTTTATCCTTACCCCTTTACCGAAGATGCGCGAACTGGCATTGATCGCGTTCAAGCAACAATCGCCGAACTCAACCGCCAAGCGACGGCGACATCCCGTTCAGCGACACAATCCGCCATCGGCGCGACGGCGACTCGCAGCGCACAAGGCACAGCCACCGTTCAGGCAGCGACAGAATCCGCAGGCGCAACAGCCACCTTCCGCGCCCTGCCGACTCCTACGCCTACACCGTCGGGGAGTTAAATTCGACCTTTGAAAATAAACTTCGCCCCATGCGGAATGACGCCCCTCTCCAACTTGGAGAGGGGTTGGGGGTGAGGTAAATAAAAGAAAGCCCTACCCATTTCCCAATGACGACACACGATTGGATCACCCAAGCCAAAAAACGCGGACTCGGCAGCGCGATAGAAACCGCGTTAGATATTTTTGCACCGCTAGGGCCATTGGGCGCACAACTCCTGTGGATCACCCAGCCTGCCTTTCGCCTCCTTGGAGGCATAAACGCCGCCCAAACCGTCCATGCGTTGGCGGAATCGCTGGAAACCCCGGAGGGAATCGCCGCCCTACGCGCCCAATTACACGATGGGGAAGGTTAAATTTTCTTCCGCTACCCTACCCAATATTTTTGCCATTCGGATGAATTTAAAAACAATTTATAGAAAACAAAGCGCGGAAGTAAAAATCTTGCTAGAATTACTCTGTGCAATTATAGGCATATAAACATTTGCCAGATCGAGACTAGGTTTTTTTATGGATACCACCGTCTCCAGCCTGAGTATTATCGTCATCGTCCTGACGCTGGCGGTCATCGCCGTTATCTCGCCGATTATCCGCAAGCGGCGCAATCTCATTACGCTGCGTCCTATCGCGGCTTATGAGGCGCTGCCGTCTTTCGTGGGGCGTTCCATCGAGTCCAGCCGTCCGCTGCATATTTCGCTCGGCAGCGCGGGAATCGGTGGTGAAAGCACGTTGCTTGCTATCGCCAGCGCGGAATTGGCCTATCAAGTGGTGCAGCAGGCCGCCATTGGTGATGCGCCGCCCATCTTAACGCTTACCTCCGCCAGCGCCTTCCCATTAGGGCAGGATACGCTGCGCCGCGCTTATCAGTCACGCGGTTTAGTCGAGCGTTACAGCGCCAGCGAAGTCCGTTGGTATCCGGCAGGGACGCGCTCATTAGCTTTCGCTGCCGCCATCACCGCTTTACAGGGGGATGATGAAATCAGCGCGAACATCTTCGCCGGAAGTTATGGCGCGGAATTGGCGCTTATGCTCGATTCCGCCGCCCGACGCAAGCAGCCGACCATCGCTGTCAGCGATCAACTGGAAGGGCAAGCCGTCGCCTTCGCGCTGGCGGATGAGCCTTTAATCGGTGAAGAAATTTTCGCGGCAGGCAGTTATTTGGAACGCGGCGCGGTGCAGCTTGCCGAAGCCATCACGATGGATTTACTCCGTTGGCTGCTGATTCTAGCGATGCTCGCGGCCTTTATCATTGGCATACTCAATAACGGTGGAGGCTGACGTGCAGCTCAGATTAGGCGCGGCGGTAACAACCGCCATCACCATCGCAGTCGGTCTCGTGACCGTCCTCGGCCTGCTTTTAGGCGACGGCTTAGGGCCACTTTCGCAACTTGCCCCCATTACGGGCAGCATCACGGACGCATTCTTGCAACTCGTGACGATCACCCTCGCGCTGACCATCCTTATCGGCGTGGTCAATTTGCTGAGTGTGCATCTAGGGCGCGTTTTCGGGCGCAGAAAAGGCGCGGTCTACAGCGTTGTCTTACTCCTCAGTTTTGCGCTGGTGATCGCGACCTATATTGTTGACCGCGACACCAGTATGATTTTATTAGAAACGGTGCAAATATCCGTCGAATCGGCTTTAGCGGGACTATTGTTATTCGTACTGGTCGTTGGAGCCAGTCGGATGCTGCGTCGCCGCATGTCGTGGACGGGACTCTGGTTCGTGGTGGTGCTGCTGATCGTCTTGATTGGTGCGCTGCCGCTGACAGGATTAAGTGCTTTTGCGGATGCCCGTGATTGGCTGCTGGCGGTTCCCGTCAGTGCCGGGGCGCGGGGGATACTTTTAGGAATTGCGCTGGCGACGATTGTGACCGGAGTCCGTGTACTCATCGGTCAGGATCGTTCTTACCGGGAATAGATTAGGTGGGCGCGATGAGCGACGATTTTGATAAAGATGACCTCGACTGGCTGCGAGACACCGACGACGACTCCGATCAGCCCGGCGATGACGATAAACTTGCTTTTGATTGGCAAGGCGATAAAAAAGCCGATTCCTCCGGGAAGTCCGGCAGTCTTGGCGTAACGGGCGAACTCAGTTGGCTGCAAGAACACGAAGACGCGGCAGGCGGAACGAAAAAATCGGGCGATGATGAGTCCTTCGACTGGATGACTCAGGGAGACGCATCCACGCCGCAGCAGTCCGGCAAAAGCGGTGTGACCGGGCAGTTAAGCTGGCTGCAACCCGAAGAAGCCGCAAAAAGCGATACGCCGCAGGATGAAGCCCGTTCACTTTTCGAGTCACAACTTGAAGATGTGCTTAAGGATGAGCAAATTATCCTTCCGCCATCCCGCACGCCACAACCGCCCATTTTAGCCTCGTTATTTGATGACGACGACTCTGATGAGCCTGAATCAGATGAAGCAATGGGAGAACTCCCCCCTTGGATGCAGGGTATGACGGACGATCTCACTGAAGACGAGGAAGTGGATTTATCGGTCTTTGATGAACCCGCTGCCGCGCAGGCCGACATGCCCGATTGGATGCGTGGTGCAGTCGCCGAAGACGATGATGAAGATGAGCATGAACCCGCCGCAGTTACAGCATCAGTCCCCATCGATCTTCCTGATTGGATGCGCGGCGCAATTGCTGAAGACGACGATGAACAATCCACCTTTGAACAAGCCGCGTCCAATGATGACGCGATGCCCGATTGGATGCGCGGCGCGATTGCTGAAGAAGACAGAGCGCCTACTGCTGTCCGCGCCCAACAGATCGACGATGACGACGACGACGTTGTGCCCAGTTGGATGCGCGATGCCACCCTTGATGATGAAGAAGACGAGGATGAAGCTCTAGCCGTCAGTGCATCGGCTGATGACTCGATGCCCGATTGGATGCGGAGCGCCGATCTTGAACCTGTAGCCGCGCAAGCAAGTTATGACGACGGCGACAGCGAAGACGATCTGGACGCGATTCCCGATTGGCTTATGGGCGCAGCGCCAGCAGAATTAGAAGACGACGAACCCGACTTCGCCTCATCACCCGATTTTGATCTCGACAGCCTTTTCGGTGACTCTGATGATCTGCCAGAACCCGCTTTCGCCACTTTTGCTGATGACGAAAACGACGATTTTGATTTACTCGGTCAGTTGACCGAAGGCGCTGATGACTTCGATTTCTTAGGCGAACTCAGCGCAGCAGGCGACTCCGAGGATGCAGCCGAAGATGATTTCGCCGCCCTCTTTGCCGATATACCACAATCCACCGCCGTCGCTGATGAACTTGATTTCGCCGAATTCGTTGACGACCTTGATGAAGATGAAGACGCGCAGCCGATAGCCGTCGATGACTTCGACTTCCTCACGCAGCTCAATGCGGAAGAACCAGAAGATGATTTCGCCGCCTTCCTATTGGATGATCCAGAGCCTATTGCCGCCACCGCCGCCGATTTCTTCCTCTTAGATCAAGAGGATGACGACTCGGCGCAGAATGACGATATGGACATTGACGCGCTGCTCGGTCTTGGCAATTTCCCCCAACCCACGCAAGCCGAGTCCGCCGCTGACGATTTCTTAAGCTGGTTCGAGCAGCAAAACCAGCCTTCGCCCATCGCCTCCGCCGCTGAAGGGGACGATATGGCGTGGCTGCAAGATGTCGAAATTGGCGATGATTTTACGCTGGCCTTAGATGACAGCGACGACGGGGACTTACTCCCCGCTGACGACGACTTCCTAGCGGATTTCGGCATTGATGCACCTGCCCCGTCAACGCGCAGTAAAGTCGCCATCGATACCAGCTTTACCGACCTCGACAGCTTCCTCGCCTCGATTGATACAGGCGAATTCGCGGCTGCCCAAGAAGATGATGGTCTACTGGAAGCCGATGTCGATCTTGACCTGGACAGCATGTTCAGCGATCTGGGCGAAGCCGGCAAACAAAGTGCTACATCCCGCCCCCTCGCGCCAGCAGATGCGCCCGATTGGTTAGCGGGACTGTCGGTTTCTGTGGGGGAAGCGCTCTCGGCGGCCTCCATCGTCCGCAAGCAAAAAGACCGTCCGCTGGAAGAACTGCCAGATCGCCTTAAAGCCTTGCACGAGCGCGGTCTTGATCTTCCCGCTGCTGGAGAAGCCAGCGTCGGCATTCTCCCCATCGGCAGAGATACCCTTCCCACCGTGCGCGTCGATTCGTCTACGCTTGGAATACCTGGCGCAGCCATCCTGACGGAAAATCAACTGACGCGCTCGACCTTATTACAATCTATCGTCGGCAGCCGAAGTGAAGCAGCTCCCGCCGCCGCACCTACCCGCCGCGCTGTACGTCTGCCGCTGGAACGCCTCCTCATTGTGGCGTTACTCGCTTTAGCCGTGATTTTGCCGTTCTTTGTGGATTCACTCCAAATTGGTGAGCTGCCGCCGCCGCTGTTCACGGCAGGGACACGCCAGCAGGCTTTCTTCGATACCGTCAATACTCTCGATGGTGATTATGTGCTGGTCGCGGCGGAATACGCCCCGACAGGCGCGGCGGAACTCGACGAGGCGACGGAAGCCGTCCTACGCCATTTACTCGCACGCGGACTCAAACCCGTGATCGTCGGCGGAAATCCCGCTGGGTTGCTCCACGCAGGCAACATCGCAGACTCCATCGGAGACCCCATCGCTGGCGACTTTTTCCAGCGTAATCAGGATTACTACGTCGGGCGCTATCTTACCGGAGAAACCATCGGCTTACGTGCCTTTGCTGGGAACATTCGGAATTTTGTCGGCACGGACGTGCGCGGCGATTCTACCGGACTAACGCTTAACTCCCTTGATGATTTCGCCGCCATTATCGTCATCGCCGAGCGAGCCGACACGGTGCGCGGTTGGATGGAACAGATCGCCCCGATCACCAATGCCCAAATGCTCATTGTTACAGGCGCATCCGCCGCGCCGCTAGTCGAGCCGTATCTGACTAATGCCTCCGGTTTACTCGTCGGCTATCGAGATGCTTATACCTATCGCTCGATGCTGGCTTCGCTTTTGGGCGGCATCATCCCCACAACGCCGCAAAGCATCCCTGCGACGGAAGAAATCACGCCTGAGAGTACATCTGAAAGCATCGCGCCGACTCCGCAGCCGACTGCCGAAATCACGGCTCAACCCCTGACAGAAATTCCGGCGATTAACCCCACCGCGACGGAAGAAATCCAAGCTGCGGCGACTTCTACTTCTCCACCCACCGCAACCGAACCGCCCACTGCGACGGTCATTCCCTCCAATACGCCGACAGCAACCGCCACTGCGACTGCCACGCCCGAACCTGTGCAATTTGGCGTGGTCACGGCGAATCAACGCATTAACGTCCGCAGCGGCCCCAGCACGTCGGAAAGCGCTGTTACTTCGCTTGCGCCGGGAGATCGTGTACTGATTATCGGCCAGAATGAAGATGTATCGTGGTATCAAATCCGCACTGACGATGGCACGGAAGGCTGGGTAACGGCGACGCTGTTACGTATCGAACTTGGCGAAGCGCCGACTGCCACACCCGCCAGCAAACTGCGTCCGCGCAATGTGCCGCGCCAGCAAGAACCGACGGCGACACCCGAAATCACGCCGCTGCCCTTACCGCCCAACGAATCTGTTCTAGCGGAGATCACGCCCGAAGTGACGCTTCCCGCTGTGCCGGATGTGGCCTCGCTGCCCTTCAACCCCGATGCGGCGGCAGCCGTCGCCCTCATCGAAGATACGCCTTACCGCGATGAACGCTGGTATGGGATGACGCTCGGCATCGTCGCCGCTGTTGCCATTATTATTCTGGGCAATCTTGGCAGCTTATTTGCCGCTTTGCGCCGCTCGCTCGCTCGGAGGCGCAAATGAAAATGCTTCAATGCTTTAACCACCAAGTCACCAAGATCACCAAGAAGCGTTTTGGCATAAATCTTGGTGTCCTCCGTGTCTTGGTGGTTCAAATTTTCCACTTGTCACTTTTTTCTATTTCACTTTCTCCCAACCGGAGGTCGGCATGAACGCGCAAGACATCGGCCTGTGGGCGGGGTTCGTCCTCACGCTCATGGTGTTCAGCTATATGTTGGGCGATAACTTCCTCTACCGCCTCGCTGTGTATATCTTCGTCGGCCTCGCGGCGGGTTTTATCGCCATCGTCACGGTGGAAAGCGTCCTCGTCCCCTGGTTTAACGCCACCGTCAATTCTGGCGAAGTCGGGAGTGTGGTCTTTGGACTCGCGCCCGTGCTGTTATTCGTCCTGCTGCTGTTTAAGACCAGTTCGCGCTTAGGACGCTTCGGGAATTTGGGAATCGCCTTCATCATCGGCGTTGGCGCGGCGGTTGCCCTTGTGGGCGCACTGACCGGAACGCTTCTCCCCCTCGCCCGTTCCACAGCGGCGGCAGGGCAAAACGTGGACGGCACAGATTTATTGAATGCCATTATATTGTTTATTGGCGTTGCCAGTTCGCTCATTTATTTTCAATATCTCGCCCGCACCTCAGCCGACGGCATTGTACGCCGCGCCCCCGCCATTCGCGCTATCGCCATCGTCGGGCAGGGCTTTATCGTCGCTGCATTAGGGGCGCTGTATGCCGCCGCCATCCTCACCAGCGTGACGATTTTTAGCGAGCGCGTGGCTTTTATCCTGACGCGCATTAACGGAGGCTAAATCAAGATGCCAGTGAGTTCCGTCTTAACGGCAGATTTCGGCAGCGTCCACACCCGCGTCGTCCTGATTGATGTGGTCGATGGGGTGTATCGTCTGGTGGCGCGGGGTGAAAGCCGCACGACAGACGGCTTTCCTGCTAATGATTTAGCCATCGGGTTAGATCGCGTCCTACGACAACTTACAGAAGCAACCGGACGGCGTTTTACGTCCGAAAATGGGCAAATCATCATGCCCGAACAGCCAGACCGCGCTGGAGTGGATACCTTTGTCGTTACATCCAGCGTAGGCCGTCCGCTCCGTTCGCTCGTTGTCGGCTTGATGCCGGATGTCAGCATCGCCAGCGCCTTACGTGCCGCCGCCGGAACGTATATCGAAACTAGCGCCATCCTCAGCCTGACCGATGGACGCAACGAGCAAGAACGCCTCAATGCCGTGCTGCTCGGTTTTCCTGATGTGATTTTTATCGTCGGTGGCACAGAAGACGGCGCACAATCTTCCCTCATGCAAATCATCCGCACGGTACGCTTGGCGGTTTCTTTGATGGAGCAGTTCCGCCGTCCCATCATCATCTATGCCGGAAACGGCGTTCTCGCGGAGGCCATCCAAAACCAGTTTGAAGACATCACCGATGTTTTTATCGCCGGAAATGTGCGCCCATCGCTGGAAGACGAAAATCTTGAATCCGCCCGTAACCAGTTGGCGCAGGCTTTTGATCGCTATGCGGAAACGCGCAGCGCCAGCTTTACCGGAATCAGCGCTATGAGTACTTCCGGCGTACTTCCCACGCCGCAAAGTTATAACCTCGTCGTGGATTATCTCGGTCAGACACGCTCCGGCGGGATCGCGGCAGTCGATGTCGGCAGCGCCGCCAGCATCTTAGCCGTCTCGCTCAATGGACGCATCAACACCACCATCCGCACCGATCTCGGCCTCGGACACAACGCCCCCGCGCTGCTCGAAGCCGTCTCGCTGGAAGCCGTAAAAAGCTGGCTGCCATTTAATATCGCGGATAACGATCTACAAAATTATGTCGCCAACAAAGCGCTCCGTCCGGCGACTATTCCCGAAACGGTGCAAGACCTGCATATTGAACACGCCCTGCTCAAAGCTGGCATACAAACCATGATCGAAGCGGCGCGTCCGGCATGGAATGTCGGCTATGGCCCGCTCCCGTTAGCGCAGATCATCGGCGCGGGCGCGGCGCTCACGGGAACAGGCAGCCCCGGTTATAACGCGCTGCTGCTATTGGATGCCCTCCAGCCTGCTGGAATCACGACGCTCTATGCCGATCCTTACGGCCTCATCGCCGGATTGGGCGCGATTGCGTTTGATAATCCTGATGCGGTTGTCCAAATTCTGGACGGTGATAATCTGGAAAACCTCGGCACAGCCATCAGCCCTATCGGCAAGCCGCGCCTCGGCAAAACTGCCATCAATATCCAAATCACGCTCGAAAGTGGCGAGAAAATTGATTACGGAGTCCTCGCTGGTCAGCTTTGGGTGTATGATCTCCCGGCTGGACAGAGCGCCAGTGTGCGGATTCGGTGCAGCGCTGGCGTGACGCTCAACGGCAAACGCCGCGTTAAACTCACGCTTTCCGGCGGGTCGGCGGGACTGATCTTCGACGCACGAGGACGGCCTTTGTCACTGCCCAAAGATGCGCGGGGACGCGCCGACCAGATTCCGATGTGGATTTCCGCCATGACGGGCGATACTCGGATTGATATTGATGAGAAACTGCTGGAAGCTGTGCAGATCGAACTGCCGCCTACTCGCAGTCCAAAACGTGCGCCCAAACCCGCCCGCAGCCGTCACGGACGTAAAAATCAACCCGCCAGCGCCGACGATTTGCTACCAGGTGATGACGACTTCCTCGAACTGCTTGAGGACGATCAACCCAGCATCGACGAACTACGGCGCGGTTTGTAATAAAAGGACAATAACGCATGAACTATTATCCCGATCAACGCTACGCCTCACCCTTAAGCCTCATCCGGCGCGAAATTGCGCTACCAGAAGAGGCCGTCGGCTCGGTCAAAATTGGTGAAGGCAAGCGCGTTGATGTCCGTGATGTCGTCGCCAGTGGCATGATCCCCGCCCGTCACCTCATCATCGACGCGGTGGCGTTTTTCGGCCTCCGTAAACCCGCCGAACTCATCCCCTTGATGCAGGTCGAAACAGGGCAAGTGGTTGATGAGCAGGGCTTACTCGCGGGTAAAAATCCCAAACGCGGCAAACGGCTTTTTTCGCCAGTCCGCGCTGTCGTGATGAGGATCGATCAAGGCCGCATCATCCTTCAGCAAATGCCGCAAGTGATTGATTTAGAAGCGGGGGTGCGGGGGCGCATTTCCGGCATCATCCCCGGACGCGGCGTGATTATCGAAGCCGTTGGCGCACAGATTCAAGGTATATGGGGCAACAACAAGCGCAATATCGCCACCCTCCGCATTGAGCCGGACAGTGGGCTTGAATCATTTATGGAAAACGAGTTCGACACCCGTTATATGGGCGCAGTCATCCTTACGACTCGCCCGATTACGGCGATGACGCTCGATTTGATGGCGGAACGCGGCTTTATCGGCATCATTGGCCCCAGCGCGGAAGCCAATTTGCATGAGGCCATGCTCCATGCCAAAGGCCCTATCTTATTGACGGAAGGCTTCGGTTCTGCGAAAATGAGCAGTGCCGTTTTTAAACTGCTCGGCGGTTATGATGGGCAACAGGTGACGATTGACGCGCATCTGCCGACACGGTGGGACAGCCGCCGCCCAGAAATTATCGTCAATGTCCCGACAAAAGGCGATGAGCGCCCCGCCAGACCCAACGCGATGCTGGCGCTGCGCCCCGGTATGACCGTCCGCGTGACCCGCGATCCATACGCTGGGCAGACGGGCAAAGTGGCAGATTTACCCAAATCGCCCTCATTATTGCCCAATGGCTTGCGCGTTCTGTGTGCGCGGGTAGAATTAATCGCGGGAGAAGTTGCATTCATTCCATTGGCTAACCTCGAAGTCCTGGGTCGTTAGTCGCATCAATTAAGCTGACACACAGGTCTCGCACGGAGGATCGATAAAATTATGGGTAGAAATAATAAAGACGATTTCGATTTTGATGATGATCTCTTCGCTGACGACGACGATGATTTACGCAGCAGCGCCTTCGGTGATGACGACGACGACTTTAGTTTCGACGACGGCGATGACATCGACAGCTTAAATGACTTTGAAGACCTCAACGATGATGTAGACCTGAGCGATGACGGCGATGGTGAAGGCCGAACCGGCCCTAACCGCACGTTTATCCTTTTAGCTGTGGTGATGATTGCGCTGTTCCTCATCGGCCTCGGCTTAGTCATCTTTTTGGCGCTGCGTGAGCCACCGCTTTCACCAGAAGACATCGCTGCTCAGACACTCAGCGCTGCCATTTTTACAGAAAATGCCGGGACGATTGAAGCCGCCACCCAAACGGCGCAGGCACTCGCCACCGATACGGTGCTGACGCAAACCCAAGCCGCCATCGGATTAATCGCCACGCAAACCGCTGCTGTCGATCAACTGACACAAACGGCACAATCTGCGCTCGTGCAAACAGCAACGGCGGAGTTCGTCCAAACGCAAACCGCCATCCCAGCGACACCTAATGCCGAGCAGTTGGCACAAACGCAAACGGCCTCCGCGCTGCTCTTCTCGCCCACGCCTCCAACCGGGCCAACCGCGACCACCAACAGCAATGCGGATGTCCGCAGCGGTGACAGCGAAGCCTTCCCGATAGTGACAACCCTACCCGCCAACACTTCGGTGCCGATTGTCGGCATCAGTTCCGGCAGCGGGTGGTATCAAGTTCAACTGCCTGATGGATCACTCGGATGGATTGCACCCGGTTCAGTCACCATCAGCGGCGATTTAAGCGGTATACCCAGCGTCGTACCGCCTGTTTTACCCGTCAGCACCAGCAGCAATTCGGAATCCGTCGCGTTGACGGCAACCGCGCTGTTTGAAGCGTTCCTAACGCCCGTCGTTCAATTTACTGCCACCCCTGTTCAAGGCGGCCCGAATCCAAGCGGCAATGGCACACCACCCGTTGATATGCCCGATACGGGGCTGTTCGACGATGTGACCGGTGGGCAAGGCATGGGGACGATTATGCTGGTCGCCGTCGGTCTGGTCGGCGTGATCTTCGGTGCGCGTCGCCTGCGGGCTGCCAATAATAAGAAATCGTAACCGTAGAAACCACGCATTTCACGATGATTTTCAGTAGGGGCGTAGCACGGCACGGTACGCCCCTATAAAATCAATCAATTCAGGACTTTCGCTTACCTCACCCCCCGGCCCCCTCTCCAATACTTGGAGAGGGGGAGAAAAACGCATCTTGAAGTCCACTCTCCATGCCATGGGGAGGGGATTTA
>Ga0335397_10002984_pt1 | contig 22956 bp, 19 predicted proteins | sample MAT04_FD_205740 | JGI IMG/M metagenome (GOLD analysis project Ga0335397, IMG submission 205740) | Freshwater microbial communities from Lake Fryxell liftoff mats and glacier meltwater in Antarctica - MAT-04 (spades assembly) (version 2) ... | reverse complement strand
AGGTCGGGCAGGATCGTCGCGCCCGTCCAGCCGAGGCGCGCCATGGCCTCCGCGTAGACGAACGGCTTGAGCGAGGAGCCGGGCTGGCGGAGGGCGAGCACGCCGTCGTTCTGACCGAGCGCCGCGGTGCCGTAGAAATCAGGCGACCCGACCCATGCGAGGACATCGCCGGTCGCGTTGTCGAGCACGACGACCGAGGCGGCGGTGACGTGCTTGTCCGCGAGCGAGGCGAGCGCGCTCGTGACGGCGCCCTCGGCGGTTCGCTGGAGCTCCGAGTCGAGCGTGGTGTGCAGCTCGGAGAGCGCGGTGCGGTCGGCGAGCGCCTCCGTGAGGCCGGGCTGCGCGGCGGCGAGCGGCCCGCTGACGAGCGCGCGCACGAGATGCGGCGCGCCGAACGTGGGCTTGTCGAGCGCGGTGACGAGCGGCTCGGCGAGGGCGCGATCGCGGGCGCCTTCGTCGATCATGCCGGCGTCGGCCATGCGCGCGAGGATGCGATCACGACGGCGCTTGGCGAGCTCCGGTCGCTTCGTCACGGCATAGAGAGAAGGCCCGCGCGGCAGCCCGGCGATGAGCGCGCCCTGCGCCACGGAGAGCGACTCGGGCGTCGTGTCGAGGTAGGCCTGGCTCGCGGCGGCATAGCCGCGGAGGTTCGGGCCGTAGGTGACGCGGTTCAGGTACTCCTCGAGGATCTGATCCTTGGAGAGCGACGACTCGATGCGCAGCGCGAGCGCGGCCTCGGTGATCTTGCCCCAGAGCCCGCGCTTGTGGGGGCGAAGCGTGCGCGCGAGCTGCATCGTGATGGTCGAAGCGCCCGATACGATGCGGCGGTGCCAGAGATCGCTCGCGGCCGCGCGACCGACGGCGGTGAGGTCGACGCCGAAGTGGGAATAGAAATGGCGGTCCTCCGCGGCGAGCACGGCGCTCCGCACATGAGGAGGGAACGCGGAGAGCGGTCGCGGGCGCGCGCGCGCGCCGTCGTCGGTGCGGACGTCACGGAGGAGGCGCCCGCTGCGCGAGACGACGCGGAGCGAGGGCACCGCCGGCTCGCGGAGCTCGCTCGGGAGCGGCGTGAAGAGCGCGATGACTCCGACGAGCACGAACGGCGCCGCGAGCGTCAGGAGGAGCACGCGAAGGATGCGACGACGCGCGCGCCACACGCGACCACGCCACGCCGGGAGCGCCGCGCGAACGCGACGCAGGCGGGTCATGGGCTGGAGAGTGGACAAGGAGCGAAGCATGCGGCGTGCAGACGACGTACAGAGCGCGCGACGGCCGGCGAATGTATGCCGAAACCACCGCGCGAAGGACGGTCTGCGCAAGGCTCAACGCTCGCGCGCGCTCGGCTCATCCGACGCGCGTTATGCGGCTCGCGTGTGACAAGTGGCGGCCGCGGGTTGCGCGTCGCCGATCGCTTGCCAATGCCTGGGATTTGTCCGCACCTTGACACACGTCTGCCCACCTTTGCCCCGGGGTAGAGTCCAATGATTTCATTCACTCGCGTCTCGGCGGTAGCGACGACTGATCAGCCCTTCGCGGTGACGACCCACACGGCGCCGCCGAGCGTGAAGCCGGGCGCCAGCGGAGAGAGGGTGTCGCGCAGCGCGTCGAGCGCGCGGGCACGCGTCGCGTCGTCGGCGTCGCGGAGGAGCCGCGCAGCCGGGCCCATGCGGCCCGAGTATTCGAGGGCCTCCTCGAGGGTGCTCCCGAGCGTCATCGCATTGGTGAACGGCGTCAGCACGACGTCGCTCCACCCGGCGCCGCTCAGCAGCTCTCGCACGCGCACGGGGTCGGCGAACGCGAACGGCCCGGGAGCGTTCGGCGCCGCGCTCGGCGGCGCGGGGAGGACGCCGACCACCGCCGAGAGCGGGACGGCCGCCCAGGGGTTGGCGGCGAGCGACTGCCAGCACACGAACGTGAGCCTTCCGCCGGGCTTGATGGCAGCGCGGATGTTCGCGAAGGCTCCGGCCGGGTCGTCGAAGAACATGACCCCGAAGCGCGAGAGGATCGCGTCGAACGGGGCATCGGTGGTGTAGATCGACGCGTCGTGCTCGACGAGCTCCACGTTCGAGAGCGCGCTCGCGCTCGCCCGCTCTCGCGCCCGGCCGAGCATCGGCCTCGAGATGTCGACGCCCACGACGCGCCCCGCGTCACCGACCGTGCGCGCCGCCTCGAGCGTCATCTCTCCGCAGCCCGCCCCCACGTCGAGCACGCGCATTCCGGCGCCAAGGCCCGCGGCCTTCAGCACCTGCTCGCCATAGACGCGAATTCGAGCATCCAGCGCCTCCTGGAAGGTGGCCCAGCGTTCGCCGATGGCGCCGTTCCAGTTGTCGATCTCCGCCTGGTTCTTCATCGTGGTGGGAGCATTCTCACTCCTCTGCGAGCCGTCGGGGGAACGAAGTACGCTCGGGCTCATGGCGACCCGTCATGCCCTTGCGCTCCTCTGCTTCGTCTTCGTCGCGGCCTGCCGCGACAACGCCTCGACCTCGAACGACGCAGGCGCCGCGGCGACGGTGCCGGATGCGGCCCCCTCCCCTTCCGCCTCGGCCTCGGCGGCGACCGATCGCGATGACGCGACGGCGCCGGACGCCTCGAGCCTCACACGCGCCGACGAAGCGCGACGCATCGTCCGCGCGTGGAACGACGCGCTCGTGAAGCACGACGTCGACGCCCTCGAGCCGCTCTACGCGCCGCAGGTGAGGTTCTATACGAGCGAGATGTCTCGCGCCTCCGTCCTCGGCGCGAAGAGGCGCGCGCTCGGCCCGAAGTCGACGTTCCGCCAGGAGATCACCTCGGAGCTCGCGATCCTGCCATCCGGAGACGGCGTTTCCGTGTCGTTCAACAAGCGCTCGGGCCCGGCTTCGAGTCGCGCAGAAGTGCGGGCCACGCTCGTGCTGACGGGCACCCCGATGGCCATCCGTGAGGAGCGCGACGCCGCGAGCGACGCGCGCCTGGCGCCTTCCGACCTCGACGATCGATGCGGCAACGTCGTGCTGAAGATCGTGCGTGCGATGCCCGCCGTGAAGAAGGTGCTCGCGGGTGTCGAGGCCGAGCTCCCCAGGTTCCCCGATCGACGCATGGGAGGCATGGGCCCGATCCGCGAGGCCGACGGCCAGCTCACCGGCGGGCTCGGCGTGCACTCCGACGAACGCTACGAGGCGCTCGTCTGGTACTCCGTCGGCCCGAACGGGGTGCTCGAGGTGACGGCGCCGAGCGCGTCGTCGGATCCGCTCCCCGTCGCGCCGGCCGATGCGGCTCGCGTCTCGGCGACGTGCAAGCGCCCCTGAGCGGGTCGTCTCGGGAGCGGGTCTACCAGCGGTGATACGCGGGGTGGTCGGGCTTCACGGCCACGAACGTGCCCGTTCCGATGGCCGTGACCTTGCCGCCTGCCGTCATCGTCGCCTCGACCGTCGCGCGGTCATCGCCGGACGTCACGATGCGCGCCTCGACATGGACGAGACCGAGCGGCGTCGGCCTCTTGAGGACCACCTTGAAGTCGGCGGTCACGCAGCACGGCGCGTGATCGAGACCGTTCTTCTTCATCAGGTGGAAGATGGCCGTCCAGTTCATGTGGCAATCGAGGACCGTCCCGATGATGCCGCCGTTGAGGACGTTCTCGAACGCCTCGTGATGCTTCTCGGGCGTGAAATCGCAGGTGACGTGCGCCTCGGCCGAGTCCTCCGTCGCGAAGCTGCGGATGCGGAGGCCCTTGTCGTTCGCGGGGCCGCAGCCGAAGCAGCGACCATGCGGCGCAAACGTCTCCTGGAGTGACGTCGTCGTGGAGAGGGTCATGACGTCGAGGCGTAGCGTAACTCTCGCGCCCCTGCGAGCCCGGGCGGTTACGGCGGAAATGGCTCAAGCTCGAGGCGATCGTGTCGTTCAGGAGATCAGGCGCGTCTCCTCGCGCCTGGCTTCGCCGTGGACCCAATGGACGACACGCCCGCTACCGCCCGACTCGCCACCTTCGACCCGAGCCTCGTCTCGGCGGAAGGGCTCGTCGAGCTCTTCACCGACCTGGGCCTCTTTCCCGCCGAGGACATCGTCGAGTGGCGAGGGAAGAACGGCGGCGCCTTTCCCGATGCGGAGACGCTCGTCTCCGTGCTCGGAGTGGACCCCGCCCTTGCGGCAAAGATCGCGGAGGCCGCGGCGCGCCACGGAGGTGTCGCCGCGGCCGCGCCCGAGGAGGTCGACGAGATCTTCGCGGCACCGAGGATGCCCGCGGACGAGACGGCAATGATTGCCGCCGACGTGGCCGACGTGGCCGACGTGGCCGACGTTGCCGACGTTGCCGACGTCGCCGACGTTGCCGACGCACCCGAGCCTGCCGACGCACCTGAGCCCGAAGCGTTCGCCGAGGCGCCGACCTCGGGAGCGACCGAGGTGGCCAAGGTGGCGCACGAGGGCGCCCACGACCGCGAGACGAGCGAGCTCGCCGTCGCCGCTGCAGTCTCCGAGTCTTCCCTCCCCGCCGCGGAGCCCGCGTTGCTCTCGGCGCCGCCCGTGCGCTCGGCGCCGCCGCCCCTTCCCGAGCCTGCGCCCGAGCCGACGCCCGAGCACGCGACGTCGGTCCCCGCGCCGTCCCTGCCTGCGCCGGCGCCGGCGGCCGTCGTCGCTGCGCCCGCGCGTCCTTCACGCGCGCGCTACATCGTCGCCGCTCTCTTCGTTCTCAACGCGACGGTCCTCGGCGGCGCGGTCAGGGTGCACCTCGAGGTGCGACGCGGCCGAGCGCCCATCGCCGCGATCTCCACCGAGGTCACCGGGCTGCAGGCCGATCAGGCCGGTGTCCACACGAAGCTCGAGGAGAATCGCGCGCAGCTCGACGAGACGCGCATCCGTCTCGAGGAGACTCGCGCACGACTCGACGAGCAGGAGAAAGCGCTCGCGGCCACGGCAATCCGTCAGAAGAACGCCGAGCGCGAAGCCCGCGAGCACGAGGCCCGCGAGGCCCGCGAGCTCTCCGCGCTCAGCGCGCGCGTGGACCGCACCGACAAGCGCACGTTCAAGCTCGACGAGGCGATCAAGCTCATCGACATGGTGCAGGGCCGTCCGGCCACGCCTCCCGGGAGCCCGCCTGCGGCCAGCGACGAGCACGTGATCCCCATCCTCAATCCCTGAGGCAGACTAAGCGACGCCGGGGGTCATGCAGTCCCAGTCGACCTGACGGAAGGGCGCATCGGCCATCCCGAAGAGCCTTCCCTGGAAGACGTCGCAGCCGAGCTCCCGCAGCCGGGCGAGCTCCGCCTTCGTCTCGACCCCTTCGATGACGAGCATGGTTCCGATCTCGGCGCAGAGCTGCCGCACGGAGCGCACGAGCGTCTGCTTCGTGGAGTCGTCTTCGATCCCCCGCGTGAAGGACATGTCGAGCTTGACGACGTCGGGACGGAGCTCGGTGAGGGAGCTGAGGCCGGAATATCCGGCGCCCAGGTCGTCGATGGCGATCCGGAAGCCGAGCGACTGGAGGATGTCGATGCGCGCACGCAGGTCCGAGACCTCGCGAAGCGAGGCGCGCTCCGTGATCTCGAGCGTCACCTGACCCGCGAACGCGGAGAGCGGCGCGCTCTCCTCGAAGAGCGAGTCGTCGAACAGATCGCGAGGATGGAGGTTCACGTAGACCTGGACGCGGCGGTCGGCCGTCCACAGCGTGCGGGCGACGCTGGAGCGGATGGCTCGCCCGACCTCCTGCAGTCGCTCGGTTCGCTCCGCCGCGTCGAAGAGCAGCCCCGGGTTGTCGAGGTCCGGCCCCTGCGGACGGACCAACGCCTCGTAGGCGACGATCTCGCGCGCCGAGGCGCGGACGATCGGCTGATAGGCCATGAGGAGGTTCGGGACGGCGCGATCGAGCTGCTCGCCGAGCTCACGCTTCGCCTCGCGCTCCGTCGCGTGGAGCGCGTAGTGATCCATGGCTCGCCGCTTCAGCCGGGCGCCCTCGCGCGCCTCGAGTCCGTCGGCTGCGGCGGCAAGGAGGACGGAGCGTTCGACGGGCTTGAGGAGGTAGTGCAGTGCCCCGAGCTCGACCGCCTCGATGGCCGTCGGCAGATCGGCGCCGCCCGTCATGAGCACCACGGGCACCTCGATGTCGAGCGAACGGACCGTGCGAAGGAGCTCGAGCCCCGTCGTGTCTCCGAGCCCGATGTCGCTGATGACCATGTCGAAGCGGATGGCCGCGAGCTGCTCGCGTGCCCCGCGACCGCTGTCGGCTTCGTCGACCACGAAGCCGTCGCGACGGAGCATGATGGCGTAGGCGCGACGGAGACGCTCGTCATCGTCCACGAGGAGGATGCGCCCTCGCTGTTGCCCGCGCGGGGCCTCGGACGGGGGGAGAGGAATTGCGCGAAGCGTGGTCATGCGAGTACTTCCTGTCGGGACAGAGCGACGTTCGAGCTTGCCGGGCTCGCGCGGTGAGCTGGCGGCCGAGACGCGACGCAGTCCGCCTGGCGGCGGGAAGACCTGCCGGGAGCGCGAGGTGGAGAACAGCGGCGACTCCCGCGATGCGTGTTCATCGTTCACGCGCGACGGTGGTGCAGGCGGCGTGCCTGATTCCCATCGTGATCTCGCGTGGGGGCTGAACGCGGGCGCGGCACGTGATTACGCGGACCTGGAGCACGAGCGCCGCGCACGCTCTGCGTTCGCGGCGATCGTTGCGCGTCGCGGGGACGCGCGGTGGCCGCTTCGGGTCAGATCGAACGTGTCAAAACTAGCCCTCCCGGGTTTCTTTTGACGGATCGGTTCGACGGGGCCACGCGCCCGGTCGTGATTCGGACAACTATCAGGGTCAGCCAGCAGCCGACCCACCGATCGCACGGCACCTCACCGCACCGCTGGCGGAGCTTCGCAGCGCGTAAGTGCTTGGTTTGCCAAGGTTCTCGCGTTCGCCGTTGACGCTTGCGCGTGCGGCATGGTGCGCTTGACGCTTGGCCTTTGTGCGCCCGAGCGGTGGGCTCGGTCGTCGGGGGTGATGGAGGTCTTGAATGAGAAGAGCATGGCTCCTTGGCGGTATCGGCCTTTCCCTCGTCGCTGCGAACTGTGGTCGCGCGGCTCCTGACAAGAACGACGTCGTGTCGCCCCCCGAGGGCGCACTGCCCTCGTCGGACGTCAGCGTCACCATCCCGACCGAGAACGACGCCGACATCCGCGGCTCGGGCCAGAGCCTCTACGCTCGGTTCGACACTGCCAAGGTCTCTGCACGCGTCGAGCTCCCGCGCCTCGCCAACAAGGGCTTCGTCGTCTCGTCGACCCACGAGGGCGCCAGGCACTTCGACGTCACCGCGACCGCCATCGGCGCCGCCGCCGTCTCCGCCGTCGTCGAGCGCGGCCTGGTCCACTACAAGGGCGCGTTCGGCGCAGGCACCGATGCCTTCCATCGCGTCACGCCCGCCGGCACCGAGGACTACGTCTCGTTCCCCTCCGCGCCCGCGCGCCCCGAGCTTCGCTACAGCATCGCGCTCGGCGACGACGTCGCAGGCCTCCGCCTCGTGAGCAACACGCTCGAGCTGCTCGACGCCGCCGGCACTCCGCGCCTCCGCGTCAACTCACCCTACGGCGTCGACGCCCACGGAAAGACCTTCGCCGCTCGCCTCGCCCTCGAGGGCTGCGCCGCCGATACCGACCCGCGCGCGCCCTGGGGCCGCCCTGTCACGCCCGCGGGCTCGAAGACCTGCAGCGTGACCGTCTCGTGGAACGCGAACCTCGCGTACCCCGCGACCGTCGATCCCGCGTGGACGACGACGGGCGACATGAGCGCCACCAACATCACGTGGGAGCTGCCGCTCGTCGTGCTCTCGGGCGGGAAGGTCCTCGCCGTGCCGAACGAGACGGTCGCTCAGCTCTACGACCCCGCCACGGGCACGTGGGCCGACACCGGCGCCTCTCCGATCGGCTTCGGACATCGCTCGCGCCTGGTCGCGGTCGCGGGAAACCAGGCGTGGGGTAGCGGCGGCTACGCCCCCTCCGCCAACATGCAGAAGACGGCGCGCTACGATCTCGCGACCGGCCTGTGGACGGCGAAGGCCGACACTCCGAACGCGCTGACGCAGTACGACGGGAAGGCGATGGTCTACAAGGCCGGCAACGTCGTCCTGCTCTTCGACAGCACCGGGACGGTCCACGAGTACGACGTCGCCGGAGACACGTACACGGCGAAGACCGCAGCCGGAACGACCTTCGGGTACAACGCGGGCGCCTGGAAGATCGGCAACGACGTCTACATCCAGGGCGCCGGGAAGAACACGCTCTCGAAGTACAACATTCCGGGCGACACCTGGACCTTCTATGTGACCAACCTCTATGGGGCCTCCACCAACACGGGCCAGGTCGAGCCGCTCTCCGATGGCAAGCTGCTCGCGTGGGGCGGCTGCGGAGCCGCGAACTACGCGGCCGTCTTCGACCCCGCGACCGACACGAAGGTGGACGCCGTGTTCCCGGCGACACCGAACGTCCAGTGTCAGTGCTTCCGCTCGAGCAACGTCACCTTCGCGGCGGGCAAGAAGCACCTGATCGGCGCCGGGCGCTTCCTCTACGACGAGACGACAGGCGCCATCACGGACAACGGGCCGATGGCCTCGGGCGTCGACGCCCCGAACGTCGTCGTGAAGCTGCAGGACGGCCGAGCGCTCGCGGCGGGGGCGACGTACGGCGGCACCCCGTCGGTGAGCAACAAGACCGATCTCTTCGGCGCGAGCGCACAGGCGGACTGCTCGACGGGCGGCGATCTCTTGGTCGCGGCAAAGCCCGTCTTCGAAGCGGCGTCGCTGCAGTGCAAGGCATGCAACGCCGACAACGGCGCGGCCGCCGGCACGCTCAAGTGCGCGACGACGCAGGCTCCCGCGTGCCAGACCGGCGCGGCGAACCCACTCCTCGGTCAGTGCACCGAGTGCTCGGCCACCAAGCAGACGCTCTGCACGGGCGTGAAGCCCACGTGCAACACGACGACGGGCAGCTGCATCGGTTGCAACGGCGGCTTCGGCTCCGCGGCGACCCAGGCTTGTACGACGGCCGCCCTCCCCGCCTGCAAGGCGGACGGCTCGTGCATCGTGGCCAACGGTGACTTCGGCACCGCGGCCTCTGCTCCCTGTCCGACCGCAGCCAATCCGTTCCTCAAGGCGGACGGCTCCTGCGGCAAGTGCACGGCGAACGCGGAGTGCGTGGGCGCCTCGCACGGCGGCGAGATCTGCAACGTGGCGGCCGGCTCGTGCGGCGTCACCTGCGCGCTCGACACCGACTGCGCGGCGGGAAGCTTCTGCGACACAGCAGCAGCGACCCCGGCCTGCACGCCGAAGAAGGCGAACGGCGCAGGCTGCGCGAAGGCGAACGAGTGCGCGACCGCGCAGTGCAACGGCGGCAAGTGCGGACCGGCCGCGACCACCGACGCGGGAACCAGCGGCAGCAGCGGGACCAGCGGCAGCAGCGGGACCAGCGGCAGCAGCGGGACCAGCGGGACCAGCGGCGGTACCGATGCCGGCGCGAGCAGCAGCGGCGGCAGCAGCGACGACGGCGGTTGCAGCACGGCGCCCTCGGGCTCGTCGGGGATCTCCGCCCTCGCCCTCGCGGCGATGGTCGGCCTCGCGATCCGCTCGCGTCGCCGTCGCGACGACTGACCGAGCCTCCTCGGCAACCCAGGTCGTGACGACCTGGCCGACGGGTCGCTGCTCTCGAAGCAGCGGCCCGTCGCGCTTTCGAAGGCCGCCGACGCGTTCTACGCGCTCAGAGCCACTCGTACGCGTGACGCATCACCTCGTGGCCGTCGCGCTCGACGAGGCCGCCGTGCGCGACCACGATCTTGTCGATTTCCCACGCGAGGATGCGGTCGGCCTGACGGCGCGCGAGGGCGCGGTCGCGGATCATGAAGCGCTCGAGATGGCCCACGCCGGGCGCGACGTTCCCCATCAGCTTCGCGACGAACCGCGTCGACGCCAGATCGTGGACGGCCAGGTTGAGAAGAGCGTCCGCGCAGATCATCGTGCGCGTTCGCTTGTCGAAGAAGACGACCTCGTTCTCACGACGCGACGAGAAGTAGACCTGCTCGAGATCGCCCGCCCACACCGGATGCGGCTGGTCGCCGAGGACTCCCGTGAACGACAGGTCGGTTCGCTTCCACTCGAGGCCCGGACACGCGCCGAAGACCGCCTTCGGATACGCGGCCATCCACTCGCCGACGAACAGATGGTGAAAGATGCTCGGCGCCACCACCGCACGCACCTCGCCCAGCGCATCGACCGCGCGACGGGTGTCGGCGTCGAGCGCGACCGGCGAGTGCACGAAGAGGCCGCCGTCCGAGAGACGCACCACCGTCATCCGCGTGCCCGTCTCCACACCGAAGAACTTCGCGCGCCGTGTGTCCGTCCAGACCTCGTTCGCAAACGGCTCGAGCATCGCCACATGCTAGCCAACATCCTCAGCCTCACGAACGGCTAGAATCGAGGTCGATGACGACCCGACGCGCAACCTGCACCTGCGGGCAGCTCGCTGTGACCTGCACCGGCGAGCCGCTCCGCGCCGTCCCGGTCGGCGGCTTCGCGGATCCGACATTCCCCGCGCCACGCGTCACCGTGTACGAGGCGCGCCAGCACCCGTGGGCGCGCTTGCCCGACGGCATGGAGCTCGAACGCTACGACTGAGGCGCGACGGCGTGAACGCGGGTGACTACTTCGTCGACGGGAACGAGAACATCGCGCCCTCGCGCACGCCGGCCGAGGGCCAGCGCTGCGTGATCGCCTTCTTCTTCGTGTAGAAGCGCACCGCGTCCGGGCCGTAGGCGTGGAGGTCGCCGAAGAGCGAGCGCTTCCAGCCGCCGAACGAGTGGTACGCGACCGGCACCGGCAGCGGCACGTTGATGCCCACCATGCCGACGAGGATGTGGTCCGAGAAGTAGCGAGCCGCCTCGCCGTCACGCGTGAAGATGCACGTGCCGTTGCCGTACTCGTGGGCGTTGATGAGCGTCATCGCCTCCTCGAGCGACTTCACGCGCACGACGCCGAGCACCGGGCCGAAGATCTCCTCCTTGTACGTGACCATCTCGGGCTTCACGTTGTCGAAGAGGCACGCGCCGAGAAAATAGCCGTTCTCGTGGCCGGGCACCTTCATCCCGCGACCGTCGACGACGAGCGTGGCGCCTTCCTTCACGCCGAGGTCGACGTAGCCGCGCACCTTCTCGAAGTGCTGCTTCGTGACGAGCGGGCCCATGTCGTTCTTGGCGTCGGTGCCGGGACCGACCTTCATCTTCGCGATCTGCGTCTTGAGGCCCGCGACGATCGCGTCGGCGGTCGCGTCGCCCACCGCAACGACGATCGGGATCGCCATGCAGCGCTCGCCGCACGAGCCGTAGGCCGCGCCCATGAGCGCACTGACGGCGTTGTCGATGTCGGCGTCTGGCATGACGACGGCGTGGTTCTTCGCGCCGCCGAGGGCCTGGACGCGCTTGCCGTTCGCGCAGCCGCGCGAATAGATGTATTCCGCAATCGGCGTCGAGCCGACGAAGCTGAGCGCCTGCACGCGCTTGTCGTCGAGGAGCGCGTCGACCGCCTCCTTGTCGCCGTTGACGAGGTTGAGGACGCCCGGGGGGAGCCCGGCCTCGAGCGCGAGCTGGGTGATGAGCAGGGCGCTCGACGGGTCGCGCTCCGAGGGCTTCAGCACGAACGTGTTGCCGCAGGCGATCGCCATCGGCCACATCCAGAGCGGCACCATGGCCGGGAAGTTGAACGGGGTGATGCCCGCGGTCACGCCGAGCGGCTGGAGCTCCGTCCACGCGTCGATGCCCGGGCCGACGTTGCGGGTGTGCTCGCCCTTCAGGAGCTCGGGCGCGTACGACGCGAACTCGACGTTCTCGATGCCGCGCTGCACCTCGCCCATCGCGTCGCCGGCGACCTTGCCGTGCTCGGCGGTGAGGAGGGCGGCGATCTTCTCGGCGTGCATCTCGAGCAGGTTCTTCAGCTTGCTCATCACACGCGCGCGCTTCAGCGGCGCGGTCGCGCGCCACGCCGGGTACGCCTTCTCGGCGGAGTCGATCGCAGCCTGGACCGTCTCCTTGCTGGCGAGGAGGACGCGCTTCTCGGCGGCTCCCGTCGCGGGGTTGAACACCTCCTGCGAACGCGCCGAACCGGACGAATCAACGACGTTCTTGCCGTCGATCCAGTGGCCAATCGTGGGGAGGGCTTCGGACATGGGTGAGCTCGCGGGTTGGAGGAGAAGAGAGGCGCCAATGTTGCCACATCGGCCACGGGGATGCGACACGGCAGGCCGCTGGGGGCTCCCCGCGGGCCTCCGTTCGCTCCCTAGCTCACGGTCCGGGGCTCACGCTCGGGTCGCGCTCGATCATGCCGAAGAGGTTGCCCTCGGGGTCGTTCGCATAGGCGAGCCAGCCGACGTCCGTCACGGGCGTCTTCGGGCCGCTCCCGGTGTCGACGAGCCAGTAAGGCAACATCGCGCCGCCCCACTTCGTGAACTGCCACCCGAAGAGCGGCTACCTCGCCCGCGCCTTGATCAGTAGCCCCAGCATCGCGGGGCTCGTGTTGCCGACGAGGGCTCCGGGCGGCGCGAGCGCCTCCGTGGGGGCACGGGGCTGCTCCTGGGGCGACGCACAGTGCAGGCCGCTGCAGAGAAGCGCAGCGGCCGCGAGACGGAGCACGACGCGTGTGGGCATGGGGGCCTTTCGCTCGAGGAGGGAGCGATCGCAGGAACGACCATCCGTGCCGGACCTTTAGCGGGGAGCGAGCTAGTCTTTGCGAAAGATGTGCGCCCTCCGACGGACCCTCGGCAGCCTCCTCGTCGTGAGCGCTTGCGCGGCCTATGCGTGCGGTGGGGAGGACGCGGCTTCGGAGCCGGCGCCGCTCACGATCCCCGAGAGGGCCGAGAGCGGAAGCCCCGCCCCCGACGGCAGCAGCGACGGCGCCGTCATCAGCTCTGCAGACGCCGCCACCGACGCTTCGCTCCTCTCGCCGACCTTCGTGCATCGCGACATCAACCACGTGCTCGCGACGGGGCAGAGCCTCTCGGTCGGCGCGCGGGGAACCCCGGCCTTCTCGACCGCGCAGCCCTACGACAACACGACCTTCGTCACGGGCGTGATCAGCGGCGGCACCGGCCTCACCGCGTTCAAGCCGCTCGTCGAGACGACCGTGGAGACGATGTCGAGCGCCTTCGCGAGCCACGTCACGAAGATGGCGCGCGAGGTGGTGCTCCTCGGGCAGCCCGCCGCCAAGACGAGCCACGACCTCCTCGTCAGCGCACACGGCATCGGCGGTCAGCCTTACACCGCGCTCAAGAAGGGCGGGTCGCTCGCCGCATACGCGAACGGGATGGCGCAGCTGAAGGCCGGTCACGACCTCGCCGTCGCCGCGAAGAAATCGTACGTGGTGCGCGGCGTCACCAACGTCCACGGCGAGTCCGACTCGCAGCTCGGCAACGCAAGCTACCTCGCGAACCTGCTCGAGTGGCAGGCCGACTACGAGGCCGACGTGAAGGCCGTCACGGGGCAGGCCGAGCCCGTGCCCATGCTCCACACGCAGTTCAGCAGCTGGACGCGCCTCGCCGGCATGCCGACCACGAGCATCATCCCGGCCCAGCAGCTGGCCTCCCACGTGAACGCGCCGGGCAAGCTGGTGCTCGTCGGCGCGAAGTACCATCTGCCCTACGTCGCCGACGGCGTGCACCTCACCAACGAGGGCTACCGACACATGGGCGAGGACTACGCAAAGGTCTACCGGCGCGTCGTCCTCGAGGGCAAGCCGTGGGAGCCCGTGCGGCCGAGCAACATCACGCGCGTCGGCGCGGTCGTGAGCGTGAAGATGCACGTGCCCGCGCCGCCGCTCGTCATCGACACGACGCTCGTCACCGACCCCGGCAAGAACGGCTTCGAGTGGAAGGACGACGGCCCGAACACGCCCACCATCGCGTCCGTCGCGGTCACCGGGCCGGACACCGTGATCATCACGCTCTCGGCGGCGCCGACCGGCGCGAACCACCGGCTTCGCTACGCGTTCACGGGCACCTCGGGTGCGCTCGGCGGCCCCACCACGGGCCCCCGCGGCAACCTGCGCGACTCCGACGCCACCCCTTCACGCGAGGGGTACAAGCTGTACAACTGGTGCGTGCACTTCGACGCGCCCGCTCCGTAGGACGCTCACTCCGGCGGGAGCCGCGCGAGGACCTCGGTCGCCTGCTCGGCGACGCTCGGCGTGCTCTCTCCTGCGAGCGTGACCGCCTTCGTCAGCGCCATGCGCGCCATCTCGAACTTCCGGACCTGCCGCAGGGCGCGGCCCAGCGCGAGCCACGCACTGGCGTCGTCGGGGCGATGGTGGATGACCCTCTCGAATGCCGTGACCGCTTCGGCCGGGCGCATGAGCTCGAAGAGCCGCTCTCCGCGGACGCGATGCGCTTCCGGGTCGCTTGGCGCGAGCGCGACCAACCGATCCGCGGCCTCGAGGGCACGCTGGTCCTTCTTCATCGCGGACAGGATCTGGACGACGAGACGCGCCCCGTCGAGGTTCTTCGCGTCGAGGCCAGTGACGCGCTCGACGCTCGAGAGCGCGGCGTCGTACTGCGCGAGCGCGAGGAGCACGCGCGCACGGAGGAGCCACGCCTCGAGCGATCGCGGGCATCGGTTGACGACGGGCTCGAGCTTGCGCAAGGCCTCCATGTTTCGCCCAGCCGCGCACATCTCTCGGACCTCGGCGACGACGGCCTCGTCCTCGTCGGTGATCTCCCCGGGCTTGGCGGGCGGCTTCTCCGCGGCCGGCGGCTTCTCCGCGGTCACCTTCGGCGCGGCGAGGCGCCCGCTCTTCTTCCTCGACGCGCTCGACGTGGCCTGGATGCTCTTGCTCGACGCCCGGCGCACGCTCTTCCGCGATGCCTTCTTCGCGGGTCGCGGGCTCGGCACGCGTCCCCTCGCCGGCGGTGCCGTCTCGACCCCGAGCTCGGCCTGCATCATCCGCGCGCCGATGACCTCGGGATGGTCCGGCGGAGCGAGCGCGACGAACCGCGCGATCGCGACGCGGGCCTCCTCGCGGCGACCGAGCTCGTAGAGCAGCACCGCGCGCGAGAACCACGCGCCCACGAGGTCGGGCATCGATGCGACGGCCTGCTCGTAGCAGGCGAGCGCCTCCTCACGGAGGTTGAGCTTGCGAAGAAGATCGCCCTTCACGAACAGCGCGCGCGGGAACCCGGGCTTCGCGTCGAGCGCACGCTCGAGGCAACCGACGGCCTCCCCCTGTCGGCCCTGTCGTGCGAGGACGTCCGCGCGTCCGCACCACGCATGCACCGAGCGAACGTCGATGCGTAGCGCGCGGTCGAAGCACGCGAGCGCCTCGGGGAGCTCGCCGTTCATCGCGAGATCCTCACCGGCCGCGCAGAGCGCCTCGGGCTGCTCCGGACGCGGATGACACGCCACGATCTCTTCGATGAGCTGGTCGACGGCCACGAGCCTGTCCCCTTCGCGCTGACACCCTCAGCGTACACGCCGGCTGCGCGGAGGTGGAATCGCCGGCGGAACGATCGACGGCGAGCCAGGGCACCACTGCCGACCGGGCGGACGGCGGCAGCGGGACGGTGCACGACTCTGCCGGGCCGGTGGCTCAGCTCGTCTGCTGCGGCGCGCCCTGAGAACGACGCCGTCGTCGCCAGGCCACCACTGCAAGGGCGCCGAGCTTGGGCGCCAGCCAGCCGAACGCGAGGAGCGACCGTACCGAGACGACCCGCGGGAGGACGAGATGCCGAGCGGCTCGAGCCTCGGCGCCGCCGCTGTCCCCCGGAAACTCGACGCGACCGACCTTCGCCTGGCCGGTGAGGCGGACACCACGCCCGCCGTCGAGCTCGGGGAGCGTCACCTCGTACTTGCAGATCCCGAACTTCCGCCCGGTGAGGATCGCGAGCTGTTCGCGGTTCTCGTTCTTGTCGCCCTCGTCGTCGAGGCTCGCCGTCACGGAGCAGACCTCCGGCGTGAGGCTCCTCGCCGTGGTGAGCGCGTTCTGGTTGCAGACCGCCGTCGCGCCGAGGGTCACGTTCGCGACGACGTAGCGTGACTGGCCCTCGACCGTCCGGCAGTCGTTCGGGCAGACGAGCGTGGCCTCCTTCAGGTCGCTCCGCTTGACGAGGCGCATCGAGAGCGCGCTGTCGTCCACGGTGGAGCGGATCGAGACCTGCGAGCTCGGCGCGCGTGCGCGATACGTGTAGGCGCCGAGCCCTTGCGGCTGCGCGACGAGCTCGAGCGCGCTCTCCGGTGCCACACGCACGGGGGCGTAGCCGTAGCCGATCACCGGACGACCGTCGCCCGTGGCGAGGCCGTGGAAGACGTTCACGTTCTCGCCGACCACGTAGGCCGCTTCACGTTCCTCCGTGCATGCGTGCTGGAGACCGTGGAAGGTGGGTTTGTCCACGTGGAGGAACATCTTGTCGACGAGGGTCTTCCCTGCCCCGTCACGCGCGGTGATCTCGATGTCGGCCACGCCGGGCTCGCCGCCGACGAGGACCACGTGGCGGCTGGTCACCTTGCCGATGGCGATGACGTTCGGACGCGACGACGTCGCCGCGGTGATCACGAGGTTGTCGTCGGAGCCGTTGGCGAAGGCCTCGAGATCGAGCTTCGCTCCAGGAGCGATCGGCTTGCCGAAGTTCTCGAACTGGACGCCTGCCGCGTACGCGAAGGTGAACTTGCCGCCGTAGCCGGTGGCCTTCGAGTAGCAGCCGGAGAGCCACATGCAGGAAGCCCCGAGCAGCGCGAGCTGGATGAAACCGGCGAATCTCGAGAGCGGAGAGGTCATGGTCGGCTCCTGACCTCGACATTCTCGCACCGAGGGCGCTTGGCTGCTCAGCCGATCGTCTTGCGAATCGCCGCGTGCACGGCACCTACATCGAAGGGCTTGAAGAGCCGGTCGTTCGGCACGCGTTCGAGGAAGGCCCGCGCCTCGGCGGTAAAGGCGCCGGCCGAGACGAACACCATCCGACTCGCCATCTCGGGGCGCTCGCGCACGAGGGCCTCGTGCAGGCCCATGCCGGAGAGGTCAGGCATCATGACGTCGCAGAGGATCGCGTCGAAGCGCGCGCCGGCGCGCAGCAGCTCGAGCGCCGCGACGCCGCCGCCGACCGGCACGACCTCGTGATGGAGCGAGACGAGGCGGTTCAGCGCCGACAGCACGGCAGGGTCGTCGTCGACGATCAACACGCGTGCTCGTCGTTCTTCGCTGCGCACGGTATCGCCACGTGCCGCACGCGGAGCAACGGAGGCGAACGGCAGGCGCACGCGGAAGACGCTGCCCTTCCCGAGCTCGCTCTCGACCTCGATCGTACCGCCGAGCGAGGTGACGATCTCCTTGACGATCGAGAGACCGAGGCCGATGCCGCTCTCGCCCTTCTTCGTGGTGAAGAAGGCGTCGAAGACACGAGGCAGGTCGGCGGCCGCGATTCCGGCGCCCGTGTCACGCACCTCGACGATCGCGTCTCCCGCGCCCTCGACGTCCGTCCGCGTCGTGATGTGGATCTCGCTCGTCTCCGCCTGATCGCGCGGACACGCGTCGGCCGCATTCACGAGGAGATTGACGAAGACCTGGCAGAGGCGTGACTCGCTCGCGACGACGAGCGGCACAGCGCCGAACGACGCCCGGACCCGAGCGCGCTCGCGCAGCTTCGTCGACGCGAGGCGCATCGCCGACTCGACGATGCGAGGCAGCTCGACGGCGTGGCCCGCCTCCTCGCCGAGGGCCGAGAAGCCGCGCACGTCGCGGACGATGCGGCGGAGCTGATCCGCTCCGGCACGCGCATCGGCCAGGGCTGCCGCGAGGTCGACGAGCCGCCGGCGCACCTCCTCGGAGAGTGTGTCGTGAGGCGCGCCGAGCAGCTCCGCGAGTTCGGTCGCGCCGAACTCGAGGCTCGCGATGACGTACGAGAGCGGATTGTTGATCTCGTGGGCAATGCCCGACGCGAGGGTGCCCAGGGTAGCGAGCCTCTCCTGCCGCTCGGCCTGTTCGGGACGCGGCGCTTCGTTCTCCGCGGGCGGCTTCATTCCGGTGTCGCGGCGGGGAAGGTGACGACGATTCGCGTGCCGCTCGGGCTCATGGGCTCGATCACGACGGAGGCTCCGTTGCGCTCGAACCGCTGGAAGGCGGCGGCGAGCGCGCAATCGAGGGCGACGTTCGTGACGGCAGGGCCGCCGCTCTCGGCGAAACGAGCGGCCCCCGCCGGGGAGAGCGACAGCTCGCGATCGGTGACGCTGAACGAAGGGCCGGCGGCGGAGGGCTCGACCACCACCGAGATCGGTGCCCTGGTGCGCGGCACGCGATCGAGCGCGTCGAGGAGGTGGTGGACGCCGAGCTCGACGTCGTCGCGCGTGATCTCGGTGAGGCTGGCGGTGACCGAGCTCGCGACCTGGAGCGTGCGCCTCGCCCGCCCGAGCCGTGAATCGCGGATCGCCTCGAGGAGCGCACCGAGAGAGACGACCTCGGGAGTGCCGCGAGGACGAAGACCGGTCGCGTCGTGCAGCGTGCGGACGAGATCGGCGATGCGACGCACGCCGCTGAGGCATTCGTCGATCGCGCACGCGACCTCGGTCACCATGCGGTCGGTTCGCTCGACGTTGCCGGCGTCACCGAGGACGCGCTTGGCCAGGCGCTGGCCCGTCGGCTCGGCTTGATCGACGAGGAACTCCGCGGCAGCCTTGGCCGCGCCCCAGAGCGACTCCACATCGGAGGAGAACGACTGGATAGCCTCGAGATTGCACGCGAGCGCCGCGAGCGGATTGTTGACGTCGTGCGCGAGGGCGCTGCCGACGTCGACGACCGCGGCAATCCGAGCGCGGATCTGCGCCTGATCCTGGCTGCGGAGGAGGCTCCGCATCTTGTCCTCGACCTCGCGGTACGTCTGCGCGTTCTCGAGGGCGAGCGACACCTGCGAGGCGAAGCCCTGGCCGCGATCGACCTCGACCTGCGAGAACGCCGGCGCCCCGCTCTGACGGAAGAACACGAGCGCCCCGAGCGGGCCGAAGACGGCGCCGAGCGGGAAGCTGACGAGGCTGGCGATGCCCGCCTCCTCACAGCCCGCCGGAAGCGGAGCGTCGGAGGGCCGAACGACCGCATGGCCCGCCGACGTCGTGGCGGCTGCCAGCTGGATGAGCACGCCGCGCGAGAGGTCCCGGACTCGATGAGACGTGTGGCACTCGAAGCCCATGGGCGCCGCGGAGCCCGTGAGCACGAGACCGATGCCGTCCGACGGCATGACCCGGTCGGCGAGCGTCACGATGAGCGGGACGAGGTCGTTCTGCTTCAGCGTGGCGAGGAGGGTGCGGCTCGCCTCGTAGAGCGTGACGCAGCCGAAGAGACGACCGCTCGCATGCACGGCGGCGTCGATGAGCGCGCGGACCGCGATCAGGTCGTAGGGCTTCGCGACGCACGCGAAGGCGCCGTTGCGCACGAGATCCGAAGCGGCGTCGAGCGTGCTGGCGGCGGCGACCACCTCCATCTGCGGGTCGGCGGCCTTCAGGGCAGAGAGGAGCGACGTGTCGCCCTCACGCTGGAGGCCCGAGAGGGCGACGTCGAAGCGGAAGCGCCCGATGGCCTCCTTTGCCGCCACTCCACCCGACGCGATCGTCACGTCGAAGCCATGCGCGGAGAGCGAACCCGCGAGGCGGATGGCCTCCCGTTCCTCCTCCACGACCAGCAGACGCGCGCGCGTTCGACCCATGATCCGTGAGTCGATAAGGGTTTTCCGCCCCGGACACAAGGGTCCGGCCGGCCGCCAGCGCCAGCTCAGCCGAACGGTGGTATGAGGCTCCTCGTGGGCGCTCAATGGAAACAGAAGCATCGCGAGGCAGCTGCCAACGCGAAGGGCAAGATCTTCACCAAGCTGGCGAAGGAGATCGCCGTCGCCGCGCGCGGCGGCGCCGACCCGACGATGAACGCCAGCCTGCGCATGGTGGTCGACGCCGCGCGCAAGCAGTCGATGCCGCGTGACACCATCGAGCGCGCCATCAAGAAGGGCGCCGGCCTCCTCGACGGCGGCGCCAACTACGACACGGTGACCTACGAGGGCTTTGCGCCCCACCAGGTGCCGGTCGTCGTGGAGTGCCTCACCGAGAACAAGAACCGCACCTCCTCGAACGTGCGCCTCCTCTTCAAGAAGGGGCAGCTCGCGGCCTCCGGCGCGGTGTCCTGGGACTTCGCCCGGCTCGGGCTCATCGAGGCGACCGGCCCGGCCGGCGCCGACCCGGACGAGGCCGCCCTCGAGAGCGGCGCCGACGACCTCGAGCCCGGCGAGGAGGGCGCGACCGTCTTCTACACCGCGCCCACCGAGGTCGATGCGGTCGCGAAGGCGCTCGGGGAGCGCGGCTGGGTCGTCGCGAAGTTCTCGCTCGTGTGGAAGGCGAAGAACCCCGTCACCCTCGGCGAGGCCGAGCGCGCGGAGGTCGAGGCGTTCCTCGAGGCGCTCGACGACGACGACGACGTGCAAAACCTGTTCGTCGGGCTCGCCTGACGCGCAACTCGTACCGCCCGCCAGAAGTTCGTGAGGGGTTTGAATTAACCCGATCGGGGAACGTCGGACCCCGGGTCGTGCCTGGTCCTCGCATACCCCGCCTGAAGCTGCACGCGCGGAAGCGTCGCAGGCTCGAGGCGATCGTGCGCTCGCGGCGCGCGAGTAGCGGGCGCGTCCAGCGCGCGCGGATCGTCCTGCTCGCGGCTCGAGGCGCGAGCAATACGGCCATCGCCCGCGAGTGCCAGTGCGCGGAGAACACCGTACGGAAGTGGCGTGCGGTCGCTGCGTACAGCTCGCCCTCGAGAATGCGCTCGCGGTGCGCGCCGCGATAGAGAGGACGTTCGGGGCGACCTGTTCGGCCTTGCCGGTGGTCGTCAGCGACGAGGTCACGACGGCCTCCACGGCGTCGAGACGAAAGACCGCGCGTCCGTCGCCGGCTTGCGACGGGGATGCCCCGCGCGGCTCGGCGGGCGTGCTCTTTCCGGCGACGAGCTCCCGCGCGGTCACCTTGCATGCCTTCGCTGGGGCCGGAGGCTGGGGCACGACGCGCGCGCGCCACCGATGGCGAGGCGCGAGCACGCCATGAAAGCGCAGGAGCGGGTAGCGCGGAGGGGGCACGATCCAGTAGGGTTGGGGTAAATCAGGGAGCACGATTGTTCCACAATCGCGCTCCCTGATTTAACGCGTGAGCGCGTCGGCATGGGCCTCGAGGACGCACGGCGTTCGGACCGTCGGGCGGGGCGGGCTCACCGTCGCAAGATTTCCTCTCACGCGCTCCGGGGTTGAGCTACGTGGAGTGGGTGGCCACCGTCGCGCGGATCCTCGGCATCGACGAGCTCAGCGCCGGGCCGTGCGTCGCGTGCGGCGCTCCCGGGGAGACGTACGTCGAGCTGCATACGCCGGAGGGCGTCAACGAGCCGCGCGCGGACAGCATGGAGGGGGCTCGCTTGTGCCGTTCGTGCGCGCAGGACCAGGCCGATGCTTCGCGCATCGGGTCGCGTCTCATCTACGCCGTGATCGCCTTCGCTCCGCTCACCGGGGTGGCAGCGGGTGTCGTCGTCGGCGCGTCGATGAGTGGCGCCGGCGGCACCCGTGACGGCATCGTGGTGACGATCGCCGTGATCCTCGGGCTCGGCGTCGCAAGCGCGATGATCCGCATGATCAAACGTGCCCGCTCACGGAAGACGCGCGTTCTGCTCCTCGAGGCCGAAGGTGATCGGGTCGTCCTCCAGCTCTCGATCCCCGATGCGAGCGACGCCGCGGTCGTCGGGTATCGCGCCGCCGCGCGCGCGGAGACCGGCGCCGATGAGCCGGTCACGCCGCTCCCGCCGCGCACGGCGTTCGGACTACAGTGGTTCGGCGGCTTGCTGCTGTGCGTCCCCGTCGTGGCCGCGGCGTGGAGCGGCGCCTTCACACGCACCGGAACGCTCGTCATCGACAGTCCGCGCGACGCCGTTCTCGTCGTGATCGACGGTGACACTTTCGAGCTCGCCGCGGGAGGACGTGCAACGCGCACGGTGGGCCCGGGCACGCACCTCTATAGCGTCGAGTACCGCGAGAGCGGCCGCACTGTGCGCGGATCCTTCGACATGTCGTTCGGACGCGGCACGCTACTCACGACCGATCCCGAGCAGTGTTATCGGATCTGGACGAGATCGCCGAAAGCGAAGACCGACGTGCACGAAAACGAATCGGTGCGCTGGGCGAACCTGCTCGACGTGAAGATGTCTGCGCGCAGCGCCTGCACGAATTCTGAGGATCGCCAAGCAGTGCCTTGACGCGCTCTGCGCATGTCGGCAAGCCGTCAGCATGGGTGACGGCGCGCAGGTGCTTGCGGCACGGGTCGAGGATCGCGAGGCGACGGCCACGGCGGCGCGGGTGCTTGCTTGGCTCGTGGAACGTGGCGTTGTCGAGGCTACGCCGACGGACTCCGGGCTCGGCGCGCTCGCGCATCGACCGGGGCCGAACGTCCTCGACGTCGTCGTTGGACAGACGCCCGGGGTCATGGACTTCCGGAAGCTCCGCACGAACGGGATGCATGTCGAATACAGCCCGCGAGCCAAGCTCGTGGGCGGTGGCGACGAGATGCCGATCTTCGCGTGTCCCTCGTGCAAGCGAGAGGCCGAGGCGGACGATGTCCTTCCGTTGCTCGAGGAGCTGGAGAGCCTCTTTGCTCCGCCTCCGCAGCTCGAATGCGCAGCGTGCGGTGTCCATTCCGCCGTGACCGATCTGGTCGTGACCGGCGGCGCAAAATCTCGAGACGCTCCAGTCTGCCGGCACACGCGAAGCCTGCTTCTCCAAGCCCGCGGGAGTCCCCGTCGAGAAGATGACTTCGACACCACGCGTCCGTCGCATCCTCAAACGTTTCCGTGCAGGCATCGAAGCGACTGACCATTCATCCGTTCTCGCCGTCGTCGTTCGCGAGGAACGCGGCGATCGCGTCGGCGGCGGCGCGCACCTTCGCCAGGCCGCGTGAGATCGTGATCGTCCCTGGTGGCCCGCCTGACGACT
>Ga0335397_10002976_pt1 | contig 22981 bp, 26 predicted proteins | sample MAT04_FD_205740 | JGI IMG/M metagenome (GOLD analysis project Ga0335397, IMG submission 205740) | Freshwater microbial communities from Lake Fryxell liftoff mats and glacier meltwater in Antarctica - MAT-04 (spades assembly) (version 2) ... | reverse complement strand
TGCTAAGGTGCTGGGCACCGTGCCTAAACGAAGTGTTAATTTAGCAGCAGATTTTTCGGGTGATTTTTTATTTTGTTCAAGGATATGAGGATACGGTTTAAAAAAGTATGTAATGAGCGGCCCGGCAGTAACCGGAACACAATACATCGTTAGTAGTAAAAATAGGCGCCCAATGCAGTTCATACTTTTATTTTCCTTTATATTAGGCGTATACTATTACTTTTACCTTAGCAAATGTGCGCAAACCAAATCTATAGTTTAGACAAAACGATGGACTATTATGACTACAGACATTCAAAATTATAGTAACTTATGGGCTGATTTTAAAAAGAACTATTCATTAACCCATGTGCAACTTGCAGCATTTAAAACGTACGCGCAACTTTTGCTTGAATGGAATCAAAAAATTAATTTAACCGCAATTCTCACTATTCCGGGAATCATTGAATACCATTTTAATGATTCATTGCAGATAACCAAACATACTGACTTCTCTAAGATTACTACTATTGCCGATGTGGGAACAGGTGCCGGGTTTCCCGCAATTCCACTCAAAATTATGTACCCGCATCTTTCTATGGTGTTAATTGAAGTGTTAGAGAAGCGCCGCATCTTTTTACAAGAAGTGGTTGATCAATTACACCTCACAAATATTGAAATAAATTCTCTGGATTGGCGTACCTTTTTACGAAAAACTACGTATACTATAGATGTTTTTATTGCCCGTGCATCATTGGCACCAGAACAATTGATAGTTCTTTTTAAACCTGATTGCCTCTATAAATCTGCACTATTAATTTATTGGGCTTCGCAAGAATGGCAACCATTGGCAAAAGAAGAAAAATTAATTACTCAAGATATAGAATACAATTTAGATAATAAAAAACGTCGGTATATTTTTTTTCAATCAAAAGCATGATATACCTGCTGTGAAGATTCTTGTCGACACAGATTACGCATCATGTTAAAAAAATTGTTGCCTAAATTAAGGAGGGCACATGAAAAAGAGCTTACTAGCAAGTTATGTTGAGGGTATTAGAGACATTGAACATGGTGAAAGTTATTCAACCATCTTGCGTTATTTCTTTCCCGAGTTTATAACATGTCTTTTATTATATTCATTACCACCTCTTCTAGATTCAAATTTTATTAGTTATTTAAGATCAACGCCTGCATATGCAACTCTTGGTACCAATAATGAAATAATTCATTTGCTTATTAAAGTTGCTGAAGGTTTTGGTATCGGTACCGTTATTCTTGCAGGTCAATATAATGGTCAAGGACAATTGCAAGAAGTCGGGCGTACTGTTCGAGATGCTTTTTGGGTGACGTGCTTTTTAGGTTTTATTGCATCAGCTGTTTTATTTTTGGCTCCTCGCGCAATTTACTACTGGTTAAATGTTCCTCAAGAGATGATGGAAATTGGCATTCCATTTCTACGATTACGCGCAGTAAGTGTATTTTTAATGTTTACATTTTTTGCTATCACCGGCTTTATGCGTGGCATCAAAAATACTCGCACGCCCATGAAGATTTTTCTGTTTGGGTCGTTTATGTTTATTCTATTTGATTATGGCTTAATCTTTGGCAAATTTGGTTTACCAGAAATGGGACTCTTAGGTTCTGCTATGGCATCAATTATTCAGTATGGGTGTATGTTGGCTGTTGCCATAAGTTGTATAATATTTAATAAGAAGTACCGGTCATATGGTATTAGTTTGTTTTCGGTATTTAGTGATAAATCTCAAGCAATTACTTTTTTAAAATTATCCTGGCCCGTTGTATTAGACAAAACCGTTTTGGCTTTTGCATACATATGGTTGGCGAAAATGATTGCGCCTATGGGAGTTTGTGCCATAGCTTCTCGGTGTGCTGTCAGAGATTTAGAGCGGTTCTCTTTCTTGCCGGCAATAGCGTTTGCGCAGGTTATAACTTTTTTGGTAAGTAACGATGTGGGTATAGGTAATTGGCAAGGAATTAAAAGTAATATTAAAAAGACTCTGTTTTTAGCATCAGGTATGGTTTTTACTATTTTAGTAGTTTTTTGTATGTTTCCAACTCAAATATTGCAATTGGTCGACAAAACCAAAGAATTTTCGCCCATGGCAGCTCGGGCTTTTCCGTTCCTGAGTGTACTTGTCTTTTTTGATTTGTTACAATTGATCTTATCAGGGGCATTACGAGGAGCAAGTAACGTTAAAACAGTAATGTTTGTGCGTATTGCGGTATGTTTTGGATATTTCTTTCCTATTTCATACCTCATTTCTAACTTGTCCATTGAAAATCAGACCCTTAAATTTATATTAATTTATGCGTCTTTTTATATTGGTAATGGCCTTATGAGTATTGTATATATCAATCGCTTTCGCAGTGATGAATGGCAAGTGCCGTCAAAATAAGGTTTTATAATGGCAAAAATAACACGAGACGAAGTACTAAAAATTGCTCATCTTTCTGCACTAGAATTAGCAGCAGACGAAGTAGATGGTTTGGTACAACAATTACAAGACGTATTAACCTATGCCGAAGGGGTTCAGCAGTTTGCTTCTCAAGCACAAACTCCTGAAACTAAGAATGTTAACGTGTTCCGTCAAGACGCTACCATTCCAAGCAACCCTGAAAGCATTATTTCACAGGCTCCTGAACGTGAATCTAACTTTTTTGTGGTTCCGGCAGTTATTGATAACGACTAAGCCTGTTATATATCTTACTATTTGAAAGTTTTTTTATATGAAATCATTTGCTTTTGCAACAATCACAGAACTTCGCGCAGCATTAGATGCCAAGCAAGTTACTCCCTTAGAACTCGTTCAATATTTTATTAAACGGTTTGAACAGTTTGATCCAAAGCTTAAATCAGCACTTGAAGTTTTTGATGAAAAATCAATAATGGCTGATTCAAAATCTACTGGTAAATTGGCGGGTATCCCGGGTCTTATCAAAGACAACATTAATCAAAAAAATCGTAAACTTACCTGTGCTTCAAAAATTCTTGAAGGATTTGTTTCTCCCTATGACGCAACGGCGATTACGCGCTTAAAAGATGAAGGAGCATTAATGATTGGTCGCGCTAATATGGACGAATTTGCAATGGGAAGTTCAACTGAAACTTCAGCTTTTCAAAAGACTGCAAATCCATGGGATCTTACTCGAGTTCCGGGTGGATCAAGCGGTGGCTCAATTGCAGCAGTTGCTGCAGGGTTAATTCCGTGGTCACTGGGTTCTGAAACAGGTGGATCAGTTCGCCAACCGGCAGCATTTTGCGGCATCGTGGGTCTTAAACCAACGTATGGTTTAATTTCTCGCTATGGGTTGGTAGCATACGGTTCATCACTTGATCAAATTGGTATCTCTACCCGAACAGTGCGCGATACGGCATTAGTATTATCAGCAATCGCTGGTAATGACGCTAATGATTCTACTACGGTTGCAACCGGCAAAACTGATTACACCAAGTTGCTTGATGGTAAATTGCCCAAAGGTTTAAAGATTGGTGTCTTGCAAAATGCGGTTGACGCAGAAGGTATTGATCCTGAAATTTCTCAAGCAGTTCGCGATGCAATTAAAGTATTTGAAGGCATGGGCGCTCACATAAAAACTATCTCATTACCATCTATCGATTATAGTGCAGCAACCTACTTTATTGTAAGCCGCGCTGAAGCAGCTTCTAACTTAGCTCGCTATGACGGTGTGCGTTATGGATACCGCGACCAAAAAGCTGATACCTTACCAAACATGTACAGTTCAAGCCGTGGTAAAGGGTTTGGTAAAGAAGTTAAAACGCGTATCTTGGTTGGTAACTATGTGTTATCAGCAGGTCATGCTGATGCATATTACAATAATGCAAAAAAGGCTCAAGGAATCATTCGCCAAGAATTTGTTGATGCATTTAAAGATGTAGATTTCTTATTAATGCCTACTCATCCAATTCCTGCATTTAAGTTTGGTGCATTTGATGTAAGTAGATTGTTAATGGATTTACAAGATTACTTTACCTGTTGCGCAAACTTAGCGGGAATTCCTGCAATTTCATTGCCATGCGGCTTTACTAAAGAGAAGTTACCAATAGGGTTCCAATTAGTTGGCCCGCACTTATCTGAAGCACATATGCTACAAGTTGCTCATGCGTATGAACAACAAACTCCGTGGCACACAATGCACCCTGAAGGATATTAATTATAAGGCCGGTTTAAAGACCGGCCTTTTTTATTATTGAAACGGCTATCATTTTGGTAAAAAAATTTATCAAAAAACCTCAAATAGAAATTATAATTCGCCTCTAAACGGTTCTCTTCTTGTGCAACGCATAGCAGATGATTTATCTTGTTATGTACAGGTATAACCAGGAGACAACAACATGGTAAGGGCAAAGTTATTGCATATTATACTGTGCATAACTCCTTCATTTATATGTGCACAAACAGTTGCGCAAGCGATTATAAAGCCATTGTTCAAAAAACAATCTACCGTCTCCTGTCCAAAAATTCCGCCTATATGGGAACGTCCCTCACAATTACCAAAACCGGGTGTATTTATTAAAGATCTGACCAAAGATGCATTCTTATTACAACGGTACTTATTTACCTGGAAGACATACAAAATTATTGTGGGCTCATTTCCCGTATTCATTTTAGCCCGTATGTTCGATGATAAAATTCAATCTTGTTTTTACGACCCCAAAACTCACAAAAACACTAATCAATTGCCTCATTGGTGTGAACGAGCGGCTCGCTTTGGAGTTGCAGCACCTATTGTGGCCCTGGGCAGTATGGCATTTTTATCCAAAGATGATGATTTACGAGAAACAAGTCGCGTATTCTTACTCGGTATGCCGTTTGTAGTATTTGGTAAAGACATCATTAAAAATTTTAATGCTGAATGCTGCTTGCGCCCCTGGAATGAAAATTTCTCATGTCAAAAACGGGCGGGTGGTGGATTTCCTTCAGGACACATGGCAGAGATTACTTATATAACCGTTTTATACGGCAGTAGATTTGGCCCCAAGTTTGGTGTGCCATTGGGTATTTTGGCTGGGTTTTTAGGGGCGTCATTTATCACTTGCAATCGCCATTATACTTCTCAGATTGTGGCCGGTGCAGCATTGGGCACCATTTATGCCTATGCCGCTAGCTCATTAATTGACCGTAACCTAAGCCAAGACTTTAAAGTATCACTTAAGGTTAATCCTAAAGGTCACTCTGCAGTACGCTTATCATATAAATTTTAGTACTTACGCTATTTAATAAGCTTGTTATACTAAAATTATCATTAATCTTTACCGGTAGAGAAATATGTCATTTTGGAATGAAACTATAACTATTGGCAACCTACATGTTCCTCGCTTTATTGGTGGCCCGCTTGACGGGATTACCGATTCACCATTTCGTGCACTTGTGCGCGATTTTTCTCAGAAAGAATTACTCTACACTGAGATGCGTCACGTTGCCTGCATCACCAATGATAAGGGTTCGTTAAACACCTTAAAATTCAACCAGTTTGAACGACCTTTAAATTATCAAGTCGCGGCCAACGGTACAAAATACATTCAAGCAGCATGCGAAAAAATTCTTGCAGCGGGTGTAGACATTATCGACTTAAATGTTGGATGCCCTGCGCGTAATGTAGTAAACTCCGGTGGCGGCTCATCACTGATGGCAGACATTCCACGGTTAACTGAAATCTTACAAGAGTTTCGCCGTTGTTTACCAATTCCCTTTACCGTTAAAATTAGAGCGGGTTATAAGCAGTGCAATGCATTAGAAGTTGCCAAGTTAGTACAAGATTGTGGGGCTGATGCGCTTGCTATTCACCCACGCTTGCAAACACAACATTTTGAAGGTCAGCCCGATTACGCATTAGCAGCACAAGTTAAGCAGGCTGTTTCAATACCCGTTATTGTTTCTGGTGGTATTGTTAACTTTAAATTAGCAAAAATGGTTCATGAAATGACTGGCGTTGATGGATTCTTGATTGGTCGTGGTCTCTGGTCCCGCCCATGGAAGCTCAAAGAATTACATGAGCATGCAAATGGAAATCAATTTAACATTGATACCAAAACAGTAATTTGGTATGCCTTAAAACATCTGGATTCTATGATGCAATATTACGGGCCGCGCGGGTTATATGCGTTTAGAAAGCATATTCCGTTTTATATTCGCGGGTTACCTGAAGCATCCCAGCTTAGAAAAAAATTGGTAACCACTCAATCGCTTGAGGACGTTAAACAGACATTGCAGGCGTTTGAATAATTATTGGGTAGAGTAATGACGTATATAAAATGGTCACTGTGCACTATTGCTCTTGTAGCATTATTAGTGCATCGAGTTATCTATTTTTCACCTGGTTTTATCGATTTTGCATTCTCATTTATTTCATATCCAACACTGGTTGTTCAATCGCATGTTATGCAACCAATTAGAGATTTTTTTGAACTACGCAAAAGCCGCGAGCAGTTAGAGCGCGAAGTTGTTGCCTTAACCAGTCACAATACGGCTTTGCAGGAGCAGCAAACCCAATTACTTTCACAAATTAATTATATGCATGATATTAAAGAATTGGTTGACTACAAAAAGCGCTATCAAACCGATCATGCCTTGTTGGCTCAAATCATTCAAAAAACAAGTACACCTCAAGAGCATTCTATTATGATCAATGCCGGTTCGCGCAAGGGTGTGAGCATTGATATGGTGGCGGTGTTTAAGAATAAATTAGTAGGGCGTGTCACGCAAGTATTTCCCTGTTATAGCAAAGTAGTTCTGGTTACCGATCAGCGGTGTAAGGTTGCCGCATTTTGTTCTAAGACAAAATCAACGGGAATATTTGAAGGTGCAAATAGCAAAAATGCACAATTAACGCACGTCAGTCATTTAGTTACTGTGCAAGTAGGTGATAATGTGCTTTCTAGTGGAGAAGGGCTGGTATTCCCGCATGGTTTTTCATTAGGAACAGTTGAACACGCACAACCGAATGGTTTGTCCTATGATATTGAAATTAAACCATCAATATCTCTAGCAGATATGTCTTATTGCTATGTTATAGACAAAGCTTAAGGCGCAGTAAGTGAATACAGGTAATATGCTATTATAAGCGCAAATTCTACTAATAAAGCTTTATAATTATCACTGTCAGAATCAAATTTCCGAGCATCAAACTTCACAAAAAGTTGATTGCGCATCTTTTTAGCAGTTTTTTTATTTGATCGATCAGGAATACCTAATAGTTCATGAGGCTATGCTGATGAACATAGTCAGGTGCATTTTTGTTGTAATTGCTGACGAAGTGAAATTGAAGAAGTTTTACTTGCATATATCAAACTGCTAAACATTAAAAAAGATAATTATGTATATTTCATAATTCTTTTTTACGTTAAAATGTAAACTATTTGTTTATAAAATAGCATCGTATTGTTATCGGGATAAATAATTTTTCTGAAATTACGTTAATTGTTTGAGTAATACGCTCTATGGTCATCATTCCACTCTTTTACCCATGTCTGGGCTGTGCCAATTTTTTTCAAACCAAACATAATTGGCATTTGCGGTTTAACAGTCGCACGAAAGCCTTTGATTTGAATTGGGTGTATAGTTTTAAGTGGCTTAATACCAAATAAATCTTTTATTAATTTACTGTCGTGAATGAAGGCAACAATAGTGTCATTGTCTATAGGCCTGTTAGGGTTGAGTACATACAGCTCAACATAGGGTTCCAGTACCTGGGTGCCGAGTACAATTTTACCAGTTGGTCTATTTGCTTTTTGTTCTTGCGAATATCTAATGCCACTGATCACAAAACTGATAGTTGGTCCACCAATTAATTTCGATTCAAATACTGCCTGATAAGATGGGTCGACATGTTCCCTATTGAGTTCTATGGGGATGCCGAGTGTATACCAGGGTGCAATAACCCCATGCGCAGATCCAGTTAAGATTAATCCTACAAGAACGGATGTTATATAGCTCTTCATAACCTAAGACCCTATCCCTAGTTAAAATGAGGCATTAAACCTAAGATACGCAAATTCAGAGGCTCTTTTCAAGCATTATTAGTTTAAAGGCAATCAAAGCTATATACTAAAGAGCTATACAATGGGCATTTGCTCACGGGACCAATTTTAAAAAAGATCCAGATAATGCTTAACAATTTCATATCTTATGGTACAATATTACGAGTAAATTTAGTTTAAAAAATAAATTTACTTTCTGCTTTGACTTTCATGTAATTTTTCTTTACAATTTGGTCATTGAAAATTTGAAAAAAGCGATTTAGGGGGCGGTTAGCTCAGTTGGTAGAGCATCAGTCTTACAAACTGAGGGTCGTAGGTTCGAATCCTACACCGCCCACCATTTTTTATGAAATAGCAAAAAAACTATTTTATAGTAAAATGGAGCCAGCCTTAGGGTAGTTTTATTCCGCGGTAGCTCAGCTGGTAGAGCAAACGACTGTTAATCGTTGGGTCGCAGGTTCGAGTCCTGCCCGCGGAGCCATCCTTTTGAAAACTTCTATTGAAGGGGCTGTAGCTCAGTTGGTTAGAGCGTCCGCCTGTCACGCGGAAGGTCGCGAGTTCGAGTCTCGTTAGCCCCGCCATTTTTAATGGCACAGAAATTTAAAACCCACCTGCAATAGGTGGGTTTTTTGATGTTCTTAAAATAAGCCGTATTTGTTAATTTAATTATTTCTTCTGATAAGATAAAAACCAAGGTGCTGTTATGTCAGTACGTCAATTTTTAAAAAATGTAGGCATATCAATATGAAATACAAAGCTATATTTGCCAAGTAACTTACGATGAAGATGCAAAAATTTTTCATGGTGAAGTTATCGGTCTAAAAGATGTCGTCACATTCCAAGGTGAATCATTTAAAGAATTATAAAAAAATTATTTAAATTCAATTAATGATTATCTTGAATTTTGTGAAGAACGTGGTGAAAGTCCTGAAAAAACTTTCTCAATTAATCTGAGAGTTAGAATCAATCCATGGTTGCATTCAAGTCTTTCCCTAGAGGGCTCCTAAAAAGGTATTAGTTTAAAAGAGCTTGTTACGCAAAAGTTAATTAAATAACATTTAATGTTATTTAATTGGACGTTCTAAAGCAACAAAGTTATTAATTTTTGGTAAAGAGCTTTTATCTCTTACTCTTAAACCAAGAAATAATTTTAATAAAAAAGTTTTGCTTTAGATGCTTTAGATATGCCATACGAGAACCACGCCATAAAAGTTCAGAATAGGTAGGGTAAGCATGTATAACATGATAAAAATCTCTAAGGCGAATATTGTAATGAGCACCTAATTGTAATTCGTGAATGAGCTCTCCGGCACGTGCACCCAAAATCGAGGCACCAATAATATATCCCTTTGCGTTACATATGATTTTACACAAACCAAATGTTGCATCGTCTATGACACTGCGATCTATGCTGCCATAAGGCACGCGAAATATTTCAATACTGTTGCCATGAATTGTGCGTGCTTCTTGCTCAGTTAGACCTAATTGTGCCAATTCAGGATTAGCAAAAGTAACCCAGATTTTTTTGCTATAATTTACATGTTTCTTAAAAACAGGAATACAAGCATTACGCGTTGCTATTACTGCTTGATAAAAGGCCATATGGCTAAATTGGTACGGTCCTACAACATCACCGCATGCATAAATGTTAGAAACTGATGTTTGAAGCTTACTGTTCACTTGTATGCCTTTTGAGGTAGTTTTTAGGCCAATTGCTTCAAGTCCTAAGTTTTCGATATTGGGTTTTCTACCAGCGGCTACTAACAAAATTGAAGCAGTTAAATTCTCTATGGTTCCATCAGGTTGCGTACATTGCAGTTTCATCCCATTGTGATCAATAGTAATACGTGTAAGTTGTGTCGATGTTTTAATAGTAATGCCTTGAGTAATCATGTGTTGGGCAAGTAGCGCACTCATTTCTGCATCTTCATGAGATAGTATTTGTACATTGGATTCAACTATTGTAATTTTGACACCCAGGGTATTCAGGGCGCATGCCATTTCAACACCAATCGGGCCGCCTCCAAGAATTACCATATCGCTTGGCAGATGATTAAGCTCAAAAATAGTTTCGTTTGTTACATAATTGCTATCAGCAAGTCCATCGATGGTAGGTACAAAAGATCGCGATCCGGTAGCAAGTATGCATTTTTTAAAAGTAATGGTGGTATCGTTCACGTTCAGCGTATAAGTATCTATAAAAGACACATTGCCAAAAAAAGTATCAATGCCTAATGCACTTAGAGATTCAGCAGTAGTTTCTTTGGCAATACGGGCACGTGTTGATCGCACATGTTCCATGATGGCAGATGAATCGAAATTTTTTTTTGTTGCCAATGCAGCAAGGTGAATGAGCGTTTTGCTAGGGACGCAACCGGACCATGTGCAACTCCCCCCTAATCGATCTGTTTCTACAATTGCTACGGTTTTGCTCAAACCAGCTGCCATTTTAGCAGAAACCAATCCTGCTGCTCCTCCACCAATAACAATAAGGTCGTACGTGCTACGCTTCATAAATGCTCCCTTTTTTTTAATAAATTCACTTGATTAAATAATTTATACTTTTTGATTACCAGCGCGATGAGGCTCAATGTAATGAGCAGTAAAAACAGTCCAATTATTTTAAAGGAAAAAATTTCGTTTAACGCATTGATCTCTCCCAATTTTTTTCCTGCATACGCGTATACGAGTGACCCGGGAATTATGCCCAATGATGTTGTCCATATAAAAGTTCTGACTGATAATGTAGTTAAAGATGCCAGTATGTTTACTAAAAAAAAGGGGACCAAGGGAGTCAAGCGAACTGTAAGTAAATAAAGAGTGCCATACTGCTCGATGTTTGTATTAAATGCTGCCAGTTGTTCACTATATTTTTTTTGCACAGTTGTTCCCAACAAATATCTAAAGAGTAAGAATGTTATGGCTGCTCCTATAGTTGCTCCGATATTGATATACAAGGCTGCAGGAAAGATACTAAATAAAAAGCCGCCCAGTACGCTCAAGGGTGCTGCTATAGGAAGCGATAGTGAAGTTGTAACTATATAGGCTATAATGAAAAATGCGACGGCCAGTAGCGCATGATTGTGTGTAAAATCCAACAGGTTGTTGCGATGCGCTTTAATAGTTTCAAAATTAATGTATTGATCGATCCCGCTATAACGCAATCCAATAATAAGTGCGATAATCGTTATTCCCAGCATAATCTTTTTGGTATAGTTGTTGTTCATAAAAAAACCTAGTTACGTTATTTTTTATATAATGTGTCATCAGCTCTTGTTTTAATTATCATTTTTATATACATCCTGCATAGCTATTTATATTTAGAAGTCATTATAAATTTTGCATTTTTACAAAATAAATTGTTACGTTAAGGGGTGTAAAAATCGTGTGCAAGATTTTTTTAATCTTGTGTATCGCTCAAAGGATCTCTATGAACAAATGGGTAGTCTTACTAGTAAGCATAGCTCTTGTAGTAATTGCGATTAATTTTTTTTTAAGAGGTAATATGGAAAAATCTAAGCTCGTTGCTTCATCGGTACAAACAGCTACATTTGCCGGTGGATGTTTTTGGTGCGTAGAGCCATCATTCCAAAAGATAAGCGGTGTCGTTAAAGTTGTTGTTGGTTACGAAGGAGGAACCGGAGATAATCCAACCTATCAAGATTATGCGCAAAAGGGGCATATTGAAGTTGTTCAGGTTGCTTTTGATCCAACAATAACAAGTTACCATAAATTGCTCGATATTTTCTGGCGTCAAATTGATCCTACCGATGCTGGAGGTCAATTTGTAGATCGAGGCCCTCAATATCGGTCAGTAATTTTTTATCATAATGATGAACAAAAGAGAATGGCCCAAGAATCAAAAGATTCACTAGAACAATCTAAAAGATTTGACAAACCAATCGTTACAGAAATTTTACCGGCATCCCATTTTTATTCGGCTGAAGAATATCATCAAGATTATCACACAAAAAATCCCCTAAGGTATCGTTACTATAGGTACAATTCGGGTCGTGATGCTTTTCTTACTAAAGCATGGGCAAATAGTGCAGATATCATGCCAAAAAAACCTTCTGATGGAGAATTAAAAGCAAAACTTACGCCAATGCAATATTACGTGACACAAAGTAATGGAACTGAGCCGGCTTTTAAAAATGAATATTGGAATAACGAAAAACCCGGTATTTATGTTGATATTGTTTCGGGCGAGCCTTTGTTTAGTTCGTTAGATAAATTTGAATCGGGGACCGGATGGCCAAGTTTTACTAAACCATTAGAACCCGACAATATAGTAGAAAAAGAAGATAATACCCTGTTTACGTCACGTACGGAAGTGCAGAGTAAGCTTGCCCATTCGCATCTTGGCCATGTGTTTAACGATGGTCCGGCGCCCACCGGGTTACGTTATTGCATGAATTCTGCAGCGTTACGTTTTGTAGGGGTTGAAGATTTAGATAAAGAAGGCTTAGGGCGCTATAAAACCTTGTTTTCAAAATAATACGGACATTTGTACCCAGAGCCCCAGATTTTTTGCTGATTATACAAGTTTATAAGGCCTGTTGCCAAATCAAAGTTTTGGTAAAAAACCCCATTTATTTATTGCGCCTCAATCGACTGTCATTAGTTATCAGTATCAATCCTGGTTGCTTTAGTCCTACCAAGGGCAATTTAATGTAATAACCCATTGCCAAGCACCATCAATTGGGCTACAATGATACTTTGTAGTATTTATTATTTTTTTCAATAAGATAAAGTCAATTATAAAATTTAAAATTCATCCAAAAGAACAGTTTTATTTTAGACTTATGGTAATAATAAGCACATTAACTTATGTGTCATTAGCTTTTCCTGCTATTATGATGATTCGTTATGTGTTATCTAACATCCAAGTTCTGCCTATAGTTGCGCTTTATGCATTTATTCTTATCGGTCTGCCATATATAACCAAACTTTTCTTGGTGGGACTTATTAAGGCAAATTCCATCCGTCTGAGTGACACACAGTTTGCTGAAGCGTATGAAATTTTTAAATCTCATGCTGCAAAGCTTGATCTAAAAAAAGTACCTGCGTGTTACTTATTACAAGGCAATGGCGTTATTAATGCATTTGCTATGCGTTTTGCAAAACATGATTATGTGGTATTGTATTCAACTGTTTTAGAAGCAGCATACGAAGATGGTATTGATACTGTATCGTTTATTTTGGGACACGAGCTTGGTCATATTAAAAGAAGACACACCAGTACGGCAAAACATTTTCTGACATTGCCGGCAAAACTGATACCATTTCTTGGTAAAGCCCATTCACGTGCATGTGAATTTACTTGTGACAATATTGGGTATAGTTTATGCCCAGATGGCGCGGTTCATGGTACATTAATATTGGCAGCAGGCAAGCAATTATACAAAAAAATTAATGTAAAAGAAGTGGTAGGTAGTCTAACAGAAACAGTAGATTTTAGTGTAAAAATTTACGAAACTTTCTCATCACATCCGGCACTTATTAAAAGAATTGCATCTATGCATGATTTATATACAAACGATGTAACGCTCAAATCGCCAGCGTACACGAGCTCGCATGTAGAGAGTAGCGAACAAGAAACGCTATTAATTTAATTTACTAGTAATAAAAAAGACCGATTATATAATCGGTCTTTTTTTGTAATTAATTTTTATTTAAGTTTTAACGATTAAGTTATTCTAGATGTAGTAGTTTCTGTTGTAGTTGTTGTAGGCGAAGAGGCGTAAGGCAAAGAATTAAATATTAGTTCTTGCACATGTGCTAAAGATATTTTTCCAATGTCACGTTTATTGTATATTAGGCCAGTAATCATTCTCAATGGCAGGCATTTTATATCAATTGAATACACAACTAAAGAGCCAGCTGTCGAAAAGTGAGTAGTTCTGCCAATGGTATAAGGCATTTAGTTTGCAGGATTAGAGAGTCTTAAAGGTGTATGTTTTACTACAACGATTTCTTGTTCTTCAAATATATTATTTGGATCAAACGTGCTCATGCTTACTGTTTTTTCAGTTGCAGCTTAGCCTATTAAATGGTTAAGCGGGTTTTCAGAAGCAGCTGTGACATAATTTATTACGTTATCGTCTTCTTAATCAGAAGGATAGGAATTGATTTCAATACCAAGACAAATAGCAGAAGCAATAAGAGCTAAAAATTTCATTTTCATAATAATACCTATCTTTTAATATTGTTTTCAGATTGTCATTAATAATTATATCAGTAATTAGTGATCTTGAAAAAAGGCCTGAAAGGGTGTTTTTGCGTAGGATAGTTATTTAGATTATATTTGAGGTATGCCGTGCATGATCCTGTTATAATTCATTTTGGCATTTATAAAATGGATTTTTAATTAATAATCATTTCTGAAAATAATCTCTGTGTGGCCTTTGACAATGAATTTAAATAGATTAGGTTGATTGATAGTGGTTATTATTATTCTTAAATGGAAGGGAACATTCAATGTTCAACCGTATTCTTTTGGTGAGTGCATTCGCACTTGTTACAATACAAGCGTTTGCAGCAGACGCAGGTAAATCATTAATCTCATTAGATATAGTTTGCGATCATGCTCAACCAATGAGAGTTGAAGCTGCAACAGCTAATAGAGACTTTTATGTAGGTATGAATGTACCTGGGTATTCAAAGGCATATGCCGTTCTAGGTATAGTGAAATTTGATGCTTTACAATCAGATTTATTTAAAGCAATTGAATGCAATAATCCAGCGCTAGTTATTGAAGCAGTAACTAAAGGTGCAAATGTAAATAAGCCATTAAATGGTAAATCACCTGCTGCAAGAGCTGTTGAGCTTCAATGTTTTGCTGCATTGCAAACCTTACTAGGTTTAGGCGCTCGAATTAACTAAATCAACTTCTTTTATAATGTGAGGTTATAAAATGAGAATATATCCAATATTGTTATTGGTGGTAACAATTGCTACATCGGTTCAAGCTATCGAACCAGACAACTCTGACACCAATATAATAACTACTTCAGTGATAACACCAGTCAATGGCCAACTAAAAATACGATACGTTAGTTGTTCACCTCAAGAAGCTCAAGCGAAATTATTTCATGGTATATCTTGCGACTCTGAAGCTGATTTGCGCTTTGCAATCCAAGCAAATGTAGATCTGTATGCAACTGTGAATGGTAGATCGCCACTCATGGCTGCAGTAGAAGACCATAAATATAAAGCGCTTACATTTTTGTTAGCACAACAGGTTTCCGTTGATGAAGCGGTGTTAAAGCATGCAGTAGATTCTCATGATATTAAAGCAGTGCTATTACTAATTCAAAAAGGTAATGCTGCATTAAGCTTTTGTGATTTTTCACGCCTGATATGTAATTCTAAAAATGTTCATATTGTCTTTAAGTCGGCTCAAACGTTGACTAAAAGAGGGTGTACATACATTGCGTGTAAATTATTACATGCAAGTGCATCTATAACACAATATGCAAAAGCTCATTTTGTTGATAATCAATAATTCATTACATGACTTATATTAGCCGGCTACCATCAAAAGTAGCCGGTGAATTTATGAGGAAAATTATGTTTATTAAAAATATATTATTGTTTGTAGCCGTTACTTTATGCATTGTTGCACCAGTGCAAGCAAAATTTAATGATACTATTACTGCAGGTTGCACCGTAATACAAAATACACTATCTGAACATTCATATATTGTAGGTGCAGCTGTCGCGCTAGGTGTGTTTGGAGTGAGTGCTTTCATGTACAGAAAAATTTCATCTGTAGTTGAAAAAAAAGTAATTAATACTCAAGCTGAACAATATTGTGATTATAATTCTGAATATTGTGATAGCAATTGTAAAGATACAACTAATAATGAAGAGCCAGCGTGTGAGATAGCCCGGCCGGAAGGTGTATTTCCTGCTAAACGAACTGTGCAAGTTGTTAATAATAATAATCAATTGTTATTAGTGGCGGTTTCTGCGCCAGATGCAAATCAAAAGATTGAAGTAAAAAGTTACTATCAATCATCAATCAATTTTTAGTGATTAATAATAAGTAAGGCTAGCTTTAAAGTTTGCCTTACTTATCTTCAAAAATTCTTACGCCGTTTGAAGTTCAAAATCAACCGTGCCTGTTCGATATATGCTTTATCCATTTTGCGCCCTGAGCATCATAAGTCATCACAATCTTTGAATAAACTCAATTTGACAATTTATTTAATAGGTGTATAAATATTAAATATACTAATTTTATCGAATAAATCGTACAAATCGGGTAATATGAAAAGCATTATAAAATTAGCTTTTTTAAGTTTATTGTTAGTTAATTATTCTATTATAATTGGTAGCGAGTTGGCTACAAGTTCAACATCAAGTATATTGTCTACAACGACTAGCTCAGCAGCAGCAAGACCAGATATCTCAATGAGTCCAAGACAATTCGAAGTTACACCAGCAAATAGTACTCTTGAAGTAAATTGCTTAAGAGATGATGGTAAAACATTATTAATTCAAGCTAATGAGCGACAAAAAAACATTATGTTAGATATTTATTAAACGCTGGTGCGAATCCCTGGGTTAGAAATAGTTTAGGTCAAAATGCATTCCATGCGGTTGCTAGAGTTGCCCTTAAACTCCAAAGTGTTAAAGCATTATTCAAAGCTGATTTTTGTGTTACTAGTTCTCAAGAGCCTCTCTTGCTTCAGGCATGTTTGCCGGGGATTTAGAAATAGTTGAACCTACCGTAATCGTGAGAAGTGCAGAGCCTAATCACCAGCACCCTCTAATGATTAAAGAAAATATATCCATTCTTTATAATTTGGCACAGTTAGTTTCTAGTACTATCGACGCACAATATAATAATAAGAATCAAGTATTAATTGCGTTGGGTCAATCACCAGTATATTTACTAGAAATGATAAAATTATTAGATAATGCACAAAATAGAAACAATAGAAAATACAAGAATGTTGCTTTTAGTGGAAGCTTTTACAAAATAGAGCCTAATGGAAGCAATGGTTTTTACCATATAGACCCCAATACAATAAATGGATTTGACGATAAAACTTATCACTCATATTTGAATAGTATTGGGCTATCTGAGAGAGATTTGCAACAAAGTGATGAAGAATTTATAATTTTAGAAATTTGTCACCATTGCAATGGATTAAAATCATTTCTACATTTTTTTCAGGGATATGAAAAAAAGCCGAATGTTCTATATTTACAAAGTATATATTTTGCACAAAATTTTTCTTATTTTTCAAAATAATTAAACTATTAAAAGAATAGTTTTTAGATGATGATAAAGAAATTAGCTTGACAAGAGATTTAGCTAAAGCTGATAGATTTAATGATCGTCTTGTTCCTCAATATACCGTTTATCATTGGGATTCAGTAAAACCGGCTAAGTTTCGACCCGAAGAAAATGTTTCAAAAATAGTAAGTTGTTTACAAGAATTTGTAGATAGCAAAAAAAAATATTGTAAAAAACAAGAAGAATCAGAAATCGCGAGCTAGAATAAAGTAATGCATAATTAAAATAAATATTTAACTGTAAATGCTATGTTTCATTGTAAGAGTTATTGATATTATTCAGATTGAATTTATTTCCCAGAGGGAGTTTTGATAGCTATTTTTATTAAAGTTATCATGAATAGTAATTACAGGACTGTATTTATTCAGTCTAGTAATGAGATATAGCTATCTAGATGGGGTTTTTATGAAGTCAAATAATTATATTTTAATACTAGTAATTTGCGTGGTGCTTCTTGGATTGCCAGGATGTACTCATTACCGTGCTATGCCCCTTAGAACGTTAATAAACTTTCAAACAACTTAAGAACAATCTATTTCATTTGCATATGATGTATTTGATACTTTTGATTTTAAGAGATACCTTGATTGTAATACGATTGTAAAAGGGTATCAGCCATTCAGATTACATTTGTGAATAACACAAATCGTTATATTAGAATTTCACCCGCAAGCTTTAGCGTTGCATGTTATTAGCCGCGAGATGTTTCTGCGGCAGTTCATACCAGTACGATTAAGCGTGTTGTTGGGTATGGATTACCAGGGTTGTTTTTCTGGCCGCTTTTATTTCCAGCTATAGTTAATTGACTTGGTTCAGAAAAAGCTAATGAAAAACTTGATGCAGATTTTGTTCAAAAATCATTACATGTGCAAATAGTTAGACCATATAGTTCAGTTAATGGTCTGATAATTTTTTCATATGGAGATTTTGATGAAAACTTTAGCTTGAATGTTATTGATCAAGCAGCCAATCAAATGTATACGTTGAGTGCTGCTCGACCAAAATTAATACTATAATCTTATTAATTTACGCATGAAAAAGGCCAGGATAATTTCCTGGTTTTTTTCATGCGTAAAATCTATATTAAAAATATTATTTCATTGTTTTAATAGAATTGTTCTTCTGATTCTTGGAATCTTTTTCTTAAAAACACATTGTTTTAAAAAATGCAGCTTTAACTCAGTGCATAGTATGGTTATATATATATATAATGAATTAAAAGTAACTACGTTAAACTAAAGGTGCTAAAAATGATGGAAACATATCTACGTCCAAAAATTCAACCGGTTTTTAATTCAATTGCAAAACTATGCATTCATCATGGGTTCACGCCAAATGCAATAACCTATTGTTCTTTTGTAAGTGGTATGGCATCAGCCCTTCTGATTGCATTCAATCTATTCATACCTGCTCTTATTTTTTTATTACTTTCAGGTACTGCTGACATAATGGATGGAACTATTGCACGCCTTTCAAATAGTTCAACCAAAGCGGGCGCCTTTATTGATTTAATCTCAGATAGATTAGTCGAAGGAATGATTATTATTGGATTTTCTATTGCTTATCCACAACATAATTTTGTATATATTTTATTTCTGGTTGCTGTTCTCTTTCACTTTGCAACCTTTGCAATCGCAGGGTCCCTTTTTAAAAATACTGGCGAAAAAAGCATGTTCTACATTCCAAGCATCGTCTCCCGAGCAGAAGCATTTGTTACTTTCTCTGGGATAATATTATTCCCATCGTATCTCGCTTTACAATTATCGGTTTTTACCTTTTTAGTATTTTTTGCCGCAATTAACCAATTCCTACAAGTTTTTAATTACGCTATCCTCAATGACCATTAAATTATTTTATTAATACCTACATTTCTTACACAAAGTGCATTTGCAAACGGAGCCGCAGTTAATGTAGACGGCGATAAGTGGGGCATAGATTTTAAAGCTCAAGAATGGTTTATTGAATTTAAGATTCTTATCTAAGAAACAGTCATTTCATCTGGCACAGAAATTTAAACCCACTGTTTATAGGTGGGTTTTTGTTTGATTTGCGTCATCAGAAGGCTTCAGGGGCTTGATTATGCACTGTAAAATGATATCCTAAATGGCAGGGATTTTTTATATAGTTTAGGGGATTTATGAAAATTTTATTATTAACTATTTTATTTACTACTTTTGCTTTGTTCAGATAAATCAGCTGCTGTTACAACTACATCAGGTTTAAATTCAGAGTCAGTCGTTGTTGATTATGTGGCATCCCGCAGAGATGCTGCAATGAAAATGAGCTTTGAAGATTCGCTTTCTTTTTTTGCAGGAAGTGAGTTTGTAGTTGCTAATGGTGCTATGAAAAAAGAGCAATTTGAAAATTTTAAGAAATCAGTCGTGGAAGAAATGTTGGACAATCCGCGCAAGGTTAAAAAAGTTATGATTGATTTAGGAAAAGTTGCTGGATTTATTTGCTTTTATAAATTTGAAGAGCAAAGCCTAGAATCAATGGGAGAAAAAACTCAAGCTGCCGGAATTCAATTAACTCCAGAGGTCTTAGCTACGGTAAAAGCTATGCATCCTCATATAAAAGAAACTGCAGCTGAATGTAAAACTTTGGCACTCATCAAAGCAATAGCTTTTTCTAGTGAATTCAGACGCAGAGGATACACACGAGCATTAATTAACAATGCAATTGAACATGTAAAAACTTACTGGTTAAGAATTGAAAGTATTATGGTCGACTTAAATGTTAACGATAATATTGCGAGAAGATTGTATGAAACAGAAGGTTTTAAGGTATCAGCAAATCAACCAGCTCATTTAGAAATGATGAAGGTTGTTCAATATGAAAAAAATATTAAAAAAATAATATATTAGTTAGTAAAAGGCCGTCATATATAGGTGGCCTTTTTATTTTAGAATATGAATTAAGATATTATGCCATTTTCTGTATAGAATCTATTTACTGACTTTTGGAATTGTTGATTTTGCAATAACTGGCCATGTTTTACCGTTCTATCATTAAGTTCAAAAACAGTAACATTTTTATTCTTTGATTGTAGTTGGCAAATGATTTGGCGAACATCTTTACAGGCAGCAACTTTATCGTGCTGTAAACAACGAATATGCACTGCTATGTGCGCAGGAATATTCTCAGCTGTCTGTAATATAGTAGGTCTATCCCATTGATAATTAGGAAATATTGCTTTAACACGGGACGGAGTACCCATTGTAATCGGGTAGGAACGTGATTACGGGCAATATTATCAGTTAATGTTTCAAGCGATGTAGAGGGTGATTCTAATAATGCTGCTTGAACCTTAGATGCGATTTTAAAATGAGCTGGATCAGCCAGAAAGTTTAATATAGTGGTAGAACCCTTACATGAGCCTATTAATGTTATCTGAGCCTCTGGATTGCAATCAATAGTTCCTTGAAGAACTGTTTTTAAACAATTTTGATCGAGCGTTTGACCAAAATTAAATGCGGTACGCTCATTTACATTGCCACCAAATGAAATGCACGGAGCGTCTTTAATTAACTGTACTTGAAATAATTTATTAGTAGCGTATACTCCAGTTCCAGCGTATTTATAGCCAGCATTGCCCGATAAGCCGGAATATCCTGATACATAAACAAATAGTGTACCTTTTTACAATTCCAGGGTATGTTTTCTTAAAGTTCAACACCGTTTTCTGCAACTCTTACATTATGATTTTCGTGAACGCGGCATCGTTGAATTGCCGTGCAGATAGCGTGGATATTATTAGAGTTGGTAGGGTGTACATCAGGTGAATTAAAAGTAAGTACATTTAAATTAGGCAAACTATAGTCAACAGTTTGGGGTGTTTTTAGCAATTTGTAAGAAAGTGCAATTGTACTCAGTGCGACCATAGTTTTAGCTATAATGGGCCAATTATCAAGAACTGCCTGGATTGCATTAGCCTGCTGGCCTAAAAAGAGTAGACCTACTGTTATTTTTAACCATTTATTCATGTTTTTCTCCTATAATTTATAACTTTATTAATAGCTACAGGATTTATTAAATTGTCAATTAGTAAATTAAAAACAGGAATAGAATTCTTAGGTTCAAATCCCTTTGACCGATTGATTTTAGACCTATATATTGAATAGTAGGGCTATTTCATATTGTTAGGGGTTATTTATGAATTTAATAAAATTATTGGTCATTGGTGGACTGTTGTCTGTAGGTAGTTGTAAGACTTCTATTGTTACCATGCAAGAGTTATTTACTCTTATTGGCAATCAAAAAGTTATGCTTATTGGTGATCTGCATCTGATTTTACCTAAAGACAATGAGCATGGAACTCTTTTGCTGGATTGTGCAAAAAAAAATAATGCATATTGCATTGTTGAGGCTGATAATACCGATACATCTAAAACAGCTGATGAGTCGCAATCGTTATTACTTAAGAACTTTTTCAATTCAAGTAAAGATCACGATATAAAGGTACATACTCCCGAGTTTAGAACATCATATGGTTCTTTGGTGGCTATTGTAATGCGGACGAACTTAGATTGTAAAAATTATCAGGAAATAAAAAATTTTTGGACGAGCTCAGAACAAATTAAAAAGACCATTTTTAGATTGTTTTTTGGCGTAATGCAAGAAAACTTCGTCATATTAAAACAATTAGAACAACATGTGATTGATCTTCGTGCAGCAGAGTCTACCGATTTGACTAGAGGTTTAATTGCACATCATGAATTAACTATTGCTACAGTTTATACGTTAGCAAGTGACATTTATAGTAATCTGCCAAAACAAGCAGAAACTGAAATTGAAGATATAAGTAATGTTATCAATTTTTTAATAAGTAATATTTTCATTGATGAGGGTGATCAAGCTGCACTAATGAATACTTCGAGTGTTTTACATATGCTTGAAAAAAAAAGCAATGCATTATTTGATGCAGCAGTGCTTAAAAATCTCTATGATCAAAAAGATCAACCAATTGTATTTATATATGTTGGTAACTTACATGCTGAACAAATTAGTAAGGTATTACAAAATTCAAGTTATGTTTTAAAACAAGCTGTTTCTACCGCCCAAATGGTAAAAGCATCTGTGCAATTATTAATGCAAAAAGGTAAGGAGGCATTAAGTGCTCCTGAACTTGAACAACATTTGGTAGATGTTAAAGCATTTTTAGAAACATCGAGCCTATCTATAAGTTCTAAAGGATAAACATATTTAATTGAGGTTATTATGAAGTCAAATAATTATATTTTAATGATATTAAGTTGCGTGGTTCTTCTTGGATTGCCATGATGTGCTCATTGCCGCGCTAAACCACTTAGAACATTAATGAACTTTCAAGTAATCAAAGAACAATCTATTTCATTTGCATACGATGTATTTGATGCTGTTGATTGTAAGAGATACCTTGATCGTAATACGATTGTAAAAGGGTATTAGCCATTCAGATTACATTTGTGAATAACACTGATCGTTATTATAAAATTTCACCCGCACTATTTAGTGTTGCATATTATTGTCCGCGAGATGTTTCTGCGGCAGGTTCATACCAGTACGATTAAGCGTACTGGTAGGTATGGATTACCAGGGTTGTTTTTCTGGCCGCTTTTAGTTCCAGCTATAGTTGATGGACTCGGTTCAGAAAAAGCTAATGAAAAACTAGATGCAGATTTTGTTCAAAA
>Ga0335397_10002975_pt1 | contig 22985 bp, 19 predicted proteins | sample MAT04_FD_205740 | JGI IMG/M metagenome (GOLD analysis project Ga0335397, IMG submission 205740) | Freshwater microbial communities from Lake Fryxell liftoff mats and glacier meltwater in Antarctica - MAT-04 (spades assembly) (version 2) ... | reverse complement strand
CTGGGTCACGCGTTCGATACGCTCGACGTCGGCGCTGATGCCCAGCATCGGGTCGGAGTCGTCGGTGAGGGTCACGACGCGCCCGTCGGGAAGCCGTAGCAGCGGTGGCAGGTGTCCGGCCGAGGACTAGCGCAGCTGAACCAGGCCCCGGCGCTTGTCGTCGGCGCTCTGGTCGATGCGGCCGAGGACGGCGCTGGCGAGGGTGTTCAAGCCGAACTGGTGCATCGCCCGGTCGAGCCGGGTCAGCAGCACTGCGGGGCTGTCGTCGCTGTCGATGGCAAGGCCACGCAGCACGTTGCGGATCTGCGCCATGGCGGCGGCGCTGTTGCTCTCGTGTCCGGCGACGTCGCCGACGGAGATCAGGGTCGAGCCAAGGCCGTTGTCGTGTGCGTCGTGCCAGTCGCCACCGACCTGGGCGCTGGCGACCGCGGGCAGGTAGCGCACGGCCAGGTCGAGCGTCGGAGGTGGCCGCGGCTGGGTGAGCAGGCTGCGCTGCAGCGCCTCGAGCAGCCCTTGGGTGTGCCGGTCGGCTGCTCGCTGTGCCTCGGCACTCGCGATCCGTTCCAAGGCGGTGGCGCACTGGGCGGCGACCGCGTCGATGAGGTCGAGCTCAGCGTCGGGGATGGTGCCGCGCTCATCTCTCCAGCAGACGGCGAGTGACCCCACGAGGCGGTCGGCGACCCGGAGCGGGCAGAACGCCCAGGCCAGGCGCCCCGTGTCGGCGTACACGTCGGCCATCTGTGGCAGGAACGCCACTCCCTGCTCACGGTTGGCGAGCACAAGACGCTGGCCGGTGCGTGCGACATGGCACGCCGGCAGCGGGCTGTTCAGCGGCAGCTCGCGGTAGACCAGCTGGTCCTTGTCGTCGAGTCGGTCGCTCACGACCAGGCGCATCCGGTCGCTTTCGCGCAGCACGACGGCGCCGCCGTCGACACCGAGGACCGGCAGGGCACGGTCCATGACGATCTCGGTGAGCCCCTCGACGGTGTTCGCGGCGCGGAGCTCGAGGGTGATGCTCGCCAGGCGCTGCAGACGCCGGTCGGCCTGCTGCTCGGCGGCGCGCACCACCTCGAGGTCCTGACGAGCTCGCCGCTCAGCCCCGACCGCGGCCAGCAGCGCGATCTGCGCGGACGCCGCCCGCGACAGGACCGACAGCACCTGCACGTCCTGCTCGGTCCAGGCCCGCACCACGGTGTCCATCACGCAGAACGAGCCCAGAGCCGCGCCGTCGGCGTCGAAGACCGGGAAGCCCGCCCAGGCGCGCACACCCAGCAGCTCCACCGACGGGTTGTTGCGCACGCGCGTGTCCGCGGTGGCGTCGCCGATGACCAGGGGCGCGCGGTCGGCGATCACGTACTGGCAGAACGACTCCTCGACAGGATTCTCGCGTCCGTCGGGCACGCCGTCGGTCGAGAGCCAGAACGAACGCCGGTCGTCCACCAGGGTCAGGAAGGCCATCGGGGCGTGCAGCAACCGGGCGGCCAGGGAGGTGAGGCTGTCGAACAGCTCGCTCGCTGCGCTGTCCAGCAGGCCGGTCCGCTCCACCGCGGCAAGACGCTCCGCGTCGAACACGGCGGGCTCCACCTTGGCCGGTAGCGCAGAGGGTGAGGTCACCGACCGATCATGCCTTGCCGATCGGGCGGCCGGGGCTGGCGGCCTGACCGGCAGCCAGCGTCGCGCGACGGTTCGCGGCGACAGCAGCAGGCCGCCGAGGCATGGCCCAGGTGGCAGGTGCGCGTGGCCCTGCAGCTCCGTCGGCTACACCCACTTGGCGCTGGACGACCTGCGCGGCGCGGTGGCCGGAGTGTGGGGCGCCGCCTGAGCCACCTACTCAGGCGGCCGAGCCGCGGTCCGTGCACGATGGTGCAGCCTCCGGCACATCGGTCCGGTGTAGCAGTGATGGTCTGCACGCTCGTGGCACCCTGGCCATGCCCGTCAACGGTCGGCGCAGTGACGCCGGCGCCGCCGACGTGGTCGCGCTCGGTGCGGCCATCGGGCTGCCGGAGGCAGCGAGCCGGTGGGTGCTGCGCATGCTCGACGCGCTCCCCTACGACACCGGCCGGCGGAGCAAGCTCGTTCACATGATCCGCCAGCGGCAGCAGCGACTGACCCTGTGACGGGGAGGGCGAGGCCGACAGCGGCCCAGCTGCCGGGCACCCGCAGGCACCGGCGGTCGAGCAGACCGCTGTCGTTGACTTCGTGCAAGGACACCGCGGCGTCGCGAGCGGAGGCGTCGTCGTCGAACGCTGGACGCGTTGGCGTCACGATCGCGATCTGGATGGCGTCGCCGTCCTCGCCGCGCGCACCCGCCGCCACTCCCCACCCGACCGGCCAGATCCGGCTTTCTCCGCGCCACCGGGCGAGGTCCCCGCCTCAGTCGGGGTGACCGTGAGGGTCTGGTTTGTTGTGTGGGTTCTCTGTGCTGGCCGGCGGGCCGCCGGAGCGGCCGTCGGCTCAGAGCACGGTCCGTCAGCGGCGGTCGGTGTCAACCAGGACGGCCAGTGCGGCCCGGGCGGCGACTGCGTCCTGGGTTCGTCGCCACTGCGCCAGGGTGGTGGCGGGGGATGGCGCGTCACCCCGCAGCGCCTCAGTTGCTTGACGCCGCCGCCCCGGCACGACAAGCGGTCCGGGTCAGCGAAGCCAGACCTGCCTGCAACACCGCCGACCGGGTGCGCCTGCTGCCGCCCAGTGACGCGCCCCGCGCCACGCGGCCACCCCGCCAGCAGGGCCCCTGGCCGGCGTCGACGGTGTCGGGCAGGATCGGGAACAGGGCGGCGTCAGCCGCTTCTTCGCTTGGACCGCCGCCTGTCCCCGCACGTCAACATCAGGCCTCGATGGGAGGAACTCGATGCCCGGCGTCATCGCAGCACTCGCCGCCACCATCTTCGTGGCTGGCGGCACAACCGCTTTCGTGGTCGGTGCTGCGCACCTGATCGGTTCCGATGACCGTGAGGCCACAGTGAGAAGAGTCGTGGACGGGGACACCATTGACGTTCGGTACGACGGCGGCACCCACCGCGTTCGCCTGCTGAACACCGACACTTCCGAGACTGTCGACCCTGATCAGCCGGTGCAGTGCCTGGGACCGGAGGCGGCGGCCTTCCTCCGAGGCCTGCTATCACCCGGCGTGTCAGTGACCTTGCGGTATGACAAGGACCGCACTGACCGGTACGACCGCGAGCTGGCCGGCGTGTTCCTGGGCGACACATTGGTGAACGCCGAGATCGCCCGCGCCGGACTCGGGGTCGCGCTGATCGTCGACCGGAACGACCGCTACTTCGAAGCAGTCCAGCAGGCGCAGGCCGAGGCGAGCAGCGCCGGGCGAGGCTTGTTTGACAGCAGCGCCGCCTGCACCCTGCCCGCGCAGCTGACAGCGCTGGAGAGCAGCGCGGACGAGGTGCCTGCGACGATGCCGACCGACGAGGCTGGCCTGGACGCCCTGGAGGCGACGGTCGCTGAGGTCGAGAAGCAAGCCCAGGCGGTCAACGCGCTGCTCACCTCAGGCCGGAACAACCACCCCCTGCTCGCATTCAACGACCGGGAGCGCCAGATCCTGTCCGAACGACTGCAGCGCGTGCGCGCGCAGCTCAGCCAGGCGCAGGACGGACTGTCCACCGGGCGGGCCGCGTTGGCCGCTCGCCTGGCCGCAGAACGACGAGCTGCTGAACGGGCCGCGGCCGAGGCCGCGGCACGAGAGGCGGCCGAGGCCGCAGCACGAGAGGCGGCGGAGGCCGCAGCGCGAACGGCTGCCGCCGAAGCGGCGCGGGCGGCGGAGGAGGCCGCCAGGGCGGCTGATGCCGAGGCGGCCCGCGAGGCCAGGACGCCTCGTGCCAGCACTCCGAGCAGTGGCGGCGGCTCGTCGACCGGCGGGTCTGGCGGCAGCTCGGGCGGGGGGTACGACGGGTACACCGGGTGCCGCGCCTACGGCAAGGGCGGCACCTCGATCGACGAGAAGGGTCGCAGGTACACCAAGATCTCCTGCTAGCCATGGCGCCGTGCCTCGACGTACTGCCGTCGTGCCGCAAGGCCCGAAGCCGCCCTTGTACCGGCCCTGATGGTCGTCACCGGACCCCCAGCGGCTCCCACCGAAGCCGGCGAAGGGGCCTCCCGCGCGGGGCCGCTCTATGCCCTCGACAGCGGAAGCGCGCCCTGCGGATGACGGCCCGACTAGGGCACACGATTCGCTAGGCGAGTCGCTCGCCTGCGTGAAAGCGGCTGTCCCAAGGCCTTGTTCGGTGCTGAGGCAGGACCTCGTGCCGGCTGATCCGGGGGGACTGCGCTCCCCGATGACACGGTGACGGTGAGGGCAGTCCACTCACCCTCCGGATCGGAATCCTGCCATGACCAGTGCCAACACCAACACCATCACCGCCACGACGCTTCGCCGCCTCCGCAAGGTCATCGACCAGCCGACGCCGGCTGGCTTCACCCGGGACTTGCTGGACCTGTACCTCTGGGCCGAGCAACCGGGACGCATCGTGCAGGTCACCGCCACGCTGACCGCGCTCATCTCCGACACGGCGCAGATGCTCGGAGACCTGCCGCTGTGGATCCAGGACGCGCGCTGCGGTGCCGCGGCGTGCGCCACGACCGAGGCCGTGCTGGACCTGCTCGTGGCGTCCGAGTGCGACGGTGGCTACGACGGCTTCGTGCCGCTGCTGGTCGACTGGATGCTCGCGGACGGCATCACGCTGGAGGAGTTGCTCGTCGAGCTGCTGCACCTCGCGGTCGTGATGAGCGTGCTCGACGAGCTCTGACCAGCCGCAGCGTCGCCCGAGCGACAGCGGGCCCGCCGGGCAGCTCGACGCCGTAGCGGCGTCCGCCACATCGCGAGGGCAGCTCTTCTTACGAGGAGCTGCCCTCGAGGCGTGCTGCCCAGGACGTCATGGTTTGGTGTGACTCGTGCAACACCGTCCACATCTGAGGAGCACGATGCTGAACCGGTCCCGCCCCACCGGCCCGCGCCGCACCCGGCCCACCCTGATGGTCACGTTGGTCGTCGCTATCACCGCGGCGGTCGCGCTGCCCGCCGGTGCCGCCCCGCCCGGTGACCGCGGTCCGGCTCGGCCGACGGACTCAGCCGTCACCGCGGTCACCGACCTGACGCGCACCGAGCTCGACCTCGCCGGCCAGGCGTGGGTGCGCACGACCGGGGTGGTGCGCGGTGTCGTCGACCCGCGCGAGCAGGTCGCCGGGCTCAGCGTGCTGCCCCGCGACACCGCCGGCCGGTACGCCTGGTCCTCGGAGTTCGAGCTGATCGCCCCGGCCGACCCGCGGGAGCGGCAGACCGTGCTGGTCGAGCTGAGAACCGCGGGGCACCGCTGTTCCTGGGCGCGCTGCACGGCTTCAGCCCCGGCACGGTCACCCCGACGCAGGCGGCCTACCCGGCCGGGATTGGCAACGGCTTCCTGTTCTCCCAGGGCATCTCCTACGCCCGGGTGCAGTGGCAGACCGGCATCTCGGCCGGTGTGCCCGCGACCGCGCAGGGCGTCGGGCAGGTCATCGTCCGCGACTTCGGCCGGCTGCTGGCCGGTCAGGGCGCGACCCCGCCGGGCCCGCGGGCGCTGCCCCGCTACACCGATCTGGTGCTGGCCGGCGTCAGCCAGAGCGCGTGGTTCGTCAACACCCTGATCGCCGAGGGCTTCAACGCCGACCCGCGCTCCGGGCAGGAGGTCTTCGACGGCGCGGTCGCGGTCGACGGCAACGGCGGCTACCTGGCGATCAACCAGCTCGCCGGCGATGGCGCGCAGACCCCGTACATCCGGCCCGACGGCGTGCCGCTGACGCTGGCGCAGCTGCTGACCCGGCCCAAGAGCGATCCGCTGCTGGTCGACGTCGCGAACTACACCGACTACTACCGGACCCGCGCCAGCGTCTCGATCAGCGAGCCGGTCCCGGCCGGTGCGGTCCGCTACGACTGGCCCTCCCCGCACGCCGGCCCCAGCTTCCCCGACGCGGTGGTGTTCGGGCTGCTGCGCTGCAACGACGGCGTCCCGGTCCCGCGCAACCCGATCGACTACCAGCCCTACCTGCGCACCGTCGTCGCCGGCCTGGCCACCTCGGTGCGCGCTGGCAGCCGGTTGGCGCTGCCGCCGTCGGCGCTGTTCGAGCTGCAGGACACCCAGCCTCCCGGCACCGGGCTGGTCAACCTGCTGCCCGGCGTGCCGCTGCAGCTCCCGGCGATCGACGCGGACACCGCACAGCCACTCGGCGGAGTCCGCTTCGCCGAGGCCGCGCTGCCCCTGGGCCGGCCGCTGCCGGTGGCGCTCAGCCCGGTCGACACCCGCTCGATCAGCGACCTGTGCGGCAACTGGGGCGGCTGGCAGCCGTTCACCGCCACCGAGCTGACCCAGCGCTACGGCTCCGTCGAGGCCTACGTCAGCCGCTACGCCGCGCAGGTAGACGAACTCGTGGCCGCCGGCTACCTGCGGACGCAGGAGCGGGCCGGCCTGCTGGCCGCCGCCCGCCAGCGCTACCTGGCCGCCCCTGCCTGAGCGGCCGTCCGTGGCAGGACGACGACAGCCCGACACTGCTCGTCCGGTGTCGGGCTGGCGTCGCGAGCGCGGTCGTAAGACCCACTCGGGAGCTTCGGTCGCTCGTGAGGGTGGCGGGAGCATGTCAGGCCGCCCGCGCGTCGTCGCGGCCGGTCCGCGCTGCCAGGGGGTGGGGCAGGGCATGCTGGACGAGCTCCGCGAGGTAGGTGTCGCTGACGTGGATGTAGCGCAGCGTGGTGGGTGTCCAGCCCAGGCCCTCGGCGCGGCGCCTGAGGTCGTGGCCGAGCCGAGCGGCGATCTGCTCCAGGGTCATGCCGCTCTCAGCGCACAGCGAGGCGTGGGTGTGGCGCCACCGGTGGCTCCCGTGCGCACCATCGATCCGGGCGCGCCGGCCCCACAGGTGCGCGCGGCTGCTGGCGGTGTGCGCCGCCAAGCCGTAGTCGCTGTCCTCCCCTGCGATCTGGGCCTGCATCTTCGGGCTGTGCAGCCGACCCAGGTCGTCATCGGGACCGGCGTTGCGCCAGGCGACGCTCTCGGCGTCCAGCTGTCCGTCGATGAGCTCGGCGAACAGGAACGCGCCGTCGTCCGCCGGCCGGCGGATCTTGGCGAGGTAGCCGGCGAGCAGCGCGACGAGCACGGTCGGGATGGACACGGTGCGACCCCGGCCGCCCTTGCCCTTGATGTGCAGCTGCCGCAGGGCCACGTCGACGTCGGTGACCCGCAGCCTCCGCAGCTCGCCTCGGCGCACTCCGGCGTAGTACAGCACCGCCAGCATCGCGTGGTCGCGCGAGGCGAGCAGCCAGCCCCGGACCTCGCCCAGGCGGAGCGCGCAGGCGGCGGCGTCCGCCGCGGCGGACAGGATCCGGTCGGCCTGGTCGCGGGTGTAGGGCGTGATGACGGTGCCGGCGCGCGGGGGCAGCGGGAGCTGGCGGGCGGGGTTGACGGCCCCGCCGGCCTCGCCGTGGAAGTCGTAGTAGACCCGTAGGCCGGCCAGGGACAGCCGGGCGGTGCTGGTGGACAGGCCGGCGTCCAGCAGGTGGTCGCGGTAGGCGCGGACGTGCTCGACGGTGGCGGTAGCGACCGTGGTGCCGGCGGCGTTCTGGCTGAGCCAGTAGGCCCACATGAGGGCTTCGATGTAGTGGACGGCCCTGGTCTCGGCCCGGCGCCCCTTGACGCCCATCCAGGTCAGGAAGCGGTCGTCGCCGAGCTGGGAGCTGATCTCCGGCAGCACGGCGTCGAGCAGGGCCTCTCCACCCGTGCGGCGGGAGGCCGCCAGCAGCGCCGGTTGCCGAACCGCACGCTGGGGCCGGCGCACGACCCGATCGCCGTCGAAGACCGACGTGGCGTGCGGGCTGGGCACCGGTCGAGGCAGGCCCGATCTGCAGCTGGTGGCGCTGGTCTTGCTGGTCATCTGCTGCTCCCGCCTCGTGGCCGGCGGTGTGCCGGTCAACTGGGAAGCACCGTGCGAAGGACACCGGCGAGGGCAGTCGCCTGGACGGTCACGACGGGCCGGGCTGCTCAGCAACACCGACTTGCGCACAGGGCCGCACCTGGCGCGCGTTGCCGCACCGTCCAGGTGACCGCGGCGGCCGGGGGCGTCAGCGGGCGCGCTGGGCCGGTCCGAAGACGTCTTCAATGCTGACCGCGTCGAGGTCGGGCTGGGGGGTGCTGTATAGCCGCTCGAGTCCTACGTAGGCGCTGCGGTCCTCGAGCTTCATCAGGGCGATCATGCTGCCGCGGGGAGCCTCCAGGATCCGCATGGCGTAGGCCTGCCTCCAGCGCTTGGGGTTGTGCGCTCCCGGCAGAGACATCAGCTCCACCTGCTCGGCGAGGTCTCTGGTGGTGCGCTGGACCGTGCGCGCCGTCCAGTGCTTGTTGTCGCCCTGGCCGTGCGGGTTGACCAGCAGCCGTCCGTCCGCCTCGTCCAGGGTCGGCCGGACATCGCGCAGGTAGGCGCGGAGCACCTCGACGAGCGCGGGCGGTAGGGGCTGCACCCGGACCGGCCGGCGCCGGGCGCGGGCCGGCTGTCCAGCGCTCACCCGAACAACGCCGTCCTCCCGGCCTTGGTCGTCGTCGTCGCTGTCGTCGTCGCTGTCGTCCTCGCTGTCGTCGTCGCTGCCGTCGTCGACGCTGTCGATGTCGACCGGCGAGGCCCCGTCCTCCGGCGTGGTTCGCCAGGTGATGGTCATGGCCTGCAGGTCGATGTCGGTGATGTTCAGAGCGCACAGGGCCTCGGCGCTGGCGCCGGTTCCCCACAGCAGCCATGCGACCAGCTCGTCGACCTGCGCCCGCTGCAACGCGGCGGCCCCGCGCGGCTGCCGGGCGTTTCCGCGGGCCTCGCAGACCCGCTCGGCGACGGCGGCCAGTAGCCGCGCGCTGTGCTGGGCGCTGTAGAACCGGTCCTGCCCGGAGCTCCCGCGGGCTGGTGTCGAGGGCTTGTAGCGCCGCCGGTAGGCCGCGACCGGCGTGTCGTGGCTGTTGAGCAGCCACTGGTAGAAGCCGGACAGCAGGCAGATGTCGCGTGCGCTGGTCCCCTGGATGATCCCGGCCTCGAACAGCTCCTCGCGGTAGCGCTGGAACATCCAGTCCTGCGCGCCCGCCGGCGCGACCGGAGTCCAGCCCGGCGCCGGGGCTACCGGGGTCCACACGAACGCTCCGCGCGGTCCGGTGGGCGGCAGCTGGCCGGTGGCCAGCCGGAACACCCACTTGCGCACCGCGCTGAGCTCGGTTCGGCCTCGCTTCTGGGTTGCCACGTACTGCTCCACCTGCGTCAGGGCGATGTCGAGCACAACGCTCACGTCCGGCGTGGCCGGGCCAACGGTCAGGGCGCGGTCCGGCGTGGTCGCCGGGCCGATGATGGCCGGAAGGAGGGGCGCGGTGCTGGTCATGGGTGCTCCTGCGGGTGAGTAGCGGCTACTCGCCCGCACCGTCACCACCGGTCGCAGCAGCGCAGTCACCTCCCGCGCGGTCTTCGGTGGCCGGGCCGGTTGCGTTGCTGATGGCGCCCTCCGCCGGTGCGGACCCGGCCTACGGGGCAGGGTTCGGGCCCGTGTACGGGACGTGGAGCAGCTCGGCTGCGCGTTGCTTCGCGACCTCGGGCCGCCGGTCGTAGCGCGCTGTGGTGGTGGGGCTGGCATGTCCGCACAGCCGAGCGACGACGGCGATGTCGGCGCCGCGGTCGAGCAGGTCCCCGACCATCGACCGGCGCAGGTCGTGTGGTCCGAACGCGGCGACGCCGGCGGCCGTGGCCCGGCGGCGCAGGATGTCCCGGACCGCCTGGCCGGTCAGGCCGCGGCCCGGCACCAGGTGTCCGCCGCGGCGGACAGGACAGAACAGCGCGCCAGGGTCGTCGCCGCGCACGACCAGCCAGTCGCGCAGGGCCGCGACGCCGCCGGCCGGCAGGTACGCCTGCCTGTCCTTGTTGCCCTTGCCTCCGCGGACGGTGAGCCGGGCGGCGTCCGGGTCAAGGTCGGTGCGCTGCAGCGCCACGGCTTCACAGCGCCGCAGGCCCCCGCCGTACAGCACCGCGAGCAGCGCGGCGTCGCGTACCCCGGCCACGTCCGCGCCGCAGGCGGCGAACCGACTGCTGAGCTCCCCGGCGGTGACGGCCCGGCCCGGTGGCAGCCGCTGCCCGCGGACCGGGGGCAGGTCGACCGCGCGGGCCAGGTCCTCACCGCTGAGCTGCCCAAGCCTCCAGGCCTCCCGCAGCACGCCGCGCAGTGCGGCGAGGTGCCGGTTGGCGGTGGCCGGGGCGTACTTCCCGGCGAGCTCGGCCCGGATGGCCTGGGTGTGGACGTAGCGCAGCTGCCCCCACGGCAGGCTCCGCGCGTTCGCGGTGCCCCCCGACACCAGGCCGGCGATGGTGTGCAGCGCGCTGGCCTGCACCCGACGTCCGGTCGGCGCCAGCCGCGCCAGGTACACCGTCGCCGGGCACCGCACGGCCAGCTGCGTGCACGTGCCGACGGCGCCGTCGATGTCCCAGTCCGGCTGCCCGATGGGGTGGAGGGGCACCGGTACGAGCGCGGCGCTGGAGTTGGGTTCGTCCACGACGACCACCGTGCCCCCCGCACTCCTGCTGGCACTCGGGCCCGTCGAGCGCACGCCGCAAGTCAGGACACTGGCTGCTGACGTCGCCGGGGCACCACTCAGCATCGACGCCCTGCACCGCGCCTCCCCTTCTGCTCGGCGTAGACGCACGCACCAGTCGCGCGACGGACCGGCTGTCGAGCGCTCAAGTCGCCCTCATCCGGGGTCGAGGCCTGGGGGGATGAGGGGGCAGCCAGTCGACGACCTGTACCAGGCGCTCGGGGTCTCCCCGACCGCGTCGGCGGGCGAGCTGCGCAGCGTCTACGAGCAGCGCCGGCGTCACGCCGACCCACGATCGCCGTCGTTCGCCCGCGCCGCGCAGGCCTATGCCGTGCTCGGTGACCCACGGCTGCGCAACGAGTACGACCGCGGCCGCACCGTCGGTGTCGGCACCGGCCGGTACTTCCACCGCGGCGGCGACCAGGCCGCCGACCCGGTGCGGCCAGTGCCGGTCTGCGCGGACGCGCCGGCGGGCAACGCCAGCCGGTGGCTGCTGGGGCTCCTCGCGCTGGGAGGGCTGGCGGTCATGCTGATCCAGACAGCCCAGGCGCCGGAGGTCCGGGCGCTGCTGAACCGGGGCTCCGACGCCGCGGCAGCGCCGGCGCCTGCCCTTGCCGGACCGGCGCCCGCACCTGAGGCATCGATGATCGACGGTTCGGCGCAGCCACCCGGTGTCGCGGGGACCTGCCTGGAAAGCGACGTGCAGCGCACCATCCAGCCCGGCATGACGCTGCCCTGCACCAGCCCGCACTTGTACGAAGTGACCTCCGTCATCAACCTGGACAAGCTGCTCGGACGAGCCGCGCAGGCCAGCGACGAACCGGCCGCCCAGGAGGCTTGCGGTCGGGCCTTCACCCAGTACACCGGCCTACCGGGCCCCACTCCGCAGCTCTATCCCTCCGGAGTCACGCTCCTGGCCACGCCACCCGGGACGTCGTGGGCGCTGTGCCTGACCGGCTCCACCGACTGGCGCACCGCGACCAGTCGCGACACCGCCCGCTGAGCGGCGCCGACCCAGCGTCCCGAGCTGCACCCGCCCCGCGTCGGGAGCCGGCGCTGGGGCGTGGCCGGTGCGGCCGGCGCCGCCTTCAGCGGCGGCTGCGCCGGTCACGCCGCACTGCGCTCTTCTCGCAGGCGGCGACCCGACCAGCTGCCCCGGCTCGGCCGCAACCGCGCCGGGGGCACTGCTGCGCGTGGCCGGGCGGGCACGTTGGCCGGCGCCCCGACCTCAAGGAGTTCCATGACCGCCCCCACGCCCGCAACGACCGTCACCGACCCGGACGACCTGGCGGGCGGCGACCACCAGGTCGGCCGCGGGGCAGCCGACGGCTACGGCTTGTGGCTGCACGCGTCCGGTGGGCTGGCCGCCAGCAGCGTCCGCACCTACACCGGGCACGTCCGCGACTTCCAGCGGTGGTGGCAGCAGACCCGGCCCGACCACGACCCGCGCGCGGCCGAGCCCACCGACATCGAGGCCTACCTGGCCGCGCTGGCCGCCCGCGACTGCCAGGCCGCGACCCGACGGCTCGCGCTGCACGCGCTGCGCTCGTACTACCGCTGGCTGCTGAGCTCGGTGCCGCCGCCAGCGCCGGACGGACCGCAGCCGGCCAGGACGGCGATGAACCCGGCGATGCTCGTGCGTCGCCCCCGGGCCCGTCCACCCCGCACCACGCCGTACAGCGAGGGCGACGCCGACCGCATCCTGGCCTCGATCACCCCGCCAGCCACCAGCAGCAGCGACGACCACGACGAGATCGACGTGCACGACGCGCGGGCTGTCAGTGCCAAGCGCTGGCGCCCGGAGCTGGACCAAGCGGTGCTGGCGACGCTGCGCTACACCGGGCTGCGGGCGGGCGAGCTGTGCGGGCTGACCGTGTCCGCACTCGACCTGCCAGGCCGCCGGCTGCACGTGCTCGGCAAGGGCAGCAAGCCGCGCACCGTGCCGCTCACGCTGGGGCTGCACGCGACGCTGCAGCAGTACCTGCTCCAGATGCGGCCGCAGCTGCACGCCGACCCCACCGCGGCGGTTCCGTGGCTGCTGCTGAACCCGCGCAGCCGGACCGGGCAGCTCACCAGCCGGGCGCTGTTGGACACCTGCCGCCGCCACGGCCTGGCCGCCGGCATCACCGGCCCGCACACCGCGCTGCGTTGGAGGCACAGCTTCGCCACCCACACCCTGGCCCGCGGCGTCGACCTGCACATGCTGGCGCGGCTGCTCGGCCACGCCCGGGTCAGCACGACCGAGCGCTACCTGCACCTGTCGACCGCCGCCCTGGACGACGCGCTCACCCGCGCCTACCCCGCCCGTCCCACGCCCCGCTGACGGCCCGCCCGCAGCGCCGCAGGTCGGCGGGCACGGCCGGCGCGACGTCCGCGCAGCCCGACGATCGGCTTGCCCGCACGGGCGTGGCGCGCTGGCGGGCAACGAGCCGCTCCGGTCAACGTCCGCACCACCGGAGCGCTGCCACGCTGCGGGAATGCCCATCCACCGGAGACGGCAAGCGGGGTGCCGCCGGTAGCGCAACAACAGGACAAGCACACCGGGTCCGCAGCCCCACCCGGGTTGCACCGACAGCTGGCGACACCCGCGGAGCACCGGACCCGCGCACACCAGCTGATCCGTGTCGACACCGGAGACGTCCCCGTGCCGATCACGCTCACCCCACCCAGCCCGACCCGCCCCCGAACCGACTGAGCGCTGACCGGCTACCCCCATCCCTACCGTGCACCTCGCGGTTGTGGCTGTCGCTCCCGCGGGGGCTCAGCGGCCGGGTCGGCGTCGGCGGCCGCGCGCGGAGGCGCGCAGGTCGCACGCCGCGCCCAGGCTCAGATCGAGCTCGACGGCTAGGTCACGCGAGCTCAGGCCGGTCGCGGCGACCGCGGTGCGCCGCAGCGCTGCGACCGTCAGCCGGGCCGTCTCGAGCTCTGCCAGCAGCGCGGTCGCCGCGCGCGCCCGCGTCAACGCGTCCGGCAACGCGCTGAGACCGCCGAGCGCCGCCGCCAACCCCGGCTCCAACGACAGCCCACCCAGCACGAGCACGTCGGCGACGGCGCCCCGCTCGTCAGGAACCTGCCCCGTGCTCGACGGGGCAGGCCGGTCGGCCCCGAAGGGCAGCGGCAGCTGGCCGGGGCTGCGCACAGGCGGCACGGCCGGGGCGGTCGGGGCGGTCGGGGCGGGTGGCGTCGTCATGCCCGAGACGGTGAGCAGCACCGCCCCACGCGCCGCCATCCTGGCGTCCACCGAGCAGCCGGCGGTGGTGCTGCCGCCCACCCCTGCGCCGCCTACGCGCCCGGCCGCCGGCGCGCGGTGCGACGTGCCCGACCCCTCTGGCGGTCGGCGAGTCCGGGGGCAGTGCCAGGGGCGCGCCGGTGATCACTGACCCTCTCGCCCAACCCGCTCGGCTACCGAGCAGGACAGCCGGTCGGGGTGGGCCGCCCCCAGGCCGCGTGCGGCCCCAAGCCAAGGAGACCCAACGATGACCACCTCCGCCCACCCCACCGACGTCCCCCCGCCCCCGCCGCCAGACGCGATGTTCAGACAGCTCGTCGGGCTGCGCCGCATGTACGGCCAGCTCTCCGAGTACTCCCGCAGCCACCACGGTCAGGACCGCACCACCGTCGCGTTCGACGCGGAGGTCGCCGCCTACAGCGACGAGCTCGAACAGCGCTACCCCGCCCAGTGGGAACAGCTCTGGCCCGAGATCATCATCGACGAGGCGGCGATGCTGCACGACCCTGACACCCGCCCGATCCTGACCTGCGGACTGTGCCAGCTCCAGCGCCGCACCCAGCTCGAGCAACGCGCCGAGCGGCGGCGCCCCCGCCCCCAGCCGCACAACACCGGCACACCCACGTCCGACACCGGTGCCGACGGCCAGCTCGGTCAGGTGGCGTGATGAGCGCCCCGACCCTGACCCGGCCGCTGCCCGACCCGGCCAGCCCTGCCGGACGCTTCAACGTCGACGGCGACCGGCTGATCATCCACGCCCTGACCGTCACCGACCCCGACGTGCTGGCCGGCGCCCGCCGACACACCTCGCCCGGCACCCCCGGCACCGCTGGCGCCGACGGGGCGCTGGAGGTCTTCGTCAACACGGCGCTGACCGTCGGCGCCAAGGCCCTCGCGGCCGCCGGCAACAGCGTGGACCTGGCCGAGCTCGACAGATCCGTCAGCCGCCTCAGTGAGCAGGTCACCAGCCGCACCCAGGCGGCGCTGACCCGGCTCGACCAGGCCGTCACCGCCGCGACCCACGCCCAGACCGGCACCATCCCCACCTCGGTGCAGGCCGCGCTGTCCGGGCTGGCCGCACAGCTCACCGCCCTGCTCGCCGGCAGCGACGCCCCCGTCCAGACCGCGGTCGCCGACACCGTCCGGACGGTCACCGACCAGGCCCTGGCCGAGGTGCAACGCGCTGTGGCTAGCCAGGCTCTGACCGTGAGGTCGGTGCTGTCCAGCGACCAGCCCGGCAGCCCCCTCCACGATCTGCGCACCCACCTGCTGACCGGGCTCCGCGAGAGTCACCGGACCCTCACCGGGCAGTTGCAAGAGCTGCGGACCGCGCTCGAGGTCGACCGGGCCCGGCAGCACGCCGCGACGCTGCACCCGCAGCGCGGCCTGACCACCGAAGCCACCACGCTGGACGCGCTCGAACGGGTCGCCTACGCCGCCGGTGACCAGCTCACCCCGACCGGCACCACCCCCGGGCTGGTCGCCCGCAGCCTCAAGGGCGACGCCGTCATCACGCTGGCCGCCCCACCCGGCATCACCTCTGTGCAGGCCCGGATCTGCGTCGAGGTCAAGGACGTCACCCGGCCGATGGCAGTCACCGCCTGGGCCAAGCTCCTCACCGAGAGCCGAGACAGTCGCGCCGCCCACGCCTCGCTCGGCGTGGTGCCCCGGATCGAGCAGATGCCCGGACAGCGCCGGCTGCACCTGCTCAGCCCCACCAGCTACCTGCTCGCCTACGACCCGACCCGCGACGACACCGACCTGCTCGCTGCCGGCTACGCGTTGCTGCGCGCCCACACCTGGGCCGGCGTCCTGGCCCAGCAGAAGCCCGCCTCCCAAATCGACTTGCCCGCGCTGCGCACCGCCCTCGTGGCCGGACTTAACGCTCTCGACGGTTTCGACCAGATCAGCAAGCACAGCAACGCCACCCGCCGCAGCCTGGACCAGCTCGACAAGACCAGCACCAGCCTGCGCACCGACCTCCGCGACCGCATCCAGACCGCCCTCAGCGTCCTGGCCCCAGCCCCTGCCAGCACCCCCACCGACAGGCCCTCGCCCGCCGCCGCCCCACAGGAGGCGCCGGCCGCCCGGTGATGGCCCGCGCGTGCCGCGTCCGCACCCGCGGGCCACCCCACAGCGGATGTTCGGGTGGCGACCGACCTCCTTGATCACCCCAACCCGGGACGGACCGTTCCTTCTGACCGGCGACAGGGACTGCCATGACCCGCCTCGGACACAACGCAGCCCGGCACCTGAACGACAGGTGCCGGGCTGCGCTGCGTTCTGACCGCGTCAGCGGCCGGTCGGACTACTTCCGAGAACTGTCCTTCTCGCTTGCTGAAGGACTGGAATGCCGAAGTCCCGACCCCGCAGGGTCGGGACTCCGGTTCTAGCGGGTTAGCGGTAGGACTAGACGACCGGGACGTTGATGGTGACGTCCTGGTCGGCGATGGGTGCGCCGTTCTCGTCCTCGACGACCAGCACGTTGCCGGTCGCGTCAGCGATGCCAGCGACATCGGTGATGTCGGCCGGGTACTCGACGGTCAGGTTCGCCGCGAAGTCGACCACGAGCGGGTTCCCGGTCAGCGTGATGAGCAGGGTCTGCCCGTTCTGGCTGAGCTGGAAGGTCGCGTTCGCGCCGCGGGTGATCTCCGCAACGGTGCCATCCTCGTCCGTGATGGTGAGGGTGGTGTTGGCGGCCAGCACGACAGCCTCGTCGAACTGCACGCGGACCTGGTCGCCCGTGTCGAGCACACCGTTGGCCTCGGGGGCGGCAGCCGTGCCGGCACCGATGTCACGAACAGCGGTGACGTCCGTGATGATCGGAGCGTCCTCGTCGACGGTCGTCACAGCGACGGTGAAGAACACCGGCGCCGAGGCGATGCTGACGTTGCCAGCGAGCGTGTTGGCGACGACCACGGCGCAGTACGTGTCGTTGGCGAGCTCCTCGACATCGACCGTGGTGGCCGTGCCGGTGGAGCCCACAGCGCTGGCGACCGTGCCGGTCTGGCAACCCGCAACTGCCGGGTTGTCGTCGTACACGGTGACCGTGTAGTCCTCGATCAGGCCGTTGGCAGGCGACGGCGCGGTCCAGGTGAGGCGAGCGTCGTCGGCGTCCGTGTTGTCCGCCGTGGCGTCGAAGTCACCGACAGCAGCCATCAGGCCGGTCGGGGTGCCGGAGACGTCCTCGTCGATGCCGAACGAGTTCTGGAAGTTCAGGCTGTAGGCGCCCGAGTCCACAGCGTCGCCGACACTCAGCGCGGTCTCCCACTGAGCGAACGTGATGACCTGGTTGGTGGTGCCGTCGCCGTTCGTGTCGTAGCTGTAGGTGTCGCCCTCGGCGTAGTTGAAGCGGGCACCATCGGCGACGAAGAAGTTCGCGTCCTTGTCGACGTACTGGACGACATCATCCACGAGGGTGGTCGTTGCTGCAGCCACGCCCGGGAGGTAGGTCGTCGCACCGGCGACGCCGAAGGCCTCCTGGGGCGTACCGTCGGCCGCGACGTCGAGCTGGTCGTCGTTGTCGGCGTCCACGAAGACGACCGGGACGACCTCGTCGAAGAACTGGCTGTCGACGGTGAAGGTAATGGAGCCGTTGGTCGGCGTGATGGGGGTCTCGCCCGCACCGACGTGGGTGTCGCCACCCACCGCCACACCCTGAACGACCTCGATGACAGCGTTGGTCTCGCCGATGCCGTCAGCAACCTCGTTGGGCGCGGTGCCGGTGACGTCGAACGTGACGATGCCGTCCTCGTCGTTGCTCACGGCCGAGGCCGGGAACAGCGCGATGTTGACCGGCGTGGTGCCGAGACCCGAGACGGTGTAGGACCGCGAGCCGGTGTTGTCCGTGTCAGAGGTGCTGACCGGGCTGGCCCCGGACGGGCCACTGACCGTGAAGGTCTGGTTTTCCATGGGCTACCGGTTTGTGCTGGGCGGACCGCCCGCACAGCCGTCCCACCAGGGTGGGTCGCCAACGCCGGTGACTGCCGATCCGGACATCCCGTGCTGACGAACGGCGCCTCAAGCGCGTCGATGTTGGCGTAGGGCAACATCAGCCGTACCGTCGCTGCATGTCGGTGGATGCCGACATCGGGAGGTGTGGCATGTGGCTTCGACCGCGCGGCCGGGACGCGCTGGCGCAGGCGGTGTCGGCGTGCCGGAAGTCCGCCGGACTGACCCAGGCGCAGCTCGCGCACCGGTTGCACGTCAACCGCACGACGGTGATCGACATGGAGGCCGGGCGCAACCGGGCCGTGGCGCGCGCCGTCGAGGCGCTCAGCGTGCTCGGCTACGACCTGGTCGTCGTGCCGCGCAACGCCTCAGTCACTGTCACCGAACCGGCGGCGCCCACACCGGAGACCACCGCGTGACGCCGGCCACGTCGCTGCACGTCCTGCTGCACGGCCAGGTGGTCGCGCAGCTCCGCGCCAGCCCGGCGATGGAGCTGCGATACACCCCGGAGATCGTCAGCGCGCTCGGTGTCGGCGCGCTGTGCCTGTCCACGGCGCTGCCGGTCGCTGCCACGCCCTACCGGGACAGCAAGCCCGGCACACCCAAGCCCCGGCGGGCGGTCGAGTTCTGGGCCGAGGGGCTGCTTCCCGAGGGTGAGACCCGCACTCTGCTCGAGCGACGCTTCGATGTCCGGCGTGGTGACACGATCGCTCTGCTGGCCGCGATCGGTGCCGACTGCGCCGGCGCGGTCACGTTCGTCACCGACACCGGCAGCGGCAGTCGTCCCCCGGCGTCCGGGGTGGTGAAGCCGTCGGACGAGCCACCACTGACCGAGCAGCAGCTGTCCGAGGCAGTGGAGGCGCTGCCGATCGCGCCGCTGGGCGTCGGGGACCGGGTGCGCGTCTCGCTTGGCGGCATGCAGGCCAAGCTGTTGCTGGTCCGCACCACCCGTGGCTGGACTCAGCCGCTCGACGGGCAGCCCAGCACGCACATCCTCAAGCCCGACCCGAAGGACCTGGCCCGGCCGGGTCTGGTCGCGGCCGAGGCGCTGACGCTGCGCGCCGCCGCGCTGGCCGGGCTGGCCGCCGCGCAGGTCGAGCTCGTCACCGTCGGCGGACGCCTAGCGGTGATCGTCGAACGGTACGACCGGCAGCGCACCGGCGACGCGACGGTCGCGCGGATCCATCAGGAGGACGGCTGCCAGGCGTTGGGGCTGAACCCGGCGTACGCCAGGTACCAGCAGTCGGCGGACGCACCGCCGTCCTACGCCGACCTGGCCGGCCTGCTCCGCACGCACGCCGTGGACGTCGACGCCGAGCTGGTCGCGCTCGGCCAGCAGATGATCCTGAGCTGGGCGGTCGGCAACACCGACGGGCACGCCCGCAACATCAGCCTGCTGCTGACCGACGGGGCCGCGCGGCTCGCCCCGGCCTACGACGTCGCCCCGACACACCTGTTCACCACCGGCACCGACAGCGGCCTGTGGATCGACGGCCAGCCCCGGCTGCACTGGATCACCAGGGCGCACGTGCTGCGCGAGATGAGCCGCTGGGGCATCGAGCCCGCCACCGCCCGGCAGCTGCTCCTCAGCACCCTGACTGCCCTGGCCGACGCACTACCCCGCGCCGCCATCCAGCTCGGCCCGCTGCTGCCCACCGACCTGGTTCAGCAGACCATCGCGCATCTGCAGCAGCGTGCCGCCAGCCCGGACAGCTGACCGCCGGGACAGCCGGAGGCAGTGAGACACCGGACGACGTCAGCGGCCGGGTCGGTCGCGTCGGGCCCGTTCACCGCGGGGCCGGTCGCAGCAACCGGCAGCTCCGCTCGGTGAGCGCAGCGCTGAGCAGCTCACGGCCGGTGCGGCGGCGGCGCGCGTGGCCACAACACGAGCAGCGCCGGAGGCAGTGACGAAGCGCCGGTCAGGACACGACGGTCACCGCAGCCGAGCCGTTCAGCCCGCGCGCCAGGCGGGCGTCGCACGTCAGCAACACGGCATCGCACGCCTCGGCGCACGCAACGTAGAAGGCATCGGCGACGCGCAGGCTGCCGCGGAGCGCCCAGGCGCGTGGCAGCAGCAGCTCGTGGGGCACACGGTCGACGGGCAGAGCGCCGAGCAGCTTCACGACCTCATCGGCGCTGGGCCGGTCGAGCACCGCCTGACGCTCGAGACGGGCGACGGCCGAGGCCACCTCGACGTCCAGGAGCTCGGGGCTGACGACCAGCTCGTCCCGCAGGTGAGCGGCGACCCGGCGACCCCGGTCGGTACCGAGCAGCAACTCGACTGCGGCGCTGGCATCGAGCACCAGCACCTACTTTTCGTCCCTGACCTCATCGAGTACGACCACCGCGTCGACGTCTGCTCGCGCCGGACGGGTCAGGAGGCTGTCCAGCCACTCGTTCATCGCGGGGCGGCGCAGGTCCCGGCGGATGAGCCGGGTGACGTAGTCCGACAGGGTGAGCCCCTGGCGCGAGGCCCGCTCGCGTAGGCCGGCATGCAGCTCATCGGGGAGGTTCTTCACTTGAAGCGTGGCCACAGCATGACGTTAGCATGCTCGTTGGTTGCCCACGGCATGCCAGTCGGCCTCTGTGGTGGCGGCGACGTGGCCAGCTCGTCCGGCGCCGATGGCCACACCGCCTGAGGGCGGCGGCGAGCGCTCCCCGATGGCCTCGCGCTCCTCGTCGAACAGCTCGGCGATCACCGCCGGAGGGACCCAGTGCCGCTGCGGGCGCGGAGGGGCATGCGCCAGCGGTAGAGGTCAGCCGCGCTGCTCAGCAGCACAGCGACGCCGGAAGCCGGCCAGCCTCCATGGTGGGACGCGGTCAGGTCCACTCACCTGTGACGCCCGCCAGCCACTGCGCCAGATGCGGGTCGGCGTTCTGCAGTGGGTATCCGGCGTAAAGGGGCTGTGCTGGCGAGGGTCCGGCGAGAGCGTCAGCTTCAGCGTCCCCCGAACCGCCAGGCCCCCGCCGTGCCGCCGACGCGTCCCCAGACAGCCGGAAACCCCGGCCTGCCATAAGAATCGGGGCTCCTGTGGAGGAGATCCACCCGGACCGTGACGACACGCCGAGGCGGACAGTTCCCTGCGTACAGGGCTGTTGTTGACCGGCCCCCACCACGGCGCAGCCCGGCACCGGCCCTCCGTCGGGACCGTGGCCGGGCCTAGCCCTGGGTCAGCTCAGGGGTACCGGACCACGTAGCTGGGGTCCTCGTAGTCGTCGGGGTCACCCAGGTCGGGGATGCCATCCACGGCGTCGCCGACGCCGTTGACGACGTGGTTGATGGTGCCCGGGCCGCTGAGGTTCTTGGTCATGATGTGGTTGAGGACGACGCCCGGGGTCTGCGGCACCTCGTAGCCGTTCTCGGTGACGATCGACGGGTCGTTCCGGTTGAAGACGTAGACCCCGCCACCCCACAGCGTGTGCCTCGTGACGTCGTCGGCGACCTTGTAAGCGGCCCAGCCCAGCGTGCCGTCGTCGGCCGTCCAGTTCGCCTGGGTCGGCGGGTCGTACGGCAGCTCGTTCTGGTAGAAGACCACCAGGCCGTCCTCGCCGTTCCAGATGGTGTTGTACTCCTGGAAGTGCTCGACGAACAGCCCCGTGGCGGTCACCCGGTCACCGTTGACGACGACGCCGTTGCGCCCGATGTTGGTTCGCCACCGCTCGTTGTCCCCGAAGGCGCCGTCCGTGCGGTCGAAGCCCTCGATGCCGTGGTCGGCGCGCCACACCCAGGTGTGGTCGATGAGGACGTCGTTGCTGTTGACCTCAAGGGCGATGTCGGTCTTGCCGACGTGCGGCCCGCCGACGCGGAAGTACACGTCGCTCAGGCTGGTCGGGTTGTCCTGGCTCGACTTTCGAGCCGCAGCGGGCGTGTTCTGATTGCCGACCTGCAGCAGGACGGGCGACTCGACGGTGCCCGCGTCGATGGTCACGCCCGCGACGGCGACCCCGGGCACATCGGCGATGGTGAGCGGGATCGCGCCGCCGACGGCCGTCAGCGTGGCGAGGCCGATGCCGAGCACGACCGTGTCGGGCCGCTGCACCGAGATGCTCTTCGCGACGTCGTACACACCGGGCGTGAGCAGCAGGTGCTTACCGCGCGCGAGCTGGTCGTTCATCTCCTGCACGGAGCCGCTCGGCTTCGCGACGAGGAAGTCCGTGAGCGGGATCGTGCGCCCCGGCGTCATGCCGTCGGCCCAGGTGACGCCGCGCGAGTCCTGCTGCGCCGACGGCACGCGCACCTGGTACGCACCGTTGCCGTCGAAGAACAGGTACGGCTTCTCCCGGCTCAGCGGGGCCCTGTCCAACGTCGTGTACGGCGGGTCTGGGTAGGTGCTGCCGTCGGGAGCCCCGGCGACACCCGCGAAGACCTGGTTCCACACCGCATTGGTCCACACCCCCACCTCGCTGTTGCGCGTGAACCACTGCTGCTGGGCCGGCGTCCTCGTGCAGCAGAAGCGCGCCACATCGATCTGCCCGCCATGCGCGCCGGGCTCGCCCCCGGGCTCCACGCCTTGGACGGCTTCGGATTCACCTGTGCACCCGCGTTCGCGTCAGTGCCTGCGACCTGGGCCGGAACCCCAGTCAGCGTGACCGTCAGCAGGTCACCCGTCTGCCCTGCGTCACCCGAGTCGATCACAACGAACCCGGCGTTCGCGCCATAGACCTGGCAAGTAGCCCCATCAGCGTCCGTGAAGCGGAACGAGGGGAGCCAGCAACGGTGCTCGTCTCATCGAAGTCGAAGGCGATCTTGTCGGTGGTCTCCATGAGGATCGCGCTACCCGCAACCTTCACGAAGTGAAGATCCTCGATCTTCGGGGCAGTGGCGTCGACGTTGCCCTCCTGGACGCTCCGGACAGCAGGAAACCCCGGCCCGCCGTGAGGGAGGACCGGGGTTCAGGCGACGTCAGGCTCAGCATCCGCCGTCCGCCTAGAGCACTGATCAGCTGACGGTGGTTGTCGGTTCGTCGACCATGAGGTTGCGCGCAAGATCCTGCAGGCGTACTACCCGGTCCCGATGTCGACGATGTCCACGAGGTCCTCCAGCCCTCGCAGGTCCGCCGCGTTGGCCGTGTAGAGCTTGGCGTCGTACGCATGCGCCGTGGCCGCGATCAGCAGGTCCATGACCCGCGCCCGCGGCTGGCGGCCGACCTGCACGACCGCGGCGGCCAGTCGGCCATAGCTGCGCGCCACCCGCTCGTCGACGGGCAAGGCGGCGAAGGAGCGCT
>Ga0335397_10002973_pt1 | contig 22987 bp, 20 predicted proteins | sample MAT04_FD_205740 | JGI IMG/M metagenome (GOLD analysis project Ga0335397, IMG submission 205740) | Freshwater microbial communities from Lake Fryxell liftoff mats and glacier meltwater in Antarctica - MAT-04 (spades assembly) (version 2) ... | reverse complement strand
TAGAAGCACTTTCAGAGGTTGACGGACGTTGATACTCGGCGCCTAGATGCCCACCGTGAGATTGACCCACGTATCCGGGAGCCACGAAAGAACCCGCGCTTTCAGGCGCTTGTCGGCACCGGTGAGTATGGCGATGCCCATCGCACCCAGAACAAGTGCAAAGCCCAAGCGCAGGCTCAGGCCCAGTTGCGGCAATGACATGCCGGTGATCACTTCGGCGCCTTTACTGCGCACGACAGGTTGGGCACCGGTCTGCGCGCAAGAGCGATGCCACCGGCTTGTCAGCCTTCGGGGCGGCAGCCAGGGTGGCGGCGCTGTACGGCAGGATCTCCAGCGCGTGGGTCCACGCTGCGGAATTCAGCTGCAGTGCGGACACGATCCGTTGGCGCAAGGTCATGGACGGCTCTCTTGGCAATTGAACAGGGGACCGAAAACGGCGCAGGCAGCGCCCAACGGATGATGGCCAGGTCGGTCGGACCTGGGCCAGGATTACAAGCCGGAGGAGGAATTTTTTCCAGCCGCCCCGGCACCTCCTCGCAAACAGCAATCTCCACGCCAGAGCTACCGCGGTCTTTCCACCTCTTGTGGCGAATGGATGTCGCGTGCAGCCGCTGCGGCCAAATGCTCTGGTCTGGTTGCCGTGGTCTTGCACGGATCACCGTCGAGCCGCAACTCGATGTTGTACGGTCGGCCAGACTGGGATCGACAGATTTTCAGAGTTGGATCCCTTTGTCCCGTTCATCGGATCGTCGCTGCTCGGCCCCCTTGCGCGCAGCGTCGGCCCCTTCAGCTACAACGTCAACACCACAACCGGAGAGCTCCGTGCTGGCTTCCGCTCCGGCGCGATCTTCGGCGGTGAGAACCAGATCTGGCTCGAGTCGTTCAGGACCCAAGACACCCTCATCTTTTCCGATTTCTTCAGCGGCGTGGTTGGTTTGGGTGGCAACGTTTTCAACACCTTCTTTGGGGGTTCAGTCGGTGCCGGGGTGTTCGGTGGCATTGGCATCACCGCCGGTGACGCCAAGGGCATCGTGAGCGTGTTGCTTCCTGCGACGGCTCAGGGCGCGGCTCGCGGGCGCCGACTGTTGGCAACCGTCCAGTCGTACGGCGTGAAGCGCACCTGGTAGTCAGCTGGCGCCGGCGCTGGTGCGTACCGGTTGGCATAGGCCAGCAGACTGTGCGCCGGAACGGGCACGAAGTCCTCGGGATAGAAATCAAGGATCTTGCTCAGCCACACGGTGCGGTTTACGGCGTCGACGCGGAAGTTCGCGTCCCGGGCAAAGAAGGCGCGGGTCTCACGCTCGAGTTCGGCGTCGAGATTGGCCGCCGTGAACGGCACGCGCGGCAGCACCGGGCAGGCCACGGCTGAGCAGTTCAGCGCGAAGTGGAAGCGCGGGTCGCCGCGGGCGCGAGCGTACGGCCGGATCACGTCGTTCTCGAAGCTGCGCAGCGACATCGCGCGGCCGCCCACCGTGAACCGCCGCAGCACGAAAAAGCTGACCTTGTTGAATCCAGCGTGCGTCTGCGGAATGCCGCTGTCGATGACGTTGAACATCGACAGCGCGTTGTAGGCGTTGATGAAGTACGCAAGTCGCTCCGGCCCATCAGCCAACGAATCGGGAGGCGTCTGCGCAACATGGCGCACGACGTGGTCAAGCACGGCGCGGTCCTCCGCCAGCGCTGCGAAGTCGACGTCGCCGCGCTCGTCAACGAAGCGTTGCAGCACCGCCGCCCAGGACCGGCCGGCCTCGTCGGCCGTGGCTGGCGTGGAGGCGGGCAATGAAACCAGCGTCGTGCAGCCCACGGTCGACAGAGCGAGCACAAAGACAAGAACGGCGGACCATCGAAAGTTCATCGCACAGTCACTCCGAGAACGCCCCAGCGCCGCCGGCCCGCCGCGCTGCGGCGCGCGGCCGCCCCTTCAGCCATTTGATCGGAAACGTCGGTACCCCGGCGTGGCCCGGCGGCAGCGGCTGCCAGTCCCCGGCCGACGTTTGCAACGGGCGCAGCAGGTAGGCGTCGCGCTGTGCGTTGAAGGCGCACATGGAGAGCGGACCGTCCTGCGTGATGGCCATGAACACACAGGCCTCGATGCGCTCAGGGTCGAGCTGGCAGGCGTCCATGAAGTTGTGGGTAAACAGGGTCAGCTTGTGCACGCGCCCGTGCCCGCGCAGCAGCCCTGCGCGCATGCGCCACGCCAGCGCCATGCTCCAGCGCAGCGCGGCCAGCGCGAGCGCGGGCCGCGTCAGCGCCGCCATGCCCAAAGAGTGCAGCGCACGCCACGGCGTGCCGCGGTCGATGCGCAGGTCAGCGGTCTCGCGCATGAAGCGCCGGACGAAGTCTGCATCGGCAAAGGCGTCGTAGGCGCGGCCACCGGCGACCAACAGCACAGCACTGCGGTTGCAGTCGTGGTGGCCGGCGGCAAGCACGTTAAAGCGCAACGGCACGCCGGCACCCTGCTGCAGGCTGCGGCCGACGCTGTCGTTCGTGATTGCGCCGGCGCGCGCGCCGAGCACGCCGCGTCCAGTCTCGGCCTGCAGCTGGAAAGACGCAAAGCGCACGACATCGGCCTGCGCGACGAAGAAGGCTGCCAGCATCGGCAAGGCGTCGACGTTGCCGGCGTGTACCGAGGTGTTGAAAAAGACGCTGATCGGCAGGCCGCGGGCGCGTTCGATGTACTCAAGGCGCAGCGTATTCAGCGCGGCTTCGCTATCAAAGCCGGCTCGCTGCTGGGTCATGTCGACGTGAAAGGCGACATCGACAAGCCCAGCGGCAGCCAATTCGACGAGCAACTCGCGCGTCGCCTTGATGCCGTTCGTCATCAGACAAGGTCGTAGGCCGCGGCTGGCCAGCCGCGCAACGATGGCCAACAGTTCGTCGCGCCGGCGCAGTGTGGGCTCGCCGCCCGACACCTGCACGTCGGTGCACGGGCCATAGTGCGCGACGATGATGTCGATGCGGCGGTAGATCTCCTCCAGCGGGAAGTCGCGCACGGCCTCCGACGACTCGCTCAGGTAGCACAGCGTGCAGTCCAGGTTGCAGCGCTGCGTCACCTCCAGCGACACGCAGGCCACCGGCCAGCGCCGACCTGCCATCTGGTGTCCTGACCACTGGCCGGCGCGCTGCTGCCGCTGCTGCGCGTCGGCCAGGCCGTCGGGCGAAGGCGTGCGCGCGGGTTCGAAAGTGTCAGGCTCGTTCGGGGATGTCGGGTCGCGGTACTGCATGCGGCGGTGCTGGTGGGGGTGCCCGCATTCTGGCGAAGCCTCTCGGTCATGACATCACGGCGCCGTGACGACTGCGGACGTGCTGCGTGGGCGCACCTGTCCGAGGTCGCTTCGCTCACCTATGCATCGAACTCGCCGCGGAAGACACCAGCGCTAAACAGCGACTTCCTCGCCGCCGTGCACGTCACCGTCGAGGCGTTTCAGCCATCGCATGCGCCGCCGATATTCCTCCTCCTGGACTTTCTTCTTGACACCAGCGGTTTCGGCGATGGCGAAGCCGTCGCGCCCGAGAGCGCGAAGTTGGGCAGCCAGAAGACCGGCAGCAGGGCAAAACTCAAGCCCTGACCCCAGCGCCCGTGGCAGGTGCTGACGGTGATGGACGACAGGGAGGCAGCGCCAGCGCCTCGGCGATTGCACGCACGATTTGGCCTTCGCTGAGCAGGCGAGAGCCCTGGCGCCGCAAGCCGGCAGATGCTCGGGAGAAAACGACTGACAAGGGCGTCCGAAAGACCAATCAACTTTGCGTCGCGGTAAGGACGAGCGCGTGATAACGACCAACCGCTCACTGCCCCCGGTGAGCCGGCCGGTCCCGAAGGAGTTGACAATGACGATACCCGCCCTCTGCCTGCGCTTGCGCCGATGCCTCGTGGCCGCCGCGCTGGCTGCGGCCGGAGCAGGCGCTGTGCTTGCTGCGACCGAGCCAGCGCGTGCGCCTCCTGGCGCCGCGTCGAAGGTACCCTTGAAAGACAAGGCCCGCCAGGACTTTCCCCCGGCTCCGGCGGTAAGCACGGGCGCGTTGGCGCCGCCGGTGCTCAAGGCCGTCGCGCAAATGACGGCCGCGCTGAGCAAGGATCAGTTCCCCACGGCACCGCTTGCGCTGATCGCGCAATCGAAAGACGCCCGCCTGGCCTGGTACCTGCACGACCTGCTGCCTTTCGCGCCCGACCGCGATGCTGCCCTGGCGCTGCGGGCTGCGTTTGAAGTGTTGACCGGTGCTGCGCTGCCCCGCGACTCGCCCAGCGTGATGGGCGACCGCCTGCTAGCCTGGAACCTGCCGGCGCCGCCGGGCTATCGCGAGATCAAGCGAGATTTGTTCCTGCTCATCGAGCCGCGTTGGAAGCCCTTCTTCGACGACGAGCGTTCGGCCATCGACTGGCGCTGGATCGGCTGGGGCGGCGTGTTCATCGACGATCGCCCCAACGCCACGCATGGCGCAATCTGCCCGCGTGGCTGCATTCCGGCGCTCGACCAACCGAAGACGACGCCGGCCGCACAAGGCGACTGGTACCCCGGCGACGCGATCGTCTTCGGCGTGGTCGTCAACGGCCAGGCGCGTGCCTACCCGAAGAACATGATGGAGGTGCACGAGATGGTCAACGACACGCTCGGCGGCCGCCGCATCGGCATGCCGTACTGCACCTTGTGTCTGTCGGTGCAGGCGTACTTCACCGACCAGGTACCCGGGCAACGGCCGCTGTTGCGCACGTCCGGGCTGCTGTCACGTTCCAACAAGTTCATGTACGACCTGAGCACCTTTTCGGCGTTCGATACCTTCACCGGCAAGGCCATCTCCGGCCCGCTGCACAAGGCCGGCGTGGTGCTGCCGCAGACCACGGTCGTGATCTCGACGTGGGCTGCATGGCGCCAGGCCTATCCGCAGACCACCATCCTGGCCGAGGATGGCGGCATGGGTCGCCGCTACCCACTCGATCCCTTGCGCGGGCGCGACGCCAAGGGCCCGATCTTTCCGGTCGGCGACGTCGATCCGCGGCTGGGCGTGCACGACGTCGTGTTGGGCGTGATGGCGTCTGACGGCAAGGCGATTGCCTTCCCGCGCGCGGCCGCGCAACTGGCGTTGAAGGCCGGGGAGAAGGTCGGCCTCGGCGGTGTGACCGTGCGCGCCGATGCCGACGGCCTGCGCGCCTACGCCGGTGATGCCGAGCTGCCCAGCCACCAGGCGTTCTGGTTTGCATGGAGCCAGTTCAGAGCAGGCACGCTGTTGTGGGAGCGCGGACGCTGATCCGGTGCACGAGACGGACCGGCCGTACCCAACCGGCGTCAACCTGGCGTATGGGGTTTGCCGAGGTGAGGTCCCGGTTTCGGGTTATAAACTGACGCGAATTCAATGCGTTATATCTTGGCTACCGCTGCCTTTGCTGGAAACATTCGGGTTCCGGCACCCGTTCATCCATACAAGTTCAATTCAACGTTTGGAGGGTTTTCTTGAAGTTCACCTTACCTGCTTCCAGATGGTCGGCCGTAGCCGCTATCGCAGCCGCCCCGGCCTGGGCACAGACCGTCGCCGTTCCGTCCGCGCCGGCTTCGCCACCTGCAGCCGAGGCAGCAGAATCGGTCGTCGTCACCGGGACCCGGATTCTTCGCGACAGGCCGTCGGCCTCTGTGCCGCTGGTAGCGCTGCAGAGCCGAGAGTTTCAACTCTCGGGTACGGTGAACGCTGAAGACCTGCTCAATACCCTGCCGCAGTTCGTGCCCGCCACAACTTCGGCGTCCAATTCGTTGGCCAGCGCCACCGGTACGGGCGCGGCGACCATAGACCTGCGCGGCCTGGGCGCCAGCCGCAACCTGGTTCTGGTCAATGGCAGGCGTTTCGTCTTCTTCGACGCCACGCAAGTTACCAACGTGAACGCCATTCCGACGGCGCTGCTCAAACGGGTCGAAGTGGTGACCGGCGGCGCCTCGGCGGTTTACGGCTCAGACGCCGTTGCCGGTGTCGTGAACTACATCCTGCGTGACGACTTCAGCGGCGTCGAAGGCCGCGCCCAGTACAACCAGGACAGCCGCGGCGACGGCGGTACCGCCGACCTCACCTTGAGCGGAGGAAGCAATTTCGGCGGCGGGCGCGGCAATGTCGTCTTTTCAGGCAACTACGTCAAACGCCAGCCGATCATGACTGCCGACCGCGGTTTCTCTTCGATCAACCTGGCCGACGTGACAGTGAACGGTGTCCGTGTGCTTGGCCCCGGTGGATCCAGCTTCGTGCCCAACGGCCGCTATTTCGGACTGCCGACCACCGCCGCAGCGATTGCCGCACGTCCGGGTCTGGCCCAGGCCTATGCCACCGCCGGCCTGAGCGGCATCGGCGCCAATGGCTTCATTCCCGACAGCAGTGGCCTCAATGTCAGGCCTTACGCTGCTGCAACCGATTTCTTCGACTTTCTGGTCGACAACTTCCTGCGCGTTCCGCAAGAACGCTTTGCCCTCACGAGCCTGGCGCGCTACGACTTGAGCGACACCACGACGGCATTCTTCGAGGGCACATTCTCGAATAACAAGACCACGGTCGGTTTTGCCTCCAGCTTCATCAACGAGACGTTGCCGGTCCAGGTCAACAACCCGTTCATCGGCAACGGCCTGCGCAACGTGTTGAACGTGCTCGACCGGACCGAGACCGGCGCCGCAGCCAACGATGGTCGCGTCAACCTGGGCTTTGCGCGCCGCCTGAGCGAGGTCGGCCCACGCCGCAACATCGACGACCGCGACGCATGGCGGCTGCTGGTCGGACTGCGCGGCGAGATCGGGCGTTCTGGAAACAGTCCCGTCTCAGATCTCGCTTGGGAAACGTACTATTCCTACGCGCGGTCGAAGAACACGCAGACCCAGACCGGTAACGTGTCGCGCGCCAGGTTCGCGCAGGGCATCTTGTCGGGATCGGGGCCGGGTGGCGCACCTGTGGTCAACCCTTTCGGCCCCAACATCTCGCCCGCCGGCTTGAGTTTTATCCAGGTCGACTCGACCAACATCGACATCACAGAGCTGCATGTGGCCTCAGCCAACCTGACGGGCAACCTGCTCCGACTGCCCGCAGGCCCCGTGGGCTTCTCCCTGGGCGGCGAATGGCGTTCCAGCAGCGCCGATTTCCAGCCTGACGCCTTGCTGGCGGCCGGCGACATTGCGGGGTTCAATCCCATTACCGCGACCAATGGCCAGATCGACGTCTGGGAACTGCTTGGTGAGATTCGCGTGCCCTTGCTCAAGGATGCACCACTGGCCAAGAGCGTGGCCGTGAATGCTGCTGCACGTTATTCCGATTACGACTTGAAGCAGGTAGGCGGCGTGTGGACCTATCAGTCGGGACTGGACTGGCAGCTCTCTTCCGACCTCAGCTTCGGTGCCCAATTCCAGCGGGCAATCCGCGCACCCAACGTGGGCGAGGCCTTTGGCGGCAACCGCACTTTCCCTGTCGCCGCTACCGACCCCTGCGCCCTGGCCAGCGCCTTGACCAATGCCGCGGTTCGCGAACTTTGCGTTGCCACTGGCGTGCCCAGCGCGGCGGTGGGCACGGCCGCCCTGCAACCCAACACCCAGATCCCCGGCGTGCTGGGCGGTAACGCCAGGCTCAACGAAGAGCGCTCCAACACGTTCACTGCGGGCTTGATCCTCACCCCTGGCTTCATCCCCGACTTTCGCCTCACGGTCGACTACTACAACATCACCGTATCCGGAGCGATCAGCGCATTGGCCGGCGGGGTCAGCAGCATCCTCGACCTTTGCTACAACCAAATCCGCAATGCCCAAAGCGTGGCCTGCCGCGCCGTTGCTCGCAACCCCGCCAGCGGCGTCATCGACACCAGCTTCCCGGTCACGGCATTGAACGAGAACATCGGGCGACTGAAGACATCGGGTATCGACGTTCAGGCCAACTACCGACTTCGCGCCGGCTTCGGCCTCTTCGATTCCAAAAGCCGTTTCGATTTGAATTTCGCCGGCAATTGGACTCGGGAGTTCACCGTGACGCCGATACAGGAACTGCCTGCACTCAAGAACTTCTGTGCCGGACTCTTCGGTCCGACTTGCGGCGAACCGAAGTTCAAGTACAAGACCACCTCGCGTGTGACCTGGTTGACGGGACCGCTGTCGTTGAGCGCGCGCCACCGTTGGGTGAGCTCGGTCAAGCTTGACGTGCTGAACCTGCCTGCGCGCCGCGGCGAAACCGCTCCTGCGGAGTCCACCGAGGCGGTGCCCAACATCGGCGCCGAGAACTACGTCGACCTGTCGTTCAAGTACGACCTCAGCGAGCGCGTCGCCTTCTGGGGCGGCGTCAACAACGTGCTCGACAACAAGCCGCCACTGCTCGGCAGCCGCCAGCGCCGCAACAACACCTTCCCCGACACCTATGACGCGGTGGGCACCGAGTTCTTTCTCGGAGTTTCGGCCAAGTTTTGACGCGCCGAAGAGCACGCCTTGCACTCGAGTCGGCCCGGCGATACCGAACGGGGCCAGCCGGCCGGATGCAACCGGTGGCAGCAGGCCAGGCCTGAGCAGGCCTGACCCCGGGAGCAGGTCAGGTTCGGTTGGCGCACAACGTCGAGACATCGAAATCGACCCTGATCGTTGTCGGCGGCATGCGGTCAACGCCTGAGCACTGCAATTCGCTGGCAACTCCAACGAAATGATTTCGTCCTGGGTGGCGCGGGCCCGAAGGAACGGACGGTTTGGCGTTGTATCGCTCCCGCGCTGCCACGCAGCGCTCCTGCCGACTGCCACTTCGTTCAAGACTGGCGGCGAAGTTGACGGATCTCCCGGTTCAAGTGGTTGAATGCGCCGGCGTGGACCCGCCGCGGCTTCAAGGTTCGGTGCGCAGCGCCTGCGCTGCGCGGTAGTCGGGGCCTTGCACGATGCGGTCGAAGTACGAGAGGTGGGCGTCGCTGCCCGCCGGCCACTGCGCCAGGAAGCGCCGCCGCACCTCGGCCGGTTCGGTCTCGATGGCGATGGCATCGAGGTGCAGCTCGCCCTGCCGCGTGCCGAAACGCCGGCCCTGGCCAGTGAAGGGCCGCGTGGCGATGCGCGTCAGCAGCCCGGCGCCGTCACCCCTGAAGTTGGGCATGCCGGCGGCGCCGTTGTTGCAGACCCAGCGCGCTTCAGTCGGTCCGTCGGCGTGGAGCGCCTGGAACACCGGCAGGCAGGTGTGCGTGCAAGCGAAGACCTCGACACCGGCGGCGTCGAACCAGCCGCGCACACGCTGGCGTTGCGCGGCGCCGAGCAGGTGCTCCTGCGCGAAGCCCCAGCCGGCCAGCGATTCCGCGTCGCCATGCACGATGCCGATGCGGGCCCCGCCGACGTCGGCGCGCAGCCACATCGGCAGCGCTGCGAGCTCGGCGCGCAGTGCCGGCGTGGTCGCGCCGCGCAGGCGCTCGAGGATCCGGTTCGAGCGCTCGACGACACCATCGCCGACCCACGCCGGGTACGCACAACCGCAGCCGTTGGACGTGAGACCCGCCGCTGTGCCGGGGTCGGGCTCGGCGGCCAGTTCGGTTTCGACATTGCCGCGCAGTGCGTGGTGCGCCAACACCTCGCGCTGCAGGCTCGAGAACAGCGCCGGGTCGGCATCGAACCAGTGGAAGTCGCCGTTGAAGAGCAGGCGTTTCGTGCCCGCTTCGGCGTCGAACAGGCGCAGTGTCTCGTGCAGCGCCAGTTCGTTGCCGTACAGGCCACCGACCACATAAAGCACCTCGATGTCGTGCCAACCCGAAGCGGCCTCGGCCGCGAACACCGACGGGCGGTAGCGATAGTGCAGCGGGCAGCTGCGGCCTGGGGCGCCGGGGGCGTCCAACGGCGCGTCGATCTCGTGGGTTTGCATCGTGTCCTGCTCCTCAGCCAGCGGCAAGCCGCGCGGCGGCCAATTCAGAGTTCCCGCCGTCGTGCCCGCCGTCGTCCGGCGCTTCCCGCACTTCCGCTGCGCCTTGGGTACCAGGCGGCGCCGGGCGGGCCGGCGCGGCGTAGAGCGCGTCGAGGAGCGCCGCGTCGACAGCGGCGAGCGGGCAGTCGAAGACGATGCGGCCGGCGTCCAGGCCGATGACGCGGTCGGCCAGCAACGGCAGCAGCGACGGCTGGTGCACCACCGTCAGCAGCGTGGCCTCGGCGGCAGCAAGGCACAGCGCAGCGCAGGCCTGCGCGGTGGCTGCCGGGTCGAGCGCGGCAGTGGGTTCGTCGGCCAGCACCAGCCGCGGCCGCTGCAACTGCAGCCGCGCCAGGCCCACCTTTTGCCGCTCGCCGCCAGACAGCCGGTCGGCCCGCAGGTGGCGCATGGCGGCCAGGCCGAGCGTGTCGAGCGCGGCGTCAGCCTCGGCAACCAGCGCCGGCGGGAAGCAGCGCGCCCAACTGCGCCATGCGGGCAGACCGGGCCGCGCCAGGGCGCCGATCAGCACGTTCTCGCGTGCCGTCAGCCGCGGTACCAGATGCAGGCCCTGCAGCAACTGCCCGGTCTCGAATCGCAGTCGGCGCCAGCCGGCGCGGTCGAGTGTGTCGAGCCGCCGGCCCAGCACCTCGACCTCGCCGCGCGCCGGGCGCACGAACCCGCCCAGCACACGCAGCAGCGTGCTCTTGCCGGCGCCATTGGCACCGACGATCGCGACCCGCTCGCCTGCCGCGATCTGCAATCGCGGCAGTTGCAGGAGCACGCGGCCATCGGCCTCGACCGCGAGATCGTTGATGCGCACAACCAGCCCATCCGACGCGATGCTCATCGCAGCGCCTCGCGGATGCGGCGCGACAGCGCGTCGAACCCCATCACCAGCGCGACGATGACCAGCAGCAGCGTGGCCAGACGGCTCCACTGGAACAGGCTGACCGCCTCGGACACCAGCAGCCCGAGACCGCCGGCGCCGATGAGACCGAGGATCGTCGAGTCGCGAATGTTGTACTCCCACACGTAGAGGTGGTTGCCGACGAACTGCGGAAGCACCGAGGGCCACACGGCGTTGAAGAAGACCTGCGGCGGCGAGGCGCCTGTGGCGCGCACGGCGTCGATCGCAGCCCGGTCCAGCGACTCGATGCTTTCGGCAAACAGTTTGCCGTAGCTGCCCATCGAATGCAGCGCGATGGCCAGGATGCCGGCGGTCGGGCCGAGGCCGACGATGCCCACCAGCACCAGCCCGAACACCAGCGTGTGCACGGCGCGGGCCACGTCGAGCACGCCGCGCGCCGCCCCGGCCAGCACGCGCGGCGCATGCAGGTTGCGCGCTGACAGCAGGGCCAGCGGCAACGCCAGCACCGCGGCCAGCAGCGAGCCCAGGGTCGCGATCTGGAAGGTGGTCCACGTGGCGCGCACCAGCGCCCACAGGAACGTGGCTTCGACCTCACGCCGATTCTCCACGCGCAGCAGCACGCCGTCGTCGCCGCGGTATTCGAGCCGGGTCGGGCCGAACCAGACGTCGAGAAAGCTCGGCCGTGAAAAGTCGGCCAACGACTTGAGCAGGTTGTCCCAGGGGTTACGGCCCAGCGACAGGTCGCCGGCAGCTGCCAGCGTCACCACGCAGGCGAGCACGAGCGCGCCGTAGACGCCTGCCAGCGCCAGGAAGTTGAGTCGCCCGCGCGCGGAAGGCGACAGCGGGACTGCCGCCGTGGCCTGCATCAGCAACTCATTTCGGCATCAGCTTTCCAGTCGACAGACCGGCGTCGCGGATCGGCTTGTAGAACGCGTTGTCGCTGCTGACGAAGCCCGTGTATCGCGCCGGCAGCAAGGCTGGCTGTGCTGCCAGCAGCGGGCCGATCTCTGCCAGGGCAGTCTGCAGGCGGGAGACGAAGACCTTGTCGCGCGCGAGTGTCTCGCTGACTGCAAAGGCGTCGTTCGGCAGCGGCGCCGATTGCCAGATCACCTTGCTGCGCTCGGCCTTGATCAGGCCCTGCTCGATCATCGCGTTGCGGTTGCGGTTGAAGTCGGCACCGGCGTCGATCTGGCCTGCCGCCACCTGCGTCTCGATCGCCTGGTGCTTGGTGTAGAGCACGCGGCCGAAGTGCTTTTCCGGGTCGATGCCCTGTTGCTGGAAGAAGTGCCAGGGGATCAGGTAGCCCGAAGTCGAGCCCTTGTCGCCGAAGGCGAAGCTGCGGCCCTTGCCCTTGGTGAGGAGGTCCTGCACGCTGTTCAGCCCCGAGTCCGGGTGCGTCACCATGATCGCGAAATACTCCGGCTTGCCGTCGTAGAGGATGGTCGAGACGACCTGCGCACCGGCGTTGTGGTTGGCCAGCACATAGCCCCAGGGGCCCATCAGCGCGAGGTCTGTCTCGCCGCTGGCGAGCGACTTGGCCAGGCCCTCCCAGGTATCCACCGTGCGCAGCACGACCGGCCGCGCCAGGCGCTGCGACAAGTGCTGCGCCAGCGGCCGGTAAGTGGCGTCGTTCTTCTCCCGGTCGGGCTGGAACAGACCAACGCCGAACTGCAGCGGTGCGCCCTGGGCGCGGGCCCGGCCACCAAGGGCCAGTCCACCGAGTGCGGCCATCGTGGCCAAGGCTGCGGTGCGGCGTGTCGGGTTTTGCATTGGTGTCGAAGGGGTCACGCGAGATCTCCTGGGTTGGGGGGTGGTGCGAATGCGGATGTGTTGTGCCGGGAACCGGCCTGGGGGGGTAAAGCCAGCGGCGGCGGGTCTTTCTATTGCTCGTGGCGGCGCAGCATCACGCTGCGGATGCCACCAGGACCGCGCCACCCCTGGCGGTCTCATCGTCGACCTCCAGCGCACCACCGCAGCTGCTGCCCTGGCCGGCCGCGCAGCCGTAACAATGGTCGGCGATGCGGATCGGCTCGCCGACGGGCTGCAGGCGCAGCAGGTCGCGCAGGTGGGGCCGCGGCACCCCCTTGAGCCGGGCATTGAGTCCGAGCATCTGGTTGAAGTCGCAGTCGTAAAGATTGCCCTGCCAATCGACGCTGACCATCGATCGGCACATCACCGTGTCGAGGTTCTCAGCGCGGTACGACGCGCGCAGCAGCATCATGTAGCCCGCAAACGTGCCCTTGCTGACGAGCGTGCTGCCGAAACGCTGGATTGGCATGTTCGTCAGCGCGAACAGGTGGTTGAAACGCACGCCGAAGTGCGCCAGCAGTTCACGTTTGTAGTCAGCCTCCAGCGGGCCCTGAGGCGGCGGCAGTGACGCACCCTGCGGGTTGTAGACGAGGTTCAGCACCAGCGCACCGCCCTCTTGGCCGTAACCCAACGCGTTGAGCTGTTTCAGGCCTTCGATGCTGCGTTCGAAAACGCCGTCGCCGCGCTGGCGGTCGACATTGGCCACCGAATAGCAGGGCAGCGAGGCCGTGATCTCGGCGCCCTGCTCGGCGAGGAAGTCCGCGAGATCTTCATGCCCAGGCTCGGACAGGATGGTGAGGTTGCAGCGGTCGATCACCTGAACGCCGAGGGCGCGCGCACCACGCACGAGGTCGCGGAAGTGGGGGTTCAACTCCGGCGCGCCGCCGGTCAGATCGAGTATGCGCAGCCGGCGCACGCGCAGCACCTGAAGCACCAGTGCCACGGTGTCGGCATCCATCTCCTCGGTGCGGTTCGGGCCGGCGTTGACATGGCAGTGCAGGCAGCTCTGGTTGCAGCGATAACCCAGGTTGACCTGCAGCGTGTCGAAGCGGGACCGCTGCAGCGGTGGGAAGTCGGTCGCGGCAAGCAGGGGCAGAGTGGCGTGCATCGAAGGGCTTTCCTGAGGAGCTGGGGGTGGAAGGTGCGCAGGCAAGGGACAGTCGCTGCCCCCGGGCGATCGGTTACATGGGATGTGAAGACGGCACGTAAATGCTGCAGGTGCCGACGGCGCCGTCAGAATCACGGCGCCCGCCACGACCTTGCCGCGCGGCATGGCACCGCGCGGCATCAATGTTGTCGGGGCGCTGTAACTGAAACGGGTTTGCCGACGACATGTCCGATAACGCCAACCAGAACGAGTTCGAGTCCGGCCTGAGATCGCTCTGGATGCGCGCCCAGTCCGGCGACGAGGCGGCCTATCGCGAGGCCCTGTTGCAGATCGCGTCGCGGCTGCGAGGCTATCTGCGGCGCCGCATGCAGAGCCTGCCGGACGACGTGGAGGACCTCGTGCAGGAAACCTTGCTCGCGCTGCACCTGCAGCGCGGCACTTACGACGACGCGCTGCCCGTGGGCGCATGGGTGATTGCAATCGCGCGGCACAAGCTGGTCGACCTGTGGCGGCGCCGCGGCCGCCGCGACGGCCTGCACGATCCGCTCGACGACGTCGACGAGGCGCTGCTGGTTGCCGTGCACGAGGAGGGTGGCACGCGGCGTGATCTTGAGAAGTTGCTGCTGGAATTGCCCGAGGCGCAGCGGCAGGCGATCTGGCTCACCAAGATCGACGGCCTGTCGGTGGCCGAGGCCGCCGAGCGCACCGGTGCGTCGCCTGCGGCGATCAAGGTGCAGGTGCACCGCGGCATGAAGCGTCTTGCGGAAATCGTGAAGGACTGAGGCATGAAAACAGAACTGCTGATCGACGTTCTTGCGCGCGGCGCAGGCCCGGCGCCGCGCGCGCCCGTGGCGCGCCGCCTGGGCCCGGCAGCGTGCGTCGGCCTGCTCGCGAGCGGAGTACTCGCGCTGGGCTGGATAGGCCCTGTTCCGGCTGCCATGTTCGGCGCTGCCGCACTGTGGATCAAACTGGCTTATGGCGGCGCGCTGGCGCTCGCCGCAGCCTGGCTGGCGGGGCGCCTGGCGCGACCGGCGGCGTCGTGCAGGGCGGCGGCGGCCGGCGTGCTGCTGGTGGTCGGCTGCATGGCGTTGGTCGGCGCGGCCAGCCTGCTGGGCATGCCCGCTGCCGAGCGCATGCCAGCGCTGCTCGGCAGCTCGTGGGCATCGTGCCCGTGGTCCGTGCTCGGCCTGTCGCTGCCGGCGTTGGCCGCCGCGCTTTGGGCGCTGCGCGGCCTGGCGCCGACGCGGCCGCGCCTGGCCGGCTTCGCGGCCGGGCTGCTCGCGGGCGCGCTGGGGGCGTTCGGTTACGCCTTGGCCTGCGGTGAAATCTCGCCGGCCTTCGTCGCCGTCTGGTATTCGGCGGGAATCGTCATCACCGCGCTGCTCGGCGCCGCGCTGGGCCCGCGCGTGCTGCGCTGGTAGAAACTGGCGCCAGGGCTGCTGCTGCCCAGGGAGTGGCGCCGCAGGGCGTCGAAGTTTTTTGCAGCTGGCGCCCAGCGTTTGCGTCTGCGCCTGACCTGCGCTGGGGTGCGGCACTTGGCCCGCGAAGTCTGCTTCAAGGTCTTCTGCCCGCACCAATGGTCAGGTTTGCCGTCTACTGCGGCAGCGCGGCGGACCTGGCTTGGCGGCGCCGGTAAGCGAAGATCCCGGCGACACCGGTTGCCAACAGCGCCAGGCTGGTGGGCTCTGGCACCGGAGTCAACACGAAGTCGAAGCCGTAAGACACCGGGCCCCCGGTTTCCTGGATCCAGACGGTGTAGTTGCCACTGGCCAAGGTCGGATTCACGCCGCCCAGCAGGGTCGGCAGCAGGTCTGTGCCAACCGTCTCCGGGCCATGAAGCGCAAAGGCCAGCACGTTGTTGCCCACGATCTGCGTGCCGAGCTGGATGCCGATGAACGACACGCTGCCCGAGAAAGTGGTTCCGGGCTTGACGATGAGGCTCGACAGCCACGTGCCGTCGGGCACGGTGAATGTCAGGAAATCGCGATCTATCCCGGTCCCGGGGTTTCCCGTGGTCCCTGCAATCGTATTGGCACCCAGACCCATGGTCACGATGGTGGGCGCCAGACCGTCGTTCGAGAGGTCGCCATCCAGCGACTCGATCCAACCCTGCGCGGCCTGCAAAGGCGTCGCCGCAAGCACCAGGACGGTCAGCCCCGCAATCGATTTCCACTGCGTTTGACGCATCCAAATCACCCCAAAGCTCTCACCAAGCCGGCGCAGCGAATTTGGGATGAAGGAATGGCAGCCGCGTGACAGCAGGCGGTGAAGTCGCGATAAACGTCGAGAGATTTGCATGATCCAAGTCCTTGATTCGGTAGAAGGTGTTTGATCGTTCCAGTGCGTGCGCGCATCGGGGCGCCGGCTGCAGAATGCTCGCGCTGTGACTCTCGGAAGTCATCACCGTCACGTGAGAACGGTACCCGGCTGCAGCAAAAGGTTTGGATGAACCTGGCGAAAGCGCGCGTGGCCGACGTCGGCAGAGACCCGTGACCGAGCTGCTCGTACATCATCCCCGGCTATAGCTGCGCAAGATGCGCGCAGCGCGACCAAAGGCGCTGCCCAGCGCAGAGTTTTGCGCAGCTGGATAGGCTGGACGTTCAGCGGTCGCGTGTCACACGGGTTCGGAAAGCGTCAGCGCACTGTTGTGTGAAGCAGCAGGGCTGGATACCGCAAATCGAAGCCGAAGACCCAGGGCTGGAGGATTTGCAAGCGCGTCAGGAGAGCGTGACCCCATTCGATCTGAATCCACTGCAGGACAGCATCCTGTGGCGACGCGGAACTCTCACACCACCGTGATGACTGGCCGTACGAGACCCCCCAGAATCTTGACGTGGGCAGTCGCGACGAGAGCCAACGAACCGAACCCGATCAGGAATCATTGCCCGAATGAAAGACGCCCCGACCTCGACCTTCGAAGGGCAAGCACCCGGTGACTTACGGTTGAACAACACGCTGGGCAGAGCGCCGGCATCGATACGTCCAATTCAACGCAAGCCCCTTCACCACTTCAGGAAACCTTCCATTTCTAAAGCCCTTCTGATGAAACCGATCTGTGTTGCTGCATTGCTGCATTGCTGGGTGCCACAGGCGCAGCGCAGGCCGCCATTACCTTCTACATCACCCCGGCAAGCTTCCTGGCTGCCGTCGGCCAGACAGGGGTCGACAGGTTTTCAGAGTTGAATCCCTTTGTCCCGTTCATCGAACCGCCGCTGCTCGGCCCCCCCCTCGCGGGCAGCGCCGGCCCCTTCAGCTACAACGTCAACACGACAACCGGCGAGCTCCCGGCTGGCTTCCGCTCCGGCGCGAGCTTCGGCGGGGAGAACCAGATCTGGCTCGAATCGTTAACGACCCAAGACACCCTGATCTCTTCCGATTTCTCCAGCGGCGTGTCTAGTTTGGGTGGCAACTTCTTCAATACCTTCTTTGGGGGTTCAGTCGGCGCCGGTGTGTTCGGTGGCATTGGCATCACCGCCGGTGACGCCGACGGCATCGTGAGCGTGTCGCTCGGCAACACAAGCTGGTCCAGCTTTGCTGGCGTCGTGTCGACCACCGGCAGTCTGAACTTTGTCGCTGCTCAATCGGTGCGCTTCTTTCTCGAGAGCCCGTTCACGTCGGCCGCGGTCGACAATCTGATCCTGGCCGCTGCCGTTCCCGAGCCCCAGACCTACGCACACCGGGCTTGGGCCAGAATCTGGAACAGCGCTCTTGCATGAACGACACGCCACCGCCCTTGTTCCGTTCCCTGCGCAGCCAGTACCTTTTGCTCAGTCTCGCCACGCTCGCGACGATGCTCGGGTTGCTGCTGTGGAACGCGCAGACGCTGATGGCACAGACGCTGGAAGAGCGCTTTGATGAAGAACGCGCGTCGGTGACCCCCTTGCTGGTGGCCGCGCTGGGCCCGTTGCTGGCTACGCGCGACTACGCCGTCATCAATGAACTGGTGCAGCAACATGGCCGCAGCGGCAACCTGACCTACCTGGAACTGCAGGACAGCCGCGGCCGCGAGGTCGTGCGCACTGGCCAACCGCCCGAGGCCGACCGGGCCGTCAGCACCGCCGCCGTGGTGCTGGCCGGGCAGACCCTGGGCACGTTGCGCTTTGCCGTGCGCACCAGCGCGCTGGCTGAGGCGCGCAATCGCCTGCTCCGCAACAGCCTGGCCATCGGCGCCGGCGTGCTGGGCGTGGGCGCGCTGCTGCTGGCGCTGGGCGTGGCCTGGCTGGGGCGTGGACTGGGGGCGTTCAGCCAGGCCAGCCGGCGTGTCGCTGCAGGCGACTACGGCACGCGCCTGGCCGCCAGCCGCGTGCACGAGTTCGACGAATTGGCCACCACCTTCAATCGCATGGCAGGGGCCATCCAGAAGCAACTGGGTGAACTGCAAGCGCAGCAGCAGGCGCTGCGCGCGGCCAACGACACGCTGGAGCAACGTGTGCAGGCGCGCACCGCCGAGCTTCAGCGCGCCAAGGAAGAGGCCGAACGTGCCAACCTGGCCAAGAGCGAGTTTCTCTCGCGCATGAGCCATGAGCTGCGCACGCCACTGAACGCCATCCTCGGGTTTGCGCAGCTGATGTCGCTGGAGCGCACGCGCTTGAACGAGACAGATCACCAACGCCTGGCTCAGATCGAGACCGCCGGCTGGCACCTGCTGGCGCTGATCAACGACGTACTCGATCTTTCGCGCATCGAGGCCGGCACGATGAGCACCTCGTCAGAGCCCGTCGAACTGGAGGCCCTGGCGCGCGAGAGCCTGCAGATGGTGCAGACCCAGGCCGATGCACGCCGCATCAACCTGGCGGTCGCGCCGGCCGAGGCCGGCGGCGCCTGGGTGATGGCCGACCGCACGCGCCTGAAGCAGGTTCTTGCCAACCTGCTGAGCAATGCCGTCAAGTACAACCGCGATCAAGGCCGGGTGTGGATCAGCCTGTCGCCGTTGCAAGACGGCCGTCGCGTGCTGGCCGTGCACGACACCGGCCGCGGCTTCAAGACCGAGCAGCTGCGACAGCTTTTCAAGCCCTTCACACGCTTCGTCGCTGACGGTGAGTCCACTGACGGCACGGGCATCGGTCTGGTCATCACACGCAGGCTGGTGGAGTTGATGCACGGGCGGCTGCAGGTGCAGTCGGTGGCGGACATCGGTTCGGTATTCAGCGTCTCGCTGCCGGCCGCGACAGCGCCGCAGCCGGCGCCCGGCCCACGGCCGGTACCGGCAACAACTGCGGGCCTGGAACAAGCGCCATTGCGCCTGCTGTACGTGGAAGACAACCCTTCCAATGTGGAACTGATGCGCCAGGTGCTGTACCTGCGCCCGGCCTGGACCCTGGCCGTGGCCGAGGACGGCCTGCAGGGCCTGCAGCGGCTGCAGCAAGAGCGCTACGACGCCGCACTGGTGGATATCGATCTGCCCGGCATCGACGGTGTCGAGCTGTGCCTTCGACTGCAGGCTGACGCCGCCACGCGCGCTCTGCCGCTGCTGGCGCTGAGCGCCAATGCCCTGCCCGGCGACATCCGCCGGGCGCTGGCAGCGGGCTTTCGCGGCTACGTCACCAAGCCCATCGACGTGCCCTCGCTACTGGCCGAACTCGACCGGCTGCTCGGCGCCGGCACCGCCCCCACACCTCCAGCAACAACACCATGACGCCGCGCTCCCCGTTGCACCGCCGCCAACTGCTGGTCTGCGCAGCGGTGTTTGGCGCCAGCCCCCTGCGGTCCCAGCCGGCGCCGTCGGGCCAGGCGCTGCCGCCTCTGTCCATCGTGCTTGCGCCCTTTTTGTCGCCGGCTGCGCTGCTGGCCGTCTACCGACCCATGCGTGAACACTTGGAGCGCCGACTGCAGCGGTCAGTCCAGATGTTCACTGCGAAAGACTTCCGTACCCTGGCCGAAGAAACAAAGCGTGGCGAACACGGCGTCGTGCAACTGCCTGCCCACTTGGCCCGCTTGGCCATGCTGGACTGGGGCTTCGAGTTGCTGGCCGCGCCGGCATTGGTGGTGACGGTGGTGGTGGGTGTGAAGGCGGGCGGCCCGGTGCACAGCGCAGCCAATCTGCGTGGGGCCCGCGTGGGCATGCTGGATGCGCTTTCTCTTACCGCCACCGTGGGCCGGCGCTGGCTCGAGGTGCAGGGCATTGCGGCCGAAGTGCAGGTGATCCACATGGCCTCTGTGAACAGCGCGATGTTTGCGCTGGACCGCGACGAGATCGCCGCCTTCGTCGCCACCGACACCCAGCTGGCCACCATGCCTCCCGGCACGCCGCGCGGCGAAAGGGTGCTGGCCAGCATCGGCGACATCCCCGGGCCCTTGCTGCTGGCCGGCCCCGCGCTGCCGCCGGCCGAGCGCGCGGCGCTGCGCGCAGCGCTGGAAGCCTTCACGCCCGATCCGACCAAGGTGCCAACCGCCGCGAATTCAAAGCAAGGCCCACTGGCCGAGTTGCGGCTGAAGGCCCTGGATGCCTACGCCGCCATCGCACGTCAGGCCCTGGCCGCGCCGGGGCCACGGGCTTGAATCACATCGTGCGGCTTCGACGCACAGCCCGGGCCCGGACACGTGCGTCGACGTGTTCGCACGCTTTGCTGCAGTGCTGGGCTGGAGCGGTCTGGTGCCGGCAGCCTTGTTCGGCGCGGCGCTTGTTGACGCTGGCGACTCCCAAAGCGACAGGTCAGGAAAGACGGTCGGTTGCCGGTAGAAGGCCCTTTATGTGCATTTTTCCACTAAGCGAGCCGTGGTTCATCGGGCGCCAGCCGGCGCTGACCGCGCACGGCGCACCCACAAGGCAACGACCATCAGGAGGGCGAGTTGAACCAGCGCGACAGGCCAAGCGACGGCAAATGGCGCCGCCGAACCGTTGAATGCCCAACCGGCGGCCTGCGGCAGGACGCTGCCGTTCAAGTAAGCCAGGACACCGACGCAGCCAAATGCAACCGAGAGTGCTGCCGCGAGCGGCTGGCGGCCGGCGATGGCCGGGCCCAGGGCCCAGAGGGCGTACCAGGGGTTGACCACGGGCGACAGCAGGAGCAGAAGCAAGAAGGCTGAAGCGACCGGTGGCATCGCTGCATTGCTGCCTTCGGTTGTTGCCCTGCGTTGGCTCCAGGCCAACGCTGCGACGCCGGCAGCGATGAGCAGGCCAGCCACTGGGCGCGCCATATCGTTGGGCGCAATGGCCTCGATCAGACGGAATAGCAAAGGGTTGAATCGCCACTGCTCCGCAAAGGTCTTCAGGCCAGCGGCATCGCTGCCACCGGCCGCCAGGAAGGGAAGGTAGACCAGGGCCAGCGCCAGCACGAAACCGAAAGCCAAGGCTGCCGATGTTCGCCAGAAGAAGCGCCCGCCCAGGTGTGCGAACAGGAATAGCGGCACCACAACCAGCGCAGCCACCTTGGTCGCCACGGCCAGGCCCAACAATGCACCGGTCCAGCGCATGCGCCTGTGTTGCCAAGCCAACAGCGCCAGCAGCAGCCACAGCGCGACCATTCCATCGAGGTGCGCACTGGCCATGGCTTCTTTTAGGATCAGAGGGTGCAAGGCATAAGCCAGCAGCCAGCGCGTGCCCACACGCTGCTGTGCCAACAGCGCCATGCAGCCCAGGTCGACGAGCAGCAGAAGTCCCTGGATTGCACCAATCTGCCCCGGGGCCAAGTAGTACGCCAATGCGAAAAATGCCTGCAGCACCGGCCCGTAGATCGTCGGAACATCGGGGTTGTTGATGCCGCTCAGGATGTCTTGCCATGGTTGGGCGAGATCGTTCGGACCGAAGAATGCCGAGGGCGCCTGTAGGTAAGGGTCGAAGTGCTGCGCCGTGCGCATGCCATCCCAGAGGTAGCGGAAATGGTCGTCCTCGAGCAGCGGTTCGGCCTGCACCGCCACCAGACGCAACAGCAAGGCCAAGCCGAACACCCACACCAACGGCATGCGCGACAGGTTGGCGTCGAAGGCGATCCAAAGCAGTGCCAGACTGCCCAGCGCTGCGGCGGTCAGCACGGCGAGCAATTGCGCTGACGGTGCACCGCCGCTGCCCCAGACCAGCGCGCAGGCCTGCAGCACGCCGAGCGCGGCAAAAGCCCATCCGCGCCGGCCGACGCCGTTCAAGTCTCGAGCAACTTCAGTTCTGCCACCTTGACTGATCCTTCCTGGAGCAGGGATGTGGCAGTTCCTTCACCGGGCGTTCAGAAGGCAAAGGTGTACGACAAGCCGATAGCTTGATCGTCCTTCACCGTGTTGCGCCCACTGGTGGTCTTGGCCAGATTGAGCGCCAATCCTTGATTGCCGGAGAGCGCGTAACCGACGCTGAACTTGGCCACGCCACGTTCTTCGCGAACTTCCTGAAATCGCCCCGGCGAAAAGCCCGAGCCGCCGATGTCAAGGTTGCCACCATATTTCTTGCTGCCATAGCCGAGGCTTGCGCTCCACTGTGGCGCAAGGCGGTAACGCGCGCCCAACTCATAGAAGGTGGCGTTGGGCACATTGTCGGAGCGGTTCTGCACGCCTATCTGGCCCCACAGCGCGAAGGCCGCAGTGATCTGCTTGCCCAGCACGATGGCCAACTCGAAGCCATTGGCATCGTCGCCCAGACCGGCCAGGCGTGCACCGTCGTAGCTGCCCTTCAGGATTGCCGCGCCACGCAATGTCAAAGTGGGCAGTGAGGGATCTTCATATTCGTCCAGCACGCGCCAGCGCAGGCCCAGCGTGCTGTCGGTCATGCCGCTGTCATTGTCGGCAGCGCCCACCTTGACCTTGGCAAAGCCGATGCTTGCATCGAGAGACAGGACATCGCTCAAGCCGTAGTCCAGGCGCAGCGCGGTCGTTGCGCGCTTGTACGTTGAAGCGCCGCCGCCCGTGATCGTCCTCAGGGGCAGCTGCATGCTGCCGATGTAGGCGTTGTCACCGCTTTGCTCGGTGTGGTTCAGCCCCAGGGACAATTGGCCAGGAATGGGCAGCCACGGCGAATCGCCCTCGGCGAATGCCACCAGAGGCAAGGCGGCAAGGGCCGAAAGGAGTAGACGTCGGATTTGCATGTGAGTTTGCTGTACGGGGCGTCGTTTTAAGGGCCGCTCAAAGCTTGAAGCGCAGCTTCAGATAGGTCGCGAGCGCCTGCTGCTCATCGGCACTGAGGGCGTAGGTATCCATGGTCTTCAGAAGTTGGCTTGCCAAGGCCGCGTCCAACTTCTTGCCGGCCAGAGGGCATGACTTGCACGCCAGCTTTTGTGCATAGACGGCCTTGCCGACGTTGTAAGACTGGCTGTTGCCGGTTTCGGCGCCGCCACCGGCGTCGGAGCCCGATGCAAACGCGGATGTGCCGAACAGGGCGGACATTGCCAGCAAGGTGGCGGCTGCGGTGGGTATGAAACGTT
>Ga0335397_10002972_pt1 | contig 22987 bp, 17 predicted proteins | sample MAT04_FD_205740 | JGI IMG/M metagenome (GOLD analysis project Ga0335397, IMG submission 205740) | Freshwater microbial communities from Lake Fryxell liftoff mats and glacier meltwater in Antarctica - MAT-04 (spades assembly) (version 2) ... | reverse complement strand
AGGTACACATCGAGACGCTCGTGATCGAGGACCATGCCGGCTCTTCGGCCGCGCCCCGCGCGAGTTGTCCCTCGATCGCGCCCTGGCGCCGATTCTCGTCTCGACGTGCCCGTGCCCGTGCCCGATCTCGTTCTCAGGCAGCCTAGAGGACAGGCCCTAGCTCTCGACCCTCGCCGGCCCCGGGCGGCCTCTACGCAGTCGCGGGCGGCGCGTGCACGTGGACCGGCGCGGGCACGCCCTTCAGCTCGAAGGCGCCCAGGTCCTCGGTGGCGCGCGACGTGAGGGCGGCCACCTCCTCGGAGACGACGAGCGGCTTGCCCAGCTTGCTCGTGAGGCCCTCGAGGCGCGCCGCGAGGTTCACCGAGGGACCGATCGCCGTGAAGTCGAGACGATTCGAGCCGCCGATGTTGCCGTACGCGAGCTCGCCGACGTGGAGCGCGACACCGATGGCGAGCGGCGAGCCCGCCGCGGTATCGGCCCCCGGCGGCAGCGCCGCGACCGCGGCGATAGCCTGCTCTGCGGCGGCGAGCGCGCGGTCGGCGACCTCCGAGGCGTCGTCGCTCTCGCCGAGCGGGAAGATCGCGAGCAGGCCGTCGCCCATGAACTTGAGGACCTCGCCCCCGCCCTTCTCGATCGCCGGCACCTGGCAGTCGAAGACGCGGTTGAGGTTGTCGATGACCTCGCGCGTGGTGAGGCGCGACGACATCTCCGTGAACTTGCGCAGGTCCGAGAACCAGATGACCGCGCGTATCGTCTCGAAGTCGCCCTTCTGGATGCGGCCCGTGAGGATGCGGTCACCGGAGTTGCGACCGACGTACGTGCTGAGCAGCGTGCCTGCGGTCCGGCGAAGCGCGAGGATCTCCCCGAGCCGCGAGAGCGGCCGGAGGACGCGACGCATGTCGGCGACGTCGGCCTCCGAGAAGCCCCCAGCGGCCTTCGTCGCGAACGTGACGGCATGCGCGTCGCCGTTGGTGAACACCATCGGCAGCGCGACGTAGTCGGTGAGGCCCTCACGCGCGAACTGCTCGTAGACCGGATACTCGTACGAGCTGGCGCTCGGCTCGAGCCGCGCGCGGACCTCGCACTTGTTCGCGACGAGCACGCGGAGCGGGCTGTTCTGGAAGGCCGCGGTGTGGAAGAGATCGTGAGGCATCTCGCCGACCGCAACGGGCGCGTCGGGCGACCAGCGGAACGAGCGACCCGCGACCGTGGGATGGAGGGTGGTGACGAATGCAGCCATGCGATCGAGCGGCACGCCGGCCGCACGCAGGTCGGCTCCGCAGCGCCCGACCACGTCGGGCGCTCCGGCCGCACCAGGGGCGCCGTCGATCAGCCAGTCGACGAGCGCATCGATCGAAGCCTCGCGCGACATGCGCCTGAGGATATCGCGATCAGTGACCGTGCGGGTCGGGCATGCCGGGCGGCATCTGCATGCCGGGCGGCATCTGCATGCCCGGGGGCATGCCCATCGGCGAGGGCGGCCCGCCCTTGCCGGCATCGGCTCCGGCGTCCTTCGGCTTCTGGAACTTGCTCGGCTCGGCGAGCGCCCAGTCCGCGGTGAACTGCGGGATGACGAAGACGGTCGGGTCGCCTTCCTTCTGCGCGTAGCGCGACGTACCGCTCGAGGTCTTGCCGACCTTGAGCACGTACTTGCCGGCGCCGTCCTTCAGGTTGATCGTCACCGTGGCCTCGGGGCTGTCGAGCCCCGTGTCCGCGGTCGACTTGCCGTCGCCGAAGTCCTCGGCGTTGAGCGCCTTGAAGGCGCGGACGGCGTCCTTGACCTTCTCGGCGTCGAACTCCGCGATGGGCTTGCCCTTGGCCGTGCCGGCCCAGTTGTCGCCCTTCGTGAACGAGAGCTCGCCGCTCTTGTTCACGATGGTGACCTGCGTGGCGTTCGCGTCGTCGAACTTGAAGATCTCCGTGTCGCGCCAGCCCTTGATCTCGCGCGCGTAGAGGTAGCTCGAGTAGCCGGCCGCCGTGTAGATGCCCGGCTTGCCGTCGACCATGACCATCTGACCGCGCGCGCCCGATTTCCCGAAGCTCGCGTCGACCTTCTTGTCGGCGCCCTTCCAGGCGACGACGTGGACGGACTTGTCCTTGTCGAACTGGAACTCCTTCTTCTGATCTTCAGAAGGGGCCGCGGAGATGACCTCCTTGGCCTTGAGCTCCTTCATGTTGTCGAGCAGCTGCTTGACGTTCGCTTGATTCGCAGGAGCGACGACGGGCTTCGTCAGCCCCCACTTGTCGCCCTTCTTCTCGAGGACGACGTCACCCTTGTCGGCGTTCGTGATGCTGATCTTGTCGATGTCGTCGGTCGCCTTGATCTCGGGGAGGTCCGCCGACGTCGTCGTCGTTGCGGTTCCCTTCGTCGCGTCGTCCTTCGAGACCTTGTAGACAGCACCACCGAGCGCGGCGAGCACCACCACACCAATCCACAGCTGCGTCGAGCGTTCCATCGTTTCTAGATCCTGTCAGGCGAGCGAAACATTTTCGCGCGAGGAGATACGACGGCGCCAGAGGACGACGCCGAGGAGTGCGAAGAGCATGGGCAGTCCGAGGATGAGCGTTCCCTCGACCCAGTGCTGGGTGCGCTTGCGCTCCTTCTTCATGGTCTCGTCCTGCTTCTTGAGCTGCTCTTCGGTCATGTCGTCGAAGTTGGGCTTCGAGACGTCGCCGTAGGCGAGGCCGGGCTCCTGGAGGATCTTCGCCGAGACGGCGAGCAGGTCCGTATCGCCGGTGACCCAGTCGAGCATGTTCTTGAAGACGAGGATCGTGTTGGTCAGGATCTGCTGCGCGTAGGGCATCGCGAGCTGCTGGAGCATCTCGTCGCCGCCGCCGCCCGGCATCATCATGCCCATCTGTCCCATGTCCGGGCCGTTGCCGGCGCGGGCGAAGGGGTTCGCGAAGAACTGCGAGGAAGAGATGACGAGGATGCGACCGTTGTTGGCCGCGACCGCCGGCGTCTCCACGCCCATCTTGTCGCCCTCGGGGAAGGCCGTCTTCAGCTTGCCCTCGACCGTGGCGGCGAGGTTGTACTGGCTGAACTCGCCCTTCGGACGCCACTGGCGCATCGGCTTCATGTCGATGGTGTCGCCCGTCTCGCGGAGCGTCTTCGGCGTGGTGCGCGCGAGGACCCTGAACTGCGCGCCGCAGGGCTTGCCCGGCGGGCACGCGGCGGCGGCCGCCGACACCTCCGGCTGCTTCTCCGGATGCATCACGAGCGACGAGGCGAACGGAAACGGAACCTGCGTGATCCGGAAGAACGCCGCGAAGCCCGTGTCGAGCAGCTGCTCGTCACCGGTGAAGCGGAAGTCGTCGCGGACGTCGTGGAGCGGCGGGAAGCGCATCGTCTGCGGGCCGCCCTGCGTGAAGACGTTCACGCGGAACGGACGACCGAACTCGAGGAGCGCGTCCTTGCGCATCTCGATGCCGTAGCCACCGAGGAGCTTCTCGAGGCCGTGCGTCGAGAGCGCGCCGTTCATGGTCGCGTCGCTCGCCTTGACGTTCACCGCGCTGGCGATGACCGCGAGGCTCTTGCCGCGCATGACGAACTGGTCGATGCGGCGAAGCTCCTTCTCGGAGAGGTCCTTCGCGGGCTGCGTGATGATGAGCCCGTCGAGCGACTCGTCGACCTCGGCGTCGCCGTTCTTCAGGTCGACATCGACGAACTGATAGAACGGAAAATACTGGGTGACGATGCCCTGGAGCGTCGGCTTCTGGCCCGAGCTCGCCGGGACGAGGTTCGCCTCGGAGAGCTTCATCTCGTCGTGGCCGGTGAGCAGGCCGATCTTGTGCTTGAGGTTGTCGCCCTTGTCGCGGACCTCACGAATCTTGTTCGTGATCCAGAACTCCATGCCCGTGCTGTTGTCGGGCGAGAGCACCTTGATGACGTCGCGCTCGGCGCCGTAGTTGAGGACGAGGCCCATGTAGCCCTTGGCGAACTCCGCCTTGTCCTCCGTGTCCGAGCCCTCACCGAACTGGATTTCCTGGAGCCCGGCCTCCTTGGCCTTCTTCTTCTGCTCCTCGTCCTTCGCCTCGATGATGACGTAGTCGAACTTGCCCTTGCTCGACTCCTTGTACTGCTGGAGCAGATCGCGAAGGTCGCGCACGAAGGCGTCGAGCTTCGGGAGGCCCTTCGTGACATAGGCCTCGACCTTCATGTCACCCTTCATCGACTGGAGCAGGCGACCCGAACCGCCGGAGAGCGTGTAGCGCTCGGCGTTGGTCGTGTCCTTGCGGAAGTACATGAAGTAGCTGAGCGCGTTCACGCCCACGAGGATGAGCGCGATGACGAGGACGAGAGCTCCGCTCTCGGCCGACGCCTTCTTCTTTCGTTCCATGGCCATTTGGTGTGCCTTACGAGAAGTCTTTGGAGAGTTTTGCTCTCGGGGTCAGAGGGGGCGGAGCCCCCTCGTCAGAACAGCCGATTACGACCACTTCCGGCTCTCGAGGGAGCGGAAGGCGACCACGAGGCCGAGGGTCGTGAGCGAGAGGAAGTAGATGATGGCGCGCGAGTCGAGGAGACCGCGCGAGAACGGCTCGAACCGGCTCTGGAGGCTGATGAACGAGATCGCGTCGCCAGGCCAGCCCTGGAGGAACTCGACAATCGTCACCGAGCCGACCGCGTAGAGCGCGATGAGCGTGAGGGCGGTCGCGAAGAACGAGAGGATCTGGCTCTCGGTGAACGACGACCACATGACACCGATGGCCGTCCCGGCAGCAGAGAGCAGGAACAGGCCGAGAATACCGACCCAGAACGGGCTCCAGTCGAGCTCACCGAGGTGCCAGAACGGCGCGCGCGTGAACATGACGAGCGGGTAGGCCGCGAGCAGGAACACCGCGAGGGTGACGACCGCGAGCGAGCCGAAGAACTTCCCGAGGATGACCTCGCTGTCCTTCACCGGCATCGTGATGAGGAGCTCGATCGTCCCGACGCGCTTCTCGTCCGAGAGCGAGCGCATCGTGAAGAGCGCGATCAAGAGGCAGAGCGCCGGCGGGATCGTGTCGAACATGCGCGCCATCGTGGCGCGATCGACCTGCCAGAAGCCGCCCTTGTAGAAGAAGAAGTAGAGGCCGAAGACGACCATCGTGACGGCGATGACGATGTACGTGATCGCCGAGCTCATGTAGGCGCTGATCTCGCGCTTCGTGAGCGTCCAGATCATCCTCGCGGAGCTGGGGCGATTCAGGATCGCCTTCTCCCCGGCGGGCGTCGTGACCGAGTCGGCCGACGTGGACTTCGAGGAGCCGTTCGACTCCTCTTCGTCCTCTTCGTCCTCCTCGTCCTCGGTGTCGCGAGACGAGTCGCGGTCAGCGCGGTTCTTCTCCGCGGCTTCTTCGGCAGCGAGAAGCTTCTTCTTGCTGTCCTTCTCGAGGGCCTGGTCTCGCGTCTCGCTGCTCATCGCTTGCCCCGCTTCGCTGCTGCCGGCTCTTCGTCCGAGTCGTCGTCGTCAGACTCGTCCTCGTCCTCGTCCTCGTCCTCGTCGTCCGAAGCGCTCTGGCTCTCGGTGACGGGGCCGAGCTGGCGGTTACGCCGCTCGTCGCCGATGGTGAGCTGACGGAACACGTCCTCGAGCGTCTGCGTGTCGCGGTGCAGCTCGAGCATGACCCAGCCCTTGTCCGCGACGAGGCGGAAGATGTCGGCGCGGATGTCCTGGCCGTCGTCGCCGTCGATCGCGTACGCGTGCGCGCGCTCGTCGGTGGGGAGCTCGGCGACCTTCTTCACGCCGGGGAGGCGGCCGAGGGCGGCCTCGACCTCGGACTGCTTCGGGAGCGGGCCGCTGCCGCGGTACGGCGAGGTGCCGACCGACTCCTGGACGGAGACGATGTAGCGAACGCGGCCGCTCTTGGCGCGGATCTCGTCGAGGGCGCCGTCGGCGACGACGCGACCGCGAGACACGATGATGGCGCGCGCGCAGGCGCTCTCGACCTCCTTGAGGTTGTGCGTCGAGAGGAGGACCGTGCGGTCCTTGCCGATCTGCTTGAGGTAGTTGAGGAACTCGGCCTTCTCGTTGGGGTCGAGGTCGCTCGTCGGCTCGTCGAGGATGAGGATCGGCGGGTCGTGAATGAGCGCCTGCGCAAGCCCGACGCGCTGGCGATAGCCGTGCGACAGCTGGCGGATCTCCTTCGAGAGCGACTGGGCGAGACCGCAAACCTCGACCACGTTACGAGCGCGCTTCTTGAAAGTGCTGGAATCGATGTTCCGGACCTGCGCCGCGAAGCGCAGGTACTCGTAGACGGTCATCTCGAGGTAGAGGGGGGCGCGCTGCGGCAGGTAGCCGAGGCTCGAGCGCACCGCGAGTGTGTCATCGAAGACGTCCTGGCCGCGGACCTTCGCCGTGCCGGAGGTCGGTGCGATGAAGCACGTCAGGATTCGCATGGTGGTCGACTTGCCGGCCCCGTTAGGGCCCAGGAAGCCGACGACTTCGCCACGGCGAACCTCGAAGCTCACGTCGTCGAGCGCGCGAAAGGAGCCGTACCGCTTGGTAAGGCCGTTCGCGTAGATCATCACGTCGGTGGACATCCAACCTCCGAAGAGCGCTAAAAAAGGGGGGAGAGCCGTCTCTGGTGCCCCCGCCGCGCGGAATACGGGGCCCCGATGGGGGACCTGTCGCCGCGCGGAACGAGCTACCTACCGGATTTCTTCCCGTGGCCCAAGTCCCGCGCCGTCTCTCGCGAGCGCGACTGCGGTGACAACCCCGTAACAAAGGCCGGCAGGCCCCCGAAACAGGCGCCAAACCCCGCTTAAGCGAGGGTCAGGCCCGCTTCGGGCGGCATCCTAATTCGGCCGATTCTCCTGTCAACGGGGTGACTGCGGAGCCGGATCCCGAGGTTTGCCCGGCCGGCGGCGGCCTTGCGCGCCGTCGAGGGCAAGACCCTCGAGACTCCCTGGCGCGACCAGGGAAGGTGCAAGCAGCGCTATCAGGTGCGCGCCACCCGCATCGACGCGAAGCGATTCACCCTCCACTTGTGGCTCGCCCAGGAGTGCGACAACGGGCAAGGCATGCAGGCGACGGGCGAGCCGATCCGCGCGTGGGACCTGGAGGTGGAGCTGATCGAGCGCGTGGACCCGGCGCATGCCGCGGAGCTCCGCAAGCGTGGCGCCGTGGCCGACGCTCAGCGTGAGCGCGAGACCTCCGGCTGCTCCGCCGGCTGTCAGGCTTGTTCAGCGTGCGCGACGTGCGTCGTGAGAGACATCAAGTAGCGCCGCGCGTGATGCTCGTGGTTCCTACTTCTTGCCCTTCGGCTTCTTCGGGGCGGGATACTGGGGAGGAAGGGCCGAGGTCGGCGGGCTCGCCCCTCCCGGCGGGCTCGACGGCGGCAGCGCCGTCGACGGCGGCGGGAACGACGGAGTGCCCGGCGGCGACGACGGAGTGCCCGGCGGCGACGACGGCGGCAGCCCACCGGCGTTGGCCGGGGCTCCAGGCACGGGGGTCGTCGCGTCGCCGACCGGCATGAACCGCCAGATGTCCGAGGTCCCGGTGCCGTCGGCGGTCGCGGCCCAGTCGAAGTAGATCCAGCCGTCCTTGCCCCAGTGCGGACGGAGCGCGCTGCCCTCGCCGTTCGTGAGCTTCGTGAGCCCCGTCCCGTCGAGCGCGACCGAGTAGAGGTTCCACCCCGAGCCCTGACGGTTCGAGGAGAAGACGATCTTGCGGCCGTCCGGAGAGAACGCGGGGCCGCCGTTTCCGCCCTCGTTCGTGATCTGCACCAGCTCGCCGCCGGTGAGCGGGTTCATGAGAAAGAGCTGGTTCTGGCCGCTCACGCTGCGCACGAACGCGACCTTCTTCTCGTCCGGGCTCCATGCGGGCATCGCGCCTTCACCGAGGACCGTGAGATGAGAACCGTCGACGCCGACGACCGCGAGGTTCCACGTCGCGCCGCGCATCTGCGTACTGAACGCGACGTACTTGCCGCTCGGTGACGCGGCAGGTTGCGACGGATTTGCGGCCATCTGGTTGCCGACGACCATCGTGACGGCCGAGCCGGGCGTGTCCGAGAGCGTCCGCAGGATCGCGAGCGGCCCCATCGAGTCTCCGGAGTAGACGAAGCCGTGGCTGTCCGGCATCCAGCTCGGAAAGCCTGCGTTCGCGTTCGGCGGCGTGAGCAACGTACGTGCGTTCGGCGAGTTCGGGTTCACGCCGACGATCGCGCGGTGCACGACCGGCTGGGCGCCGTACACGTCCGCCTGGGTCACTGTGTCGACCTCGAAGAGGAGCATGTGCAGATCGTTCGAGAGCACCGGGCGCCACTCGTCCTCGTTGCCCGTCGTGATGCGGGTGAGCGCGCTGCCCGCGCCGGTCACGGTGAGCGTGACCGGAACCACGCCAGGTTGCCCGACGTCGTGATGATGCTTCCCGCCACATCCCGCGATGGTGATGAAGAGGGACGCGCTGAGGACCACGTGCCGGATCGTTCGCATGCTGAACGCGATGCAAGCCTCTTCGGTCGCACCTGGCAACAGCATTTCAGCGGGAGAACGAATCAGGGCAGGTGAATCCAGCCCTGCTTGCCGCCGTGGCAGGTCGCTGCGTTGCACGAGCCCTCCATCGGAGCGTCCGTCATCGTGGCAACGTTCGTCGCGTCGCGGACGCCCGCGTTCACCGGGAAGGTGACGCCCGCATTGGCGGCGTCGCTCTTGCGGACGAAGAAGTTACCGAGCGCGTCGGTATAGGTGCTGACGGCCTTGCCGGTGGTCGGGTTGCGGAGGCGAACCTCGACCTGCGCCGCGGGCATCGTCGCGGCCTTGTCCTTGTAGACCGTGCCGCCTGCGAACATGAGCAGATCGTTGTTCTTGCCGTGGCACTGGAGGCAGTCCTTCTGCGCGGGGTTCAGGCTCCCGAACTGGAGAATGTGCTGCCCCTTCGACGTGTTCGTGCCGCTCTTGCCCGGGACGAAGGCCGGCGCACCGGTGAACGCGTCGTCTCCCGAGGGAGCAGGCCCCTTGCCGCTGTCGGCCCCCGAGTCGACGCCACCGGACGAGGTGCCGCCCGAGGTCCCGGTTCCGGTGCCCGTGCCCGCGTCGCCGCCGTCGACGGAGCCCGACGTACCGCCGGAGGTGCCGCCGCTCGAGCCCGTCACGTCCGAGCTGCTGTCCTCCGACCCGCCGCACGCGGCGCTCGCGGAGACCAGGAGCACACAAGCCATCGAAGCAAGAGTCGTCTTGACCATCGGCCGGAAGTACCGGCGGCCGCCGAGGATCAGGCAACCCGCGCGAAATTTTACGTCGGACGCTGCCGGACGATGTCGAGGGCCGCGATCCGGTAGCCCTCCGCCAGGGTCGGAAAGTTGAACGTGGCCTCGATGAGCACGTCGATCTCGCAGCTGCCGAGCATCGCCATCTGCCCGACGTGCACCAGCTCCGACGCTCCCTCGCCGACGACCTGGACGCCGACGAGTCGACGACCGTCGGGCGATGCGACGAGCTTGATCAGGCCGTCGCCCGACGCGCTCACGTGCGCACGCGCGATCTCCGAGTAGGGCGCGCGACCGATGATGGCGCCTCCATGCTGGGTGATCGCCTCGGTGCTCGAGAGACCGACGCTCGCGATCTCGGGGATCGTGTACGCGCAGAACGGGATCATCGCGATCGCGGACTTGTCGTTCGGGAGGCCGAGCGCATGACGGGCCGCACGACGCCCCTGTTCCATCGCGGAGGAGGCGAGCGCGGGAGGCCCGATGACGTCGCCGACCGCATAGATCGAGCGGACGCTGGTGCGGAGGTGCTCGTCGGCCTCGACGAACCCTCGAGCCGTCGTCTTCACGCCGATCGCGTCGAGCCCGAGACGATCGACGTTGGCGATCCGGCCGAGCGCACAGAGGACCTTGTCGGCGAACAGCGTCTCGCCGTCGTCGAGAAGGACCTCGCAGCGCTCCACGCCGTCGTACTTCACGCTGACGACCTTGCGCTTCGGGGTGAAGCGCGAGCCGGTCGCCACGAACGACGAGAGGAAGGCGTCGGTGAGCTCGGGGTCGAGGAACGACATCGGTCGCTGCCCGGGATCGACCATCGTGACGCGCACGCCGAGCGAGGCGAAGATGGACGCGTACTCGCTCGCGATGACTCCCGCGCCGAGGATGATCAGCGTCCGCGGCAGATAGGTCATCGACAGGACGGAGTCGCTGTCGAGGACGTGCTCGTGATCGATCTCGACGCCCTGCGGGGTTCGCGGACGCGAGCCGCTCGCGAGCACCACGTGCTGCGCGCGGAGACGTCGGTGGTCTCCGTTGGGTGCGGAGACGTCGAGCTCGTGCTCGTTCACGAATCGCGCGTGCCCATGCCAGACCGCGATCTCGTTACGGCGCAGCTGGGCCTCGATGTACGTCTGGTGCGCGCCCACGACGTCGTTGAGGCGCGTCATCAAGCTCGCGACCTCGAGCCCCTCGCCGAGCTGGGACTTGAGCACGCCGCCGGTGCGACGCTCGAGGCTGCGAAGGGCGAGCGCCGTCTCGCGGAGCGTCTTGCTGGGGATCGTGCCGTGATGCACGCACGCGCCGCCGCTCCGGTGCTCGCGCTCGACGAGGACGACCTTCTTGCCGGCCTTCGCCGCGCAGATCGCCGCCTTCTGGCCGCCCGGCCCGCTGCCGATGACGGCGAAGTCGACGTCGGTGATGTCGGCGCTCATGCGAGCGCCCGGATCGCGTCGAGAACTGCGGGGCTGCGAGCGATGAGCAAGTCGATCTCCTCGGTGTACAGGCTGAGCGCGATGGCCGACGGGTGCGACTGGATGGTCTGAGGAGTGATCTCCTCACCCACGAGGGTGGCGCGCGCGAGGATGTTCGCGAGCTGGACGGTGACGACGGTCGCGTCGACCGAGGCGCCCGCGCCGGTCGCGACCACCGTCCCCTCGGGAAGCGACGCGTGATGCTTTCGGATGGTGTCGACGGTGCGGACGGGCAGGCCCCATCGGCAGGCGATGTCGGCGCCGACTTGATCGTGGATACGAGCGACGTCGGCATCGACCACGGCGGGATCGTGCGGGACGTCCGAGCTCTTCTCGATGTCGTCGGCGAGCTCCCAGAGCGCCGGCATGCCCACGTCGCCGAGTAGACCGCTCAGGAACGCCTCCTCGACGTTGAGCCGACGGAGGCGCGCGATCTCCTGGGCCCACATCGCGGTGGCCACGGAATGACGACGGAGGTTCTGCGCGGCCCCCTTCCGGCTCTTGCAGACGAACGCGCGGGCCTGACAGGTGACGAGCAGCGCGATCTGCCGCGTCTGGCTCACGCCGAGGCGCGCGAGCGCCTGAGGCAGGCTGACGATCGCCGAGCGCGCACCGAAGACGGGGCTGTTCGCCAGGCGGAGGAAGTGCGCGGCGAGCGCGGGATCTCGACGGACGATCGACGCGAGCTCGCGCATGTCGCAGTCGTCTCGCTTGCAGGCGTCCATCACCTCGCGTGCCGCCTCGGGCAACACGGGGACGTCGAGCTCGCCGGCGGCGACGCGCGTTTCGAGGACCTGAGCGAAGGCTTCCACGTCCTGGATAACGGCCGGGGCCAGCGCGCGTGAAGAGCTGAGGCGCAGCGCCTGTGCTCTGGGGCTGGACGACGCTGGCCCGCGCTCGTACTAAGTGGGCACGAGGTCTGAGGAAATCATGTGCGCACGCGAGCTCGAACCGACCATCGTGACCGATCTCCAGAACCGCCTCAGCTACGGGGGGTATCTGCAGCTCGACCGCCTCCTCTCGTCGCAGAGTCCGGTATCGGCGCGTGACGGAGCACCGGCGCGCCACGACGAGATGCTCTTCATCATCCAGCACCAGGTCTCCGAGCTCTGGATGAAGCTGATGATCCACGAGCTGTCCGCCGTCGTGCTCGACGTGAGCGTCGACAAGCTGGAGCACTCCTTCAAGGGGCTCGCGCGCGTGAAGTTGATCCAGGAGCAGCTCTTCGCGCAATGGGCCGTCCTCGAGACGCTCACGCCCTCCGAGTACGAGGAGTTCCGCCCCGCGCTCGGGACGTCATCGGGGTTCCAGTCCGCGCAGTACCGCGCGATCGAGTTCCTGCTCGGCAACAAGCAGAAGGCGATGCTCGAGGTGTTTCGCCATGACCCGGCGGCGTTCGACGTGCTCGACGATCTCCTCCGCGCGCCGTCGCTCTACGACGAGTTCCTCCGCTACCTCGCGCGTCGCGGGCTCCCGGTGCCGGCCGCATGTCTCGAGCGTGACTTCGCCGAGCCGTACGTCCGCAATCCCGACCTCGTGCCGGTCTTCAAGACGATCTACGAGGACACCTCGCGCTGGTGGGACGCCTACGAGATGTGCGAGAAGCTGCTCGACATCGAGGAGAGCTTCCAGCTCTGGCGCTTCCGTCACATGAAGACGGTCGAGCGCATCATCGGCCACAAGAAGGGCACCGGCGGCTCCTCGGGAGTGTCGTTCCTGAAGCGCGCGCTCGACCACGCGTTCTTCCCCGAGCTCATCGACGTGCGCACGGTGATCGGCGTCTGACGCCCGACTTCAGAGCACGGGCGGGAGGGCGAGCTTCGGGGCGCTGACGCCGAGCGCCTTCGCGGGCATCGAGCGATCCGTATCGGCGATCTGCACGTCCGCGCCCGTCGAGTTCTGGACGACGAACTTGAGGCCCGAGCCGCCGGTGCCGACCTTGCCGCTCACGATGATGATGCCGCGCTCGCTGCCGTCGATGACGCCTGCGGCACGTGCGTTCGTCTCGAAGATCGAGCCGTCGATCTTGAAGTCGCCCGACTTGGCGAAGATGCCGACGCCGTCACCGACCTGCTCGGTGCTCTCGAGATTCGTGACGAGCGGCGCCGCAACGGTGTCCGCGATGCGGCCGCTCACGATGATGATGCCGTGCGACTCCATCGCACCGACGCCGACGATCTTGTTCTTCGTGATCTGAGAGCCTTCGATCTTCACGGCGGGCGCGTCGAGCGTGCCGTTCACGCGCTGCGCCCAGATCCCGCGCTCGCCGTTCTCGTTGACCGTCGCGTTCTTGATCGAGGCCGTCGTGAGCGCGCCGTCGACGAGCACGCCGACGCCCTCGTTCTTCTCGACGGTGACGTTCTCGAGATCGAGCTTCGCGCCGTCCTGCGCGATGACGCCGGCGGCCGCTGCGAGCGCGGTGCCCGCATGGCTCGCGCTCGCTCCGCCCTTCCAGCTGACGTGCGCGCCCGACACCCAGAGGCCGAGCGTGCTCTTCGTGAGCATGACGTCCGTGAGCGTGACCACACCGGTCGCGCAGCCCGGCGTCGCCGTCTCGCGGCAGAGGACGGCGAGCGCCGCGCTCTTCGCGCCCGACACGTTGACGTTCGAGACGACCGCGTTGGCGGCGCGGACCGCGACGGCTACGCCCACGGCATCGACGACGTCGACCATCGCGAGCTGCGCGCCGTCCGCGAGAGTGACGGTCGGCTCCTGTGCCGTGCCACCGGTGAGCGTGGCACGCGAGCCGCTTTGTGCCACGAGGCCCACTCCGGCCGGCACACTGAAGGGCCCGGCGTACGATCCGGCGGAAAGGACCACGCAGCTTCCGGGCGCCGCGCTCGCCAGGGCGGCCCGGGCCGCGGAGGCGTCGCTCGCCGACGTGCTCGTCGTGCACGAGATGCCGACGCCCGCGGGCGCGCCGCCCGAGGAGCTCGACGTGCTGCTGCAACCACCGAGGCCCGCGATTGCCGCGCCCCCGGCGACGAGCGCCACGAGCGCCGTGCGTGCGAGGAGCGAGAACCGCGGACGAGACGAGCGAGACGAGGTCATGGCAAGCCCATCTTACGCGTCGATCGTCGCATTGCTTCCCTGCCCGAAGCGCTTGGTCACGCCCTCGGCGGTATGGGCCTGCCCGATCTGGCGCAGGATGACACAAGCCGCCTCCTTGTGCCGCCGCGCCTGCTCGAACGCGGCACGGTCGCGGTCGCGATGGAGCTTCGCGAGATAGCAGTCCATCGCCGTCGCGTGGGCCATCGCGAGGAACGACGGGGTCTTCGAGCGCTCCGCGTGGGTGATCGCGGCGCACGCGCGCTCCACCGCGGCATCGACGGCCCCTCGTGCGAGCTCGACCTCGGCCAGCGCCCGGGCGCTGTCGGCGAGGACGTCGAGGTACCCGCCCTCCTCGCCGAGGCGACACGCGAGCTCGAGGTGCATGGCCGCGGCCTCGTGCTCGCCGAGCGCGAGCTTCACCTGACCGAGGTTCGAGTGGCCGACCGCCTCGCGCGCCGTCCAGCGCGCCTTCTTCGCCGCGGCGAGCGCGCGCTCGTAGTAGACGGCCGCCGCGGCGTGATCACCGCGCGTGTAGGCGACGCCGCCGAGGTTGACGAGGCCGTCCGGCATGCCCTGCGTGTCGCCGGCGAGCTCGCTCAGCTCGAGGGACGCCTTGAATGCCGCCTCGGCGTTCGGCAGATCGCCGGCGAAGAAGGAGATGGAGCCCTCGGCGTCCTTGAGGCGCGCCATGGCGACGTACCAGGCGGGGTCGCGCATGTGGAGGAGCTGCCCGATGCGGAGGCCCTCCTCGACGTCTTTCTTCGCGAGGTCGCGGTCGCCCTTCGCGGCGAGCTGGAAGGCGCGCGCGCCGTACGCGCGCATGTGGAGCACGCTCGGAGCGAGCTGCGCGCGGCACATCTCGATCGCCTTCGACAGCATGTCGATCGACTCCTCGATGCGCCCGTACTCCTTCGACACCGAGCCGCGCTCGAGGAGCACCCAAGCGTGAACCGCGTCGTCGTCGGCGACGCCGGCGGCGCGGAGGTCGAGCTCGGAGGCGTCGAGCGATCGGAGCGCCTCCTCGAAGCGGCCCGTGCGGCACTCGGCGACTGCCCGCTCGCGCAGCACGCCGGCACGCGCGATGCGGTCGTCGTTCGTCGTCTCCGTGCTCCAGAGCGAGGCGACGCGATCGAAGAAGCCGACCGCCTCGGGGTAGGCGCACACGCTCACGGCGTGTCGCGCGGCGTTGAGATAGAGACGGCGCGCGCGCGGCTTGTCGCCGGCCGCCTCGAGATGCGCGGCGAGATTCGCGTGGCCGCCCTCCCAGAGCTCGCCTCGTGCGCTCAGCCACTCGGCGACCTTGCGGTGCGCGGCGACCGACTGGGCGCGCGGGACGAGCTCGTACGACGCGTCGCACAGCGCCTGCGTCGCGAACGAGAGCTCGCGCTCTCCGGAGACGCTGGACGACGGCTGCGGCTTGATGAGCTCGCGCGCGCGCAGCGTGTCGAGGCTCGTGGCGAGCTCCTCCGCCGAGAGCTCGGGCGGCAGCACCTCGCGCAGCGCTCCGACCCAGAAGACGCGTCCGATGACGGACGCCATCTTCAAGATCTCCTTGTGCTGCGGGAGGAGCCCGTCGAGACGCGCCTGGAGGACGCCGCGGACCGTGTCCGGGAGATCGAGCTTCGCCGATCGCCCTTTGTCCCATTTTACAGGCACATGGTGCTCGTCGACGGTGAGCGATCCGCGGTCGACGAGCAGGCGCACGAGCTCCTTGCAAAGCTCGGGATTGCCCTCGGCCCGGCGGATGATCTCGCGCTTGATGTCGCGCGGGAAGCTCGGGACCTGGCGGAAGAGGTCGTCGAGGAAGCGCTCCATCACCTCCTCGTTGAACGGGAGGAGCTCGATCTTCGTGCGGATGTCCGAGCCCGTCATCCACGCGGGGACTTGCTCGGTCGCCTCGGGGCGCGCGGAGATCACGAGCAGCACGCGCTCGCGACGGAGCGCGCGAATCAGGTACTGGAGGAGGTCGAGCGAGCCCTGGTCCGTCCACTGCACCTGCTCGACGAGCATGACGACGGGCTTCGTGCGAGCGAGCCTGCGGATCCAGTCGCTGAACGCCGACACGGTGCGCGTGGCGTCGCTCGAGATCTCGGTCTCGAGCAACGGCGCTACCGGCGTCGGCGCGACGAGGTCGGCGAGCAGGCGTCCGGCCTCGCGACCGTCCTCCACCTCGTTGCCGGTCCACGCCGCCGCGACGGCGTCGACCACGCGGCCGCGCACGGCCTCGGGGGACTCGTCGACGCGCACGTTGAAGCGCGCGCGCAGCATCTTGCCGACGAACCCGAGCGGGGCGCCGGCGATGAGACGTGTCGCATGGAGGACCTGCGGCGGCTGCTCGCGCGCGCCGAGGGCGATGCGCAGCTGCTTGAGGAGGTGGCCCTTGCCGAGACCCATCTCGCCGACGATCTCGGCGACGCGCATCGTGCTCTGGGCGCCGACCGCGTCGTAGAGCCGGAGGAGCATCTCGAGCTCCTTGTGGCGTGCGAAGAACGGCGTGCCCGACGCGCTGCGCAGGCGCACCGAGCTCGCGGCCTCGTCGTCGCGCTCGCGCTCGACCTTGAACATGCCGACCGGCTCGGCGACACCCTTGACATGCACGGGCGGCACGCCGTGCATCTCGAAGCGATCGTGCACGAGACGCTCGGTCGCGGCGCCGATGAGGATCTCGCCGGGCGCCGCGGAGCCCTCGATGCGGCTCGCGACGTTGACCGTTGCGCCCATGATGTCGGCGCTCGCACGCGTGCCGGCGCCCACCGAGCCCACCATGACGAGGCCGGTGTTGATGCCGACCCGCAGCGCGACCTCGTGGTTTCGCTCGCGCGCGAGCTCGCGCACGCGTGCGGTCATCGCCAGCGCGGCGCGGACCGCGCGGATCGCGTCGTCTTCATGGGCAGTGGGGACACCGAACGCGGCCATGACGCCGTCGTTCACGTACTTCATCACCGTGCCGCTCTCGCGCTCGACCTCGCGCGCGAGCGGCTCGAAGAAGGCGTTCGCGAGCTCGCGCACGGCGTCCGGCTCGAGGTCGTTCGCGATCGCGCTGAACCCGACGATGTCGGCGAACACGACGGTCGCGAGCTTGCGCTCCTCGGCCCAGCGACCGCTGCTCATCGCCGAGGCAGGTGGCTGCGAGCCGAGGCCGAGGTTGATCGGGGCCTCCGACGAGTAGGCGACGGAGGGCGCCACCGACTGCGCCGGGACGGACGTGCGCTGCGTTCGCTGGCTCGGGAAGGCGCTGCGGATCGCCTGCTGCATCGTGCGAGCGTTCGGCCAGCGATCCTCCTTCTTGAAGGAGAGCGCGCGGTCGACAATCTCGACGAGCGACCTGGGAACGTCGGGCGCGACGGCACCGAGCGATTTCGCCTGCGCGGTGGCGGCCGCGATCACGACCTCCATGTGCGTCTTCGCGTCGTGCACGATTCGCCCTGAAAGAAGGGCAAAGAGCGTCGCGCCCACCGCCCAGAGGTCGCTCGAGGCGTCGACCTCGTCGGTGCGGCCGAGGGCCTGCTCCGGCGGCATGAAGGCGGGCGTTCCGATCGTGACTCCCGTACGCGTGCGGAGATGCGGGACGGGCTGCGCGACCGGGCCGCCGGGCGCGTCCTCGGCCCCCGGCTCGAGCTCCTCGCCGAGCGTGACGGCCCGGAGCCGGGCGATGCCGAAGTCGAGGACCTTCGCGACGCCGTCCTTCGTGAGGAAGACGTTCTCGGGCTTGATGTCGCGATGGACGATCCCTGCGCCGTGCGCCGCGACGAGGACGTCGAGCAGGCCGTCGGCGATCGTCAGCGCGTCCTCGAGGGGCAGGCGGCTGCCGAACCGCCGCGCGCGTGCGTCGGCCGTCTCGCCCTCGAGCAGCTCCATCACGAGGAAGGCCGCGCCGTCCTCGGTCTCGTCGTCGTCCAGGACGCGCACGACGCCAGGATGGTTCACCGCATTCGCGACGTAGCCTTCGCGCGCGAAGCGCGCGCGGATGTCGCCGAGCATCGACAGCTGCGGATGAAGGATCTTGAGCGCGACACGGCTCCCGTTGCGGTGCGTGGCCGCGTAGACGGCGCCCATCCCACCGACGCCGAGGAGCTTGTCGACGCGCCACTTTCCCTTGATCCGCGTCCCCACGCGCGACTGGGCAACATCGCTGACGCTGGGGTGAATCTTCGACATCGACGGGTCCGAACGATAGCACGCAGGGGCCCCCTTCCCCCGGCCCCCCCTCCCCGGTCGCCGAGAACTGAGCTAGGATTTTCGGATGCGTAAAACCAGCGCGATCTTCACGTCGGCCGGCGCGATCCTCCTCTGCGCCGTTGCAGCTTGCAGCAGCAGCACCACGGGCACCGGAACGAGCGGCGGGAGCAGCGGCGGCACCGGAAAGAGCGGTCTGTTCGGCGGCATAGGGAAGGGCGGCACATCGGGCGGCACGTCCGGCACCTCCGGCACCTCCGGCACGTCCGGCACGTCCGGCACCTCCGGCACCTCCGGCACCTCCGGCACCTCCGGCACGTCCGGCACTTCCGGCACTTCCGGCACGAGCTCGGGCGGCGCGTCGTGTACGGCGAGCGCCAGCGACAACGCCTGCACCGCGTGCATTCGAAGCTCGTGCTGCACGCAGTTCCTGGCGTGCACCGGCAACCCGTCGTGCGTCTCCTTCGCGAACTGCGCGGAGAGCTGCACGACCGACGCCTGCTACCAGGACTGCTACAACGCGAACGCGGGCGGTCAGTCGCTCGTGAACGACCTCGTCAATTGCGCCACGGACGGCTGCCCGAGCTGCAACTGACCCGCGGGTAGCTCAGCTGCTCTTGCTCTTGGCCTGCAGCTGAACCGGCGGCGGCGGCGCGGCCGAGGCCGAGGCCGAGGCCGAGGCCGAGGTCAGCGGCGAGGTGGCGACCGCCGCATGCTGCAGGCTGCGCGAGGACTCCTCCGCCTGCTCGTGCACGAACGCGTTCAGCTCCTCGCTCACGCGGCGGAGGTACTGCTGCTTCACGTGGAAGGGCAAGAATGCGCTCTTGAAGCCGCTCAGGATGACCTGCTTCAGGTCGTCGAACGTGAAGCCCATCTCCTTGTGGCAGAGCCAGAGCTCCTTCGACACCGTGGTGTTGGTGACGAGGCGGTTGTCCGTGTTGACGGTCACGCGCAGGCCGAGGTTCTTGTAGAGCTTGATGGGGTGGCTCTGCAGATCGCGGATGGCCCCCGTCTGCACGTTCGACGACGGGCAGCACTCGAGCGCGATGCGGTGGTCGTTCACGTAGTGCAGGAGGTCGCCGTCCTCGCGGAGCCGGCAGCCGTGGCCGATGCGATGGGCGCCGCAGACGTGGATCGCCTGGTGGATCGACTCGGGGCCGTAGGCCTCGCCCGCGTGGATCGTGACGTTGATGTTGTTGTCGCGGACGAGCTGGAACGCGGCCTTGTGGTGCTTCGCGGGGTGGTCGTACTCGGCGCCGGCGAGGTCGAAGCCGACGACGCCGCGGTTCTTGTAGGCGACGGCGAGCTCCGCCATCTCGAGCGAGCTCTCGGCCGACACGTTGCGGATCCCGCAGAGGATGACGTTCGACTCGATGCCGTACTTGTCCTGCGCGGCACGGAGGCCCTCGAGCACCGCCTCGACGACGGTGGTGAGCGCGAGGCCCCGACGCGTGTGGAGCATCGGCGAGTAGCGGACCTCCATGTAGCGAACGTTCTCGCGCGCGGCGTCCTCGGCGAGCTCGTAGGCGGCGCGGGTGAGGGCGTCGGCGGTCTGGAGGACACGCAGCGTGACGTCGAACGCCTTCAGGTACTCGACGAGCGAACCGCAGTTCTGGCCGAGGTTCATCGCCTTCGCGAGGCCGTCCTCGTCCTTTGCGGGGAGGTCGACTCGCTGCTTTTCCGCGAGATCGAGGATCGTCTTCAACCGGAGCGAGCCGTCCAGGTGGACGTGGAGGTCGGTCTTCGGGAGCTTCTCGATGACGGCGAGCGGGATCGTGTGCGGCATGGCCGTACGTATCACAAGCCCGGGCTAGGTTCCTCTGAACGGATGCTCCGTCCCTCGCAGATGCTGGGCGGAGACGACGGAGCTCCACGAGAAGAGCCCCTTGGCCTCGAGCGGTCTCGGATTGGAGAGCGACAGGTGCACCGAGCCGTCGCTGCCGTGCTTCAGCTTTGCAGCGACCGGCATGCGGACCGGGACGCTCCCCATGGGCCCGTCGACGTGACCGGAAGCGCAACCAGCACGCCGGCGACGAGAGCGAGAGTGCCGCGCATGCACTCTCCGGTGCGAGCGGACGCGCGGCCGTTCAGAAGAGCACGGGCGACGGCAGCGGGACGACGCCCGAGCCGACGCGCGTCGCGTTCGAGCTGAAGCGTGTGGTGGACGCGACGCGCACCTCGCCGTCGCCGAGGCTCTCGGCGTCGGCGTCGTCGGCCTGGACGAGGAACGAGCCGTTCTGCGCGTGGACGCCCACGTTGTTGCGCGCGATCGTGACGCCGTCGACGAGCACCTTGCCGCCGTCGACGGCGAGGCCGATGCCGGGATTGTCGACGAACGACGAGCCCGACAGTACGACGCGCGCACCCTGCCCGACGGTCACGCCGTGGCCGAAGCCGTCGCGCGCGACCTTCGTGCCGTGGATCGAGGAACGGACGAAACGCACGAACGTGGACGCATCGTTCTTCACGAGGATGCCGCTCGTCGTTGCGCCATCGATGACGCTCGCCTCGAGGTCGACGGTGCTTGCCGGGCCCACGCCGATGCCCGAGCCGGCAGAGTCGGTCGCGCCCTCGACGACGCCGCGCACGAGGAGGCGATCGCCCTTCAGACTGCTGCCCTTGCCGAGCGTCACGCCCGCCCCCGCGCTGCGCGTGACCGACACGTCCGAGACCGTGGCGCTCGCGCTGTTCAGCACGACGAGACCCACCGCGGTCGCCTTCGTGGGGTCGGCGCCGTTCGTGCCGCGCGTCGCGTCGACGAACGATTGCCTCAGGTCGACAGCGCCTCCCGCGTCGATGAACGCGCCGATGCCCCACGCTCCGAGGATGACGACGCCGTCGAGCTTGGCCTTCGCCTTGTCGGTGACGGCCAGTCCGCCGCCCCTGCCGTCGCTCGTCGGGCCGCCGATCGGGTTGCCGACGGGAGTCGGCGCAACGATGGCCACCGACGACAGCTCGAGCATCGACTGCTCGTCGCGCGTGAGCGCCGCGGTGTTCTCGACGTTGGCGATCATCGAGGAGCGCATCGTGAGGTGCCCGCCGTGGGTCGCGATGACTCCGTAGCCGCGGGCCGCTGAGCCCGAGATGTGGACGTCGCGGACGATCGTCTCGGTGAGCTCGATGAGGCTGTCGTCCTCGACGGCGGCGGCAGCGTCGCCGACGAGGTCGCGGATGCTCGACTGCGCGACGGTCACGTGCGCGCCACCGACCGCTGCGATGCCCGAGGGGCGAACGTTCGACGCCGGGTTCGGAGCCTGGCGCGTGATGACCACGCGATTCATCGTCAGGGTCGCGCTCGCGCCGGCGAGGACGCCCTGCACGCCGCCCGAGAGCGTACTGTCCTCCATGACGGCGTCGGCGCCGACGCCGACGGCGAGATTGAAGCCGCCCCGCGCATCAGCCTGGGGCACCGTGTTCTCGACCTTCGTGCGGCGAATGGTGGCGTGACCTCCCTCGACGTAGAGGCCCGCGAAGCGACTGTCGCGGTCGACGACGTCCTCGATGGTCGCGTCTCCTGCGCTCCCGACGGAGATCCCGTCGACGTGACCTGTGAGGGTGACGCCGCGCACCGTGACGCCGGTGACGCGTACGTCGATGCCCGGCTTCACGCTTCCGGCCGGTGACTTGATCTCGACGTTTGCAGCGCAGCGGCCGACCACGGTGACCTGCTTGGTGATCGTGACCGCCTCCTCGTAGATTCCGGCGGCGACGGCGATCGTCGCGCCGGAGGCGGCGGCGGCGATGCCCGCGGCGAGCGTCTTCACGTGTGTGGCGTCGACCTGTGCGTCGGGGAGCGACGCATCGACGACGATCCCGCCGGCCGGCGGGAACGCGCCTGTGCAGTCGCCGACGGGCACGCAGCTCGACGCGCCGACCGCCTCTCGCGTCGCGCCGGCGCAGGCCGCGGCGGGAGCGACGTCCGTGCAGCCGAAGCCGGAGGCGTCACGCGTCGTCCCCGCGGGACACGCGTTCACCCACCCCACGGGCTCGCACCTGGCAACGCCGAGACGCGGGCGCGTTCCGCCAGGGCAGGTCGCCGGCGCCGGCACGTCGACACACGCGGCGTCGGCGTCGAGCGCGAAGCCGTCGGGGCACGGGCTCGCCACCGGAGGCGTCACCACCGGCGGAGTCGTGCTCGCGACCGGCTCCGAGCTGCACGCGCTGCTCGCGAGGAGCAGCGCGCCGAGCATGGCGGCGAGGGCGCGCGCGCTCATGGGATCTTCACGTTCTTCGCTTCGGCGTTGTCGGCATCGAGCTTGAGCGCCTCGTCGAGGTGCTTCTTCGCCTCGACGTTGCGCTTGAGCGTGACGAGCTCCTGGGCGAGCAGCGCGTGCGCCGTCGCCTTCTCGGGCGGCTTGCCGGGGCAGAGCACCGCCGTCTCGAGCTCGTAGACGGCCTTGTCGTGCGCGTTCTGCGCCGAGAGCGCGCGCGCGTAGAGCGCGTGCGTCTGAAGGCCCATGATGTCGACGAAGATCGCGCTCTCGCCGATGCGTCGGGCATCCTCCCAGCGCTTGGCCGTGACCAGCTTGTCGAGGAGCATGCGCCACACCTTGCGGTCGTGCTGCTCGAGCTGCGCGAGCTTCTCGAGCGCCGCGAGCGCGTCGCCCTCGCGCTTCGACGAATTCGCGAGATCGTAGAGGCCCTTGAGCGGCTCGCTCTGGCTCGGGTCGAAGCGGTAGGCCGCCTCGAGGTGGAAGCGCATCGCCACCTCGTTCTTCTGCTCCTCGGCGATGTCCGCGAGCATCGAATGGATGACGTATCCGTCATGGCCGTTGCTGCGCATGGTGTCGAGGTGCTTCCGCGCGCTCTCGAGATCCTTCTCGCCGCGGGCCAGCTGCGCGGCGACGTAGTGGGCGTCGGGGTTCTTCGGATCGATCGCGAACGCGGCGTCGATCTCGGCCTTCGCCTCCTTCGCCTTCCGCGCGCGCACCAGCGCGAGGGCGAGCACCACGTGCGCCTTCGCGTCGTTAGGTGCAGTCTGCACGTTCTTCTTCGCCTCGTCGGGGTCCTTGCCCTTGAGCGAGAAGAGGTACTGGTTCTTGTAGCGAGAGAGCCGACCGAGCTGCCACTGGCGATAGCCGGCGTCGTACTCCTGCGCG
>Ga0335397_10002970_pt1 | contig 22993 bp, 18 predicted proteins | sample MAT04_FD_205740 | JGI IMG/M metagenome (GOLD analysis project Ga0335397, IMG submission 205740) | Freshwater microbial communities from Lake Fryxell liftoff mats and glacier meltwater in Antarctica - MAT-04 (spades assembly) (version 2) ... | reverse complement strand
GCGTGTTGTTCGACCACCTCGAGCCGGAGGAGGTGCGGGCCATGGGTGATGGCTTCGCCCGGGTGCTGGCCGCCATGGGGGAGACACCGTGTCCGGGAACGGCCGATCCCTGCGGCTGATGCCCGGGGTCCAGTTTGCATAGAAATGCGGACACCTGTACGTTTATGCCATGACGTCGGTCGGGATCATCGGTGGGTCGGGCTTCACCGGCGCGGAGTTGCTGCGCTTGTGTGCGGGCCACCCGTCGTTCGACGTGCGACTGGCCACCGGTGACTCGCAGGCCGGCACCTCGGTCGGCGCGCTCTACCCGAGCCTTCGTCCCGCCTACCCGGATCTGGCCTTCACCCCCTACGACCCGTCCGCCGTGGATGGGCTCGACCTGGTCTTCCTGGGCCTGCCCCACGGTGCGTCGCAGGACATCGTTCCGGGCTTGTCGGGTCGGGTGGGTGCCGTGGTCGACCTCGCCGCCGACTTCCGGCTGGCCGACGCCGCTGCCTACCCGCAGTGGTACGGCGAAGAGCACCACGTGCCCGAGCTCCTGTCCGAAGCCGCGTACGGCCTGCCCGAGCTGTTCCGCTCGGCGCTCGACGGTGCGTGGCTCGTTGCCGCCGCCGGCTGCTACCCGACCGCCACGGCGCTGGCGCTGGCTCCGGTGGTCGGCGCCGGCCTGGCCGACCTGTCCACGTTGGTCGTCGACGCCGCCTCGGGCGTGTCCGGCGCCGGCCGGCCGCCCAAGCCCGGCACCACCTTCTGTGCCGTCGACGAGGACTTCAGCGCCTACGGACTGCTCGACCACCGCCACACGCCCGAGATCGAACAGAGCCTCCGCCGGGTGGCCGGGGGAGCGGCCGCCGACGACCTCCGGGTGTTGTTCACCCCGCACCTGGCACCGATGAATCGGGGCATCCTGGCCACCTGCTACGCCCGGGCCACGAGCCCCACGTCGACCGCCGAGCTGCTCGACCTGGCCCGGACGCGCTACGCCGGCGAGCCGTTCGTGACCGTCATCGACGAATCGCCGTCCACCAAGGCCACCTTCGGGTCCAACTCGGCGCAGCTCACGCTCCGCTACGACGAGCGCACCGGCTGGATCGTGGCCATCTGTGCCATCGACAACCTGGTCAAGGGCGCCAGCGGCCAAGCGGTGCAGTGCGCCAACGCCCTCATGGGCCTGCCCGAGACCACTGGCCTGACGACGGTGGGGGTCTACCCGTGACCGACGACCACACCGAGGTGACCACGGCACACGTCGACGTGGCCACTCGGGCCGAGGTCCTCATCGAGGCCCTGCCCTACATCCGCAGCTTCCGCGACGCCATCGTCGTGGTGAAGTACGGCGGCAACGCCATGGGCGACGACGGCCTCGCCCGGCAGGTGGCGGCCGATCTCGTCCTCCTGCACGCCGTGGGCATCCGGCCCGTGGTCGTGCACGGCGGCGGCCCCCAGATCGGCGCCCTCATGGCGCGCCTGGGCAAGGTGCCCGAGTTCCACGAAGGGCTGCGCGTCACCGACGCCGACACGCTCGACATCGCCCGCATGGTGCTGGTGGGCAAGGTCAACCGTGACATCGTGGCCACCATCAACACCCACGGTCCGCTGGCCGTGGGGATCTCGGGCGAAGACGCCGGGCTCATCACCGCCGATGCCCGCGACCCGAGGCTCGGGTTCGTGGGCAACGTGCGATCGGTCAACCCCGCCATCCTCGAGCGGCTGCTCGCCGAGCAGCTCATCCCCGTGGTCTCCACCATCGGCACCGACGCTGCCGGTCAGGCCTACAACATCAACGCCGACACGGTGGCCGGAGCCATCGCCGGTGCGCTCGGCGCCGAGAAGGTCATCTATCTGACCGACGTCGCCGGGCTCCTCGCCGACGTCGACGACCCGACCTCGCTGATCAGCCACACGACGGCCCACGAGCTGCGCGACCTGCTCGCCGACGGCACGGTCTCGGGCGGGATGATCCCCAAGATCGAGGCCTGCCTGCACGCCCTCGACGCCGGTGCCGGTTCGGTGCACCTGCTCGACGGACGGGTGCCGCACGTGCTGCTGCTCGAGCTGTTCACGGCGGCCGGCATCGGAACGATGGTGGAACGATGAGCGACCCGATGATGACCGCCGCCACCGTGCCCGTCTCGCCCGGCCGCGCCCACGCCCGCGCCATGGGCGCCGATCCCGACCTCGACCACTGCCCGTTGATGTCCACCTACGGCCCGCCGACCGTGGCCTTCGTGCGCGGTTCCGGCTCGGAACTGTGGGACGTCGACGGCAAGCGCTACCTCGACCTGCTCTCCGGCCTCGCCGTGACGTCGCTCGGCCACGCCCACCCCGAGGTGGCAGCTGCGCTGACCGAGCAGGCCAACACGTTGCTGCACGTCTCGAACCTGTTCGGCACGACGGTCGGCGCCGAGGTGGCCCAGACCCTCGACCGGCTGTTGGGCGGAGGTGGGCAGGTCTTCTTCTGCAACTCGGGCGCGGAAGCCAACGAAGCGGCGCTGAAGCTGGCGCGCAAGTTCGGCGGTCATGGACGCCACGTGGTGGTGAGCGCCTACGGCTCGTTCCACGGGCGCACCCTGGCCACGCTGCACGCCACCGGCCAACCGGCCAAGCACGAGGCGTTCCAGCCGTTGCCCGAGGGGTTCCGGCACGTGGCCTGGGACGACGTCGACGCGCTGGCCCAGGCCATCGACCCCACCGTCGCCGCCGTGCTGCTCGAGCCGGTGCAGGGGGAGGGCGGGGTCAACCCGGCCAGCGCCGAGTACTTCCAGGCCGTGCGCCACCTCTGCGACGAGCGCGGCGTGCTGTTCATGGTCGACGAGGTGCAGACCGGCCTCGGTCGAACGGGCTCGTGGTTCGCGCACCAGCAGTTCGGCGTGGTCCCCGACGTCGTGACCATGGCCAAGGCTCTGGGCAACGGCGTGCCCATCGGGGCGTGCTGGGCCCGACGCGACGTGGCTGCCGCGTTCCAACCCGGCGACCATGCCACCACCTATGGCGGCCAGCCCCTGGCCACCGCCGCGGCGCGCGCCGTGCTGGCCGTGATGGAGCGCGAAGACGTGCCCACCCGGGCCCGCGTCGCCGGCGCTCGCCTCACCGACGCGCTGCTCGCACTCGAGGACGTCGCGGCGGTGCGCGGCCTCGGGTTGCTGCTGGCCGCCGAGCTGGCCGAGGGCATCGACGCCCGGGTGGTGGCCGCCGACGCGCTGGCGTCGGGCCTGGTCGTCAACGCCATCACGCCGACGGCCCTTCGCCTGGCGCCGTCGCTGCTGATCACCGAGGACGACCTGGCCGAGGCGGTGGCCCTGCTGGGCGATGTGCTCGCCCGCCACCGCCCCATCGAGGAGGGTTCGTGAGGCACCTGTTGGAGATCGACGACCTGTCGGCCGGTGAGCTGGATGCCGTGCTCCGCCTGGCCGAAGCCGCCTCACCACCCGAGGTGCTGCGGGGCAAGGGCATGGCCCTGCTGTTCGAGAAGCCGTCAGCGCGCACCCGCAACTCGATGGAGATGGCGGTGGTGCAGCTCGGTGGTCATCCGGTGACCATCCGCAACGACGAGATCGGCATCGGCACCCGGGAGACGGTCGAGGACGTGGCGCGCACCCTGGCCTGCTACCACGCGGCCATCGGCGCGCGGGTGTTCGACCACGACGTGCTCGACCGCATGGCCGCACTCGACGTCGTCCCCGTCGTGAACATGCTGTCCGACGAGGCCCACCCGCTGCAGGCACTGGCCGACGTCCTCACCATCCGCCAGCACTTCGGCACGGAGCACGGTCGGTCGGTGGCCTACGTGGGCGATGCCAACAACGTGGCCCGGTCGCTGGCGCTGGCCGCCGGGATGCTGGGGATGCACGTGCGCGTGGCGTCGCCGGCGGGCTACGGGTTCACGCCGGCCGACAAGGACCGGCTGGCGGCGGCCGGCGTCGAACCCGTCCTCACCGTCGATCCCGTCGAGGCCGTCGAGGGTGCCGACGTCGTCTACACCGACGTGTGGGCGTCGATGGGTCAGGAAGACGAAGCCGAGGCTCGCCGGGATGCCTTCACGGGCTTCACCGTCGATGCCGCCCTGGTCGGCCACGCTGCCGCCGGGGCGATCGTGCTGCACTGCCTGCCCGCCCACCGCGGCGAGGAGGTGTCGGCCGAGGTCGTGGACGGCCCGGCCAGCCTGGTGTGGGCCCAGGCCGCCAACCGGATGCATGCCGCTCGCGGCGCGCTGGCCTGGCTCTTGGGGCACGCGTGAGCGAGCCCCGTCGCATGGGCAAGGCCCAACGCCAGCACCTGGTGGCGCGCCTCATCGAGGAGCGGCCGATCCCCAGCCAGACCACGCTGGTCGACCTCCTGGCCGTCGAAGGGGTCGTGGCCACGCAGGCCACGGTCTCGCGCGACCTCGATGACCTCGGCGCCATCAAGATCCGGGTGCCGGGCGGCGACAGCGTCTACGCCATCCCCGACCTGCCCACCGAGCAGCACGCCCCCAACGACCACCTGCGCCGCGTCTTCGGCGACTGGGTCGTGGAGGTGAGCTCGTCAGCCAACCTGGTGGTGCTGCGAACGCCGCCGGGTTCGGCCCACGTCGTGGGCTCCGCCCTCGATCGGGTCGGGGTGGAGGGGATCCTCGGCACCGTGGCCGGCGACGACACGCTCATCGTGGTGGTGGCGGACGACGTCGGCGGTGCCGTGGTGGCCGAGCGATTGCGAGATCTTGCGGGCCTGTGACCAGGCGCGCCAGGGTGTGACCGAACGTCTGCAAAGGAGCGAGTGAACGATGGCGAAGCGAGTGGTGCTGGCCTACTCCGGTGGTCTCGACACGTCGGTGTGCGTGCGATGGATGATCGAGACCTGGGGTGTCGAGGTCGTGGCCGTCGCCTGCGACGTCGGCCAGGGCGGCGACTGGGAGGAGATCAAGGCGCGGGCCCTCGGTGCCGGTGCCATCGCCGCCGAGGTGGTCGATATCCGTGAGGAGTTCGCCAACGACTTCGTGGCGCCTGCGCTGCGCGCCAACGCGCTCTACGAAGGTAAGTACCCCCTGGTCTCGGCGCTGTCCCGACCGGCCATCGTCCGCCAGCTCGTGCTGGCGGCGCGGGCCCACGGTGCCGATGGCATCGCCCACGGCTGCACGGGCAAAGGCAACGACCAGGTCCGCTTCGAGGTCGGCATCCGCGCCCTGGCCCCCGACCTCGAGGTGCTGGCGCCGGTGCGCGTCTGGGGCATGACCCGTGAAGAGTGCATCGACTACGCGGCCGAGCACGGCATCCCGCTCACCGCCACCAAGGAGAAGCTCTACTCGATCGACGACAACCTCTGGGGCCGGGCCATCGAGTGCGGCGAGATGGAGGACCCGTGGGCCGAGCCGCCGCCCGGCGTCTGGGCCATGACCGCGCAGACGGCCACCGAGCCCCGCGAGGTGACGATCCGCTTCGAGCAGGGTCTGCCCGTCGCCGTCGACGGCGTCGCCATGCCGCTGCACGAGCTCGTGGTGCACCTCAACGGTGTGGTCGGGGCCTATGGCTTCGGTCGCCTCGACATGGTCGAGAACCGCCGGGTCGGCATCAAGAGCCGTGAGACCTACGAGGCGCCGGCCGCGTTGGCGCTGATCCTCGCCCACGCCGACCTCGAGTCGCTGACCCTCGAGCGCGACCTGCACCACGAGAAGCTCCGACTCGAGCCTCGCTATGCCGACCTCGTCTACGACGGGCAGTGGTTCTCGCCCCTGAAGGAGTCGTTCGACGCCTTCGTCGAATCGTCGCAACGCTTCGTCACCGGCGAGGTCCGCCTCAAGCTCGAGCCCTTCCGCTGCTACGTGGTGGGCCGGCGCAGCGAGTGGAGCCTCTACGACTACGGCCTCGCCACCTACGACGCGGCCGACTCGTTCAACCACGCCGATGCCGAAGGCTTCGTGCGGCTGTGGGGCCTCGGCCTTTCGACGTGGGCGGCCCGGCAATCGCAGAAGAGCGACTGACCGTGGCCACCCTCTGGCACGGGCGCTTCGATGGTGGACCGGCTGAGGAGCTGCTGGCCTACACGGTGAGCTTGCCGTTCGATCAGCGCCTCGCCCCCGACGACATCGTCGGGTCCCGCGCCCACGTGCGTGGCCTCGGCCGCGCCGGCATCCTCACCGACGCCGAGCGAGACGCGGTGCTCGACGCCCTGGATGCGGTGGAGTTCGAGCTCTCGGGCGGGACGTTCGCCTTTGCCCCGTCCGACGAGGACATCCACACCGCGGTCGAGCGTCGCGTCACCGAGCTCGCCGGGCCGGCCGGCGCCAAGCTGCACACGGGGCGCAGTCGCAACGACCAGGTGGCGACCGACCTCCGGCTGTTCACCAAGCGCGCCGTGCGCGACGTGGTCGAGCGGATCGTCGTGCTGCAGGACGTCCTCGTCGAGCGTGCCGCCGGTGCCGGCGAGGTCTACCTCCCTGGCTACACGCACCTCCAACGTGCGCAGCCCGTCCTGCTGGCCCACCACCTGCTGGCCCACGTGTGGGCGTTGGCCCGCGACGTCGACCGCCTCCTCGACGCCCATGCCCGCCTCGACGTCTCGCCGCTCGGTGCCGGCGCGCTCGCCGGCTCGTCGCTGCCCCTGGACCCGGTGGCCACCGCCCACGACCTGGGTTTCGCCTCGGTGTTCGACAACTCGCTCGATGCGGTCAGCGATCGGGACTTCGTGGCCGAGGTGCTGTTCGCCTTGACGATGGTGGGCGTCCACCTGTCCCGCATCGGTGAGGAGGTCGTGTTGTGGTCGACCGACGAGTTCGGCTTCCTCCGCCTCGACGACGCCTACGCCACCGGCTCATCGATGCTGCCGCAGAAGAAGAACCCGGACATCGCCGAGCTGGCCCGAGGCAAGAGCGGTCGCCTCATCGGCAACCTCACGGGGTTGCTGGCCACCCTCAAGGGTCTGCCCTTGGCCTACAACCGCGATCTCCAGGAGGACAAGGAGCCGCTGTTCGATTCCGTCGACCAGGTGTCGTTGGCCCTCACTGCGCTGGGCGGACTGCTGGCCACGGCGACCTTCGATGCGACGGCCATGGCCGCGGCGGCCGACGCCCCGACGGGCGCGGCCACCGACCTGGCTGAACACCTCGTGCGCACGGGCATGCCCTTCCGCGACGCCCACGCCATCGTCGGGGCCTTGGTTCGGCGCAGCCTCGACGACGGGGTCCCGTTGGTCGACCTCGTCCGCCACGAGCCCGCCCTCGGTCCGGACGCGGTGGGCCTGCTGGATCAGGGCGTGGCGGTCACCAACCGGACCACCCGCGGCGGCGCCGGTCCCGGCCCGGTGGCCGAGCAACTGGTTCGGGCCCGTCAACAGCTCGACCACGACCGTGCCCGCCTGGGCATGCTCGCCGGCCCGTCGGCCTGAGCCATGGCGCCGTTCGTCCACGACGTCCGGGTCCGCTACGGCGAGGTCGACATGCAGGGCGTGGTCTTCAACGCCCACTACCTGGCCTGGGTCGACGATGCCATGTCGGCCTGGCTCGATGCCGTGGGCTACCGCGGCGCCTCCTGGGCGCCGCCCGACGAGGAGCAGGGCTGGGACTTCATGGTCCGCCACGCCACCCTGGACTGGCGTGGGTCAGCCGCGTTCGGCGACCACGCACGGATCGCCTGCACCGTGAGCCGGTGGGGCACGACGTCGTTCGACGTGGCCTTCGCCATCGGTGTGGGTGGCGAGGTGCTGGTGGACGTGGTGCTGACCTACGTCGGCGTGCGATCGAGCCCTGGGGCGCCGCCGCAGCCCGCACCGGTTCCCGACGCCTTCCGCTCCTTGCTGGGCCCGGCCACGTGACCGGCACGGACGGCGACGCTGGCCCTGCGCCGAGTTGGACGGTGCGCGACGGCATCCGATCCAACGAGCCCGGTGCCGGCGCCGACGTGGCCACGTCCCAGGTCCGCGGCGCGGCGCTCGAAGGTGCTGACCAGTCGGCCACGCGGGTCGAGGTGCTCGACTTCCTCGCCTCGCAGCCCGCCCCGCTGGAGCGAACCAACACCACCGGGCACCTCACGGGCTCCGCCCTGGTGATCGATCCCCGCACTTTGCAGGTCGTCGTGCTCTTCCATCACAAGCTGCGTCGATGGCTCCAGCCCGGTGGCCATGCCGATGGCGATGGCGACCTGGCCCGCGTGGCGTGGCGTGAGGCGACCGAGGAGACGGGCATCGTCGGCCTCCGCGTGGTCGAGCCCGCCGTGCACCTCGACATCCACGAGGTGCTTCCCCCGCGGGAGCCACCTCACCTGCACCTCGACGTGCGCTTCGTGGTGCTCGCACCCCCCGGCGCGCCGCTCCAGGGCAACCACGAGAGCGACGACCTCCGCTGGGTCGACGCCGAGGAGCTGCCCGGTCTCGGCGCCGACCCGGGCCTGGTGATGCTGGCAGCCCGTGCCGTCTCGGTTCTTCGGGCTCTGCCGCCCGGCGTTGCCTGACCCGCCAGCCGCGTCAGCTCACGCCAGGTCGTCGTAGGAGCTGCACGACGCCATGTCGTTGACCAGGGCGAAGCGGTCGAACGCCACCGTCACCTGGCGCTTGTCGCGCTCGCTTTGGGTGACGTAGAAGCGTGCGGAGGGATCTGTCGCCACCCGATCGGCGAAGCCGTCGCGGTCGTCGAGATAGATCTCCCAATCGGCCAGCCACTCCTCGATCATGGTCGTGTCGCTCGCCGTAGCGGTGGGGACCGCGGCCAGCTCCACCAACATGGTGCGGAACTCGGTGTTCGTGGCCCGCACCTCGTCGGCCCGGTCGATCGGCGATGCCGCCTCGAATGCCTTGGGGAGCATGTCGATTCGCACGAGCGTGGCCGCACAGATGCCTTCCGCCCGTTCGGCGAACGCCGGGTCGTCCATCTGGCCGGGGGTGTCGTCGGCCCAGTTCCCGCCCAAGTGGTACCCGAACACGTAGATCCACATCGCCACCATCGACACGGCCACCGCAGCGGTGATCCACCAGCCGACGTTGCGGCGCCGATGTTCTTCAGCGCCGGCGCCATCGGAGTCGGACGGAGGGATCGTGGGGGCGGCCATCGCCCCATCGTGCCACCCGGAAGGCGGAAATCCCCAGGCCGCGAGGCCCTGTGCCCAACGTCACGCCCGAAACGGCCGCTTCGACTTGCATTCACCCCACCAAGGTCCGTAACGTAGTCCTTCGCCCCAACCGGTGAAGTCACGCAGTCACGCCGACTGCAGCGGTCAAGCTGATTTGCAGCCGCCCGCACGACAAACTAGGTTGTCGGCTCCCCGCTACGGTCAGTCCGGGCGGGCAAGCGTCCCGAGAACGGTTCGGCCGGTCGGGAAGGCGCTCCTTGAAAACGGAAGAGAGGACAGAAAGCCAGTGCGGGCGACGCTCGTATGGCTCTGGCGTCTGACTCCGGTCTTCGGACTGGGGACGACAGTGTCATGCAGCGACGTACGCAATACGAGAAATACCGAAGTGGGTGCCACGTCTACGTGGTGCCTGGTCGATTGAGGGAGAGTCACCTTCGATCGACTCTCCGATTTCTGGCGACGTTCCGGATGGTTCACCAACCGGGGTTTCGCTCGAGGTCTTGATGGAGAGTTTGATCCTGGCTCAGGACGAACGCTGGCGGCGTGCCTAACACATGCAAGTCGAGCGAGGTTCAGTCAGTGGCAACACTGACGAAGACCTAGCGGCGAACGGGTGAGTATCACGTGAGCAACCTGCCCTGAAGTCTGGGATAACCAGGGGAAACCCTGGCTAATACCGGATGCCTTCCACTGATCGCATGGTCGGTGGCAGAAAGATTTATCGCTTCAGGAGGGGCTCGCGGCCTATCAGCTAGTTGGCGGGGTAACGGCCCACCAAGGCATCGACGGGTAGCTGGTCTGAGAGGATGATCAGCCACACTGGGACTGAGACACGGCCCAGACTCCTACGGGAGGCAGCAGTGGGGAATATTGCGCAATGGGCGAAAGCCTGACGCAGCAACGCCGCGTGCGGGATGAAGGCCTTCGGGTTGTAAACCGCTTTCGACAGGGACGAATTTGACGGTACCTGTAGAAGAAGCCCCGGCCAACTACGTGCCAGCAGCCGCGGTAACACGTAGGGGGCAAGCGTTGTCCGGATTTATTGGGCGTAAAGAGCTCGTAGGCGGTTCGGTAAGTCAGCTGTGAAAGCTCCAGGCTCAACCTGGAGAGGCCAGCTGATACTGCTGTGACTAGAGTCCGGTAGGGGAGCGTGGAATTCCTGGTGTAGCGGTGGAATGCGCAGATATCAGGAGGAACACCAGTGGCGAAGGCGGCGCTCTGGGCCGGAACTGACGCTGAGGAGCGAAAGCGTGGGTAGCAAACAGGATTAGATACCCTGGTAGTCCACGCCGTAAACGTTGGGCACTAGGTGTGGGACCTTATCAACAGGTTCCGTGCCGCAGCTAACGCATTAAGTGCCCCGCCTGGGGAGTACGGCCGCAAGGCTAAAACTCAAAGGAATTGACGGGGGCCCGCACAAGCGGCGGAGCATGTTGCTTAATTCGAGGCAACGCGAAGAACCTTACCTGGGTTTGACATGCAGAGAAAAGCCACAGAGATGTGGTGTCCTTCGGGGCTCTGCACAGGTGGTGCATGGCTGTCGTCAGCTCGTGTCGTGAGATGTTGGGTTAAGTCCCGCAACGAGCGCAACCCTTATCCTATGTTGCCAGCGGGTCATGCCGGGGACTCATGGGAGACTGCCGGGGTCAACTCGGAGGAAGGTGGGGACGACGTCAAGTCATCATGCCCCTTATGTCCAGGGCTGCAAACATGCTACAATGGCCGGTACAAAGGGCTGCGAGACCGCGAGGTTGAGCGAATCCCAAAAAGCCGGTCTCAGTTCGGATTGGAGTCTGCAACTCGACTCCATGAAGTTGGAGTCGCTAGTAATCCCGGATCAGCAACGCCGGGGTGAATACGTTCCCGGGCCTTGTACACACCGCCCGTCACACCACGAAAGTCGGCAACACCCGAAGCCAGTGGCCTAACCCGCAAGGGAAGGAGCTGTCGAAGGTGGGGTTGGCGATTGGGGTGAAGTCGTAACAAGGTAGCCGTACCGGAAGGTGCGGCTGGATCACCTCCTTTCTAAGGAGAAATCTTCACTGCATCCAGGCATTCCGTCTGGGTCGACGGTGGGGATCTCAATCCCGTTGATGCACTGTCTTCGGAACAGCTTCGGCTGTTCCATCCTCTCTTCCGCTTTGAGGGAACGCCCGCCGGCCCGGTCTCCGGGCCGGTGACGCGTCACCTCTGCGATACGTCAGTCAGTGGACTGATGGACGCGGCCGGCGAGCTCTCGAGCTCGGGTCGCTGGCGCACCTTGAGAACTGCATAGCGAGCACGAGCATCATTTATTCTTTCAAGCTATAAAGAGCCAACGGTGGATGCCTTGGCGCCTACTACCGATGAAGGACGTGGGAGGCTGCGAAAAGCTACGGGGAGGTGCCTACCTACCTTTGATCCGTAGATGTCCGAATGGGGAAACCCGGCACCCGTCATGGGGTGTCACTCCGGTCTGAACACATAGGGCCAGGAGAGGGAACCGGGGGAATTGAAACATCTAAGTACCCCGAGGAAAGGAAAGCAATTGCGACTCCCTGAGTAGCGGCGAGCGAAACGGGAACAGCCTAAACCGTGTTGGTGTCAAAGCCTGATGGCGTTGCCAACACGGGGTCGTGGGACCTGATAGAAGGGGCATCAGACCCTTCACAGAGTTACAAATCTGAGAGATAGCGGAAGCGTTCTGGAACGTCGCGCCGCAGTGGGTAAGAGCCCCGTACGCAAAATCGATCAGACTCTGTTCAGTAATCCCAAGTAACGCCGGATCCGGGAAAGCCGGCGTGAATCTGTGAGGACCACCTCATAAGGCTAAGCATACGTAGGCGACCGATAGTGAACTAGTACCGTGAGGGAAAGGTGAAAAGCACCCCGGGAGGGGAGTGAAATAGTACCTGAAACCGTTGGTTTACAATCAGTCAAAGCGTCGTGATCACTTCGGTGATCGCCGCGATGGCGTGCCTTTTGAAGAATGAGCCAACGAGTTACGGTGTGTGGCGAGGTTAACCCGTGAGGGGGAGCCGGAGCGAAAGCGAGTCTGAACAGGGCGTTCAGTCGCATGCTGTAGACCCGAAGCCGAGTGATCTATCCATGGGCAGGTTGAAGCGGAGGTAAGACTCCGTGGAGGACCGAACCCACCTAGGTTGAAAACTGGGGGGATGACCTGTGGATAGGGGTGAAAGGCCAAGCAAACTCGGTGATAGCTGGTTCTCCGCGAAATGCATTTAGGTGCAGCGTCAGATGTTCAGCGACGGAGGTAGAGCACTGGATGGGCTAGGGGGCCTACAAGCTTACTGACCCCAACCAAACTCCGAATACCGTCGCTCCAGAGTCTGGCAGTGAGACTACGAGGGATGAGCTTCGTGGTCGAGAGGGAAACAGCCCAGACCGTCGGCTAAGGCCCCAAATTCTGGACTAAGTGGTAAACGATGTGAGATTGCTAAGACAGCCAGGAGGTTGGCTTAGAAGCAGCCACCCTTGAAAGAGTGCGTAACAGCTCACTGGTCGAGTGATCTTGCGCGGACAATGTAACGGGGCTCAAGTCCAGAGCCGAAGCCACGGACCTGTCGTTTACGACGGGTGGTAGCGGAGCGTCGAGCATGCAGTGAAGCGGCGGGGGAACCCGTCGTGGAGCGTGTTCGAGTGAGAATGTTGGCATGAGTAGCGAGAGAGGGGTGAGAAACCCCTCCGCCGTAAGCCCAAGGGTTCCTGGGGAAGGCTAATCCTCCCAGGGTAAGTCGGGAGCTAAGGCGAGGCCGAAAGGCGTAGTCGATGCACAACTGGTTGATATTCCAGTACCACCGTGTCCGCGTCCAGCCCAATGTCGGGTACTAAGGGGCTGCTCACCTTCGGGTGAGCGAACTGACCAACCGTCGGCGGGTAACTGATGGGGGACGCAGGAGGGTAGGTGATCCCAGGCGATGGTTGTCCTGGGGTAAGCGTGTAGGCGGGCTCCGATGAAAGTTGGAGCCGTGAACGCTGAGGCGCGATGCCGAGCCGTATTAGGCGAAGTCACTGATCCCATGCTGCCGAGAAAAGCCCAGCAGTGAGTTGACACGGTGCCCGTACCCCAAACCAACACAGGTGGGCGGGTAGAGAATACCAAGGCGATCGGGAGAACTATGGTTAAGGAACTCGGCAAAATGCCTCCGTAACTTCGGGAGAAGGAGGGCCTCATCAGGGTGACGATCCTTGCGATCCGAGCTCGAAGAGGTGGCACAGACCAGGGGGAAGCGACTGTTTACTAAAAACACAGCAGCGTGCCAAGCCGCAAGGCGATGTATACGCTGTGACGCCTGCCCGGTGCTGGAAGGTTACGGGGAACGGTTAGCCGTAAGGCGAAGCTGTGAACCTAAGCCCCAGTAAACGGCGGCCGTAACTATAACGGTCCTAAGGTAGCGAAATTCCTTGTCGGGTAAGTTCCGACCTGCACGAATGGCGTAACGACTTCCCTACTGTCTCAACCATAGACCCGGCGAAATTGAAGTACGAGTAAAGATGCTCGTTAGCTGCAGAAGGACGGAAAGACCCCGTGGACCTTCACTACAACTTGATGTTGGGTTTTGGTATGTGTTGTGTAGGATAGGTGGGAGACTTGGAAGCATGAGCGCCAGCTTGTGTGGAGTCAACCTTGAAATACCACCCTGCTCATATTGGAACTCTAACCCACGTCCGTTATCCGGATGGGGGACAGCGTCAGGCGGGTAGTTTGACTGGGGCGGTCGCCTCCTAAATTGTAACGGAGGCGCTCAAAGGTTCCCTCAGACTGGTCGGCAATCAGTCGTCGAGTGCAATGGCACAAGGGAGCTTGACTGCGAGACTTACAAGTCGAGCAGGTGCGAAAGCAGGACATAGTGATCCGGCGGTTGCGTGTGGAAGCGCCGTCGCTCAACGGATAAAAGGTACCCCGGGGATAACAGGCTCATCTTCCCCAAGAGTCCATATCGACGGGAAGGTTTGGCACCTCGATGTCGGCTCATCGCATCCTGGGGCTGAAGCAGGTCCCAAGGGTTGGGCTGTTCGCCCATTAAAGCGGTACGCGAGCTGGGTTTAGAACGTCGTGAGACAGTTCGGTCCCTATCCTCTGTAGCCGTAGGAAACTTGAGGAAATCTGTCCCTAGTACGAGAGGACCGGGATGGACGCAGCTCTAGTGTGCCAGTTGTCCTGCCAAGGGCATGGCTGGTTAGCTACCTGCGGAAGAGATAAGCGCTGAAAGCATCTAAGTGCGAAACTCGTTCCAAGATGAGGTTTCCCACTGGGTAACCAGGTAAGGCCCGTGGCCAGACGACCACGTTGATAGGCCGGAGGTGTAAGCGTGGTAACACGTTCAGCCGACCGGTACTAATCGGCCGAGGGCTTGAAGAATCTACGATGTTCGTGCTCGCTATGGAGTCCTCAAGGCATACGTGCCTTTTGAGTTGACAACAGATTTCGGTGGCCATGGCGGCGGGGTCACACCCGTTCTCATTCCGAACACGGAAGTTAAGCCCGCCAGCGCCGATGGTACTTGGGGGGATTCCCCCTGGGAGAGTAGGACGCCGCCGAATTTCTACAAGGGAGCCCCTTCGGGGGCTCCCTTTTCGTTTTGCTGTCATTTCGTCCGACGGTTGCTCGCTGTGTAGGCTCGCCGTCCCTATGGCCGCGCCCCCCAGACGTTCCTCACGCAAGCCCGCCGACCCGAAGAAGCAGCCCTACAAGAAGCCGGCGCGCTCGAAGCAGGTCGACAAGCCGGTGGCGCCGCCGTCGGAGGCGCTTCGCCCCGATGTCCCGCAACGGCCCGGCCCGCTGAGCTCGCTGCCCCCGTGGGCCGACCTGTCGGCCGAGGAGTGGGTCGACGAAGGCGAGGTTCGCTCGAGTGCACCGAGCGCAGTGCGACGTGGTCGCCAGCCCCACCGCTCGGGTGGCGGGTCCACGGGTGGATCCAAGGGTCGGTCATCCAAAGGGCGGGCGTCGTCCCCGCCGGCGCCGTCGGTGCAGGACGAGGTTGCCCAGTTGAAGGCCGGGAGCGCCGATCCCACGGTCGACCCGTTGGTCTCGCTTACGAAGGCAGTCGGCGCCGTGCGCGCCGCTCGCCTCGACAATCGGCTGTCCGAGGCCACAGACGACTTCCTCGAAGAGCGCTTCGACGAGGCCTCGAAGGTGCTTCGGCCCATCGTGAAGGAGGCGCCGTCGGTGCCGTTGGGCCGTGAGCTGCTCGGGCTCACGTACTACCGCCTGGGTCGCTGGAAGGCGGCCATCGTGGAGCTCGAGGCCTTTCGTCTGCTCACCGGCTCCGCCGACCAGAACGCTGTGCTCGCTGATTGCTACCGGGCCATGCGTCGTTGGAAGGACGTCGATCGCCTCTGGAACGAGCTGCGGGAGGCATCGCCGTCGGCTGCGGTGGTGACCGAAGGCCGCATCGTGGCGGCCGGGGCCCTCGCCGATCAGGGGCGTCTGCCGGCGGCCATCGACCTGTTGAGCCAGGGCTGGCGCATCCCCAAGCGGGCGCAGGAGCACCACCTCCGCCGGGCGTACGCGTTGGCCGACACCTACGAGCGCGCTGGCGACGTGCCCAAGGCGCGAGAGCTGTTCGCCTGGGTGGCAGCGACCGACCGGGACTTCAGCGATGCCAGCCGTCGGAGGCGTGCGCTCGGCTGACTAGGGTGTCGAGACGTGCCCAGGTGCATGTCACCGACGGGCACGCCAGGTCCATCGCACGACGACCCTAAGGATTGGCATGACCGATATCGCAGGCCTGCTCGGCGCCGAGGCCGACGAGCTGCTGTCGTATGAAGTGACCGGGGTCCCAAAGAGCTCGTTGACGCTCCCCGGCCCCGATTTCGTGAACGGCGTGTACGCCGGCACCGACCGCAACCCGCAGGTGCTGCGGGCGCTGTCCTCGGTGTTCGGCCACGGTCGCTTGGCGGGGACGGGTTATATGTCCATCCTTCCCGTCGACCAGGGGATCGAGCACTCGGGTGCGGCATCCTTCGCGCCCAACCCCGCCTACTTCGATCCCGAGAACATCGTCAAGCTCGCCATCGAGGGTGGCTGCAACGCCGTCGCCTCGACGTTCGGTGTGCTCGGCATGTGCTCGCGTCGCTACGCCCACCAGATCCCGTTCATCGTGAAGCTGAACCACAACGAGATGCTCAGCTACCCGAACTCGTTCGACCAGATCCAGTACGGCTCGGTGCAGCAGGCCTGGGACTTGGGGGCAGCCGGCGTCGGTGCCACCATCTACTTCGGGTCCGAGGACTCCCATCGCCAGATCATGGAGATCTCGGAGGCCTTCGCCGAAGCCCACGCCCTGGGTATGTTCACCGTGCTGTGGTGCTACCTGCGCAACTCGGGCTTCAAGGTGGACGGCGTCGACTACCACGATGCGGCCGACCTCACCGGTCAGGCCAACCACATGGGCGTGACCATCGAGGCCGACATCATCAAGCAGAAGCTCCCCACCCGCAACGGCGGCTACCCAGCGGTCGACTTCGGCAAGACCTCGTCGAAGCTCTATGACGGTGAGCTCATCGGCGACAACCCGATCGACCTGTGCCGTTGGCAGGTCGTCAACTGCTACATGGGCAAGATCGGCCTCATCAACTCCGGTGGCGAGTCCAAGGGCGCCACGGACCTGGCCGAGGCCGTGCGCACCGCCGTGATCAACAAGCGCGCGGGCGGCACTGGCCTCATCAGCGGCCGCAAGTCGTTCCAGAAGCCGATGGCTGAGGGCGTCGAGCTCTTGAACGCCATCCAGGATGTCTACCTCGACGCCTCGATCACCGTCGCCTGACCGCGGTCGAGCGAGAGGTCAGAGCTGCCGGAAGACCATCCCTGTTCGCGGCTTCGGCACGAACAGGGTGGTCTTCGGTGGCATCCGCTGGCCCCCTTCGGCGATCTCGAGGATCTGCGCCACGGTGGCCGGGCGCAGGAGTACGGCGGCCATGGTGCGGTCGCCCCGCACGTGCCGTTCGATCTTTGCGTGGTCGTGCTCGTAGGCCACACCCAACCCGTCCAACTCGTGGAGCGCGGCATCGATCCGAGCACTGTCGAGGTCGGGCAAACCGTCGGTCGTCCCCGCTCGGGCTTCGAGCAGCCACGCCGAGGACCCGTCGATCACGATCGGTCCCCGCCCGGCATCGTTGGCCGAGTAGGCCTCGTCGCGGTCGAGCGGCGTGACCGTGAAGCGGTCCGTGAGTGCCTCGAGGACCCCCTCGATCGAGTCGTCGACGGTGAAGAGGCGGTGGATGGGTCCGACCCGCAGCTCGTCGGCGGACAACGCCACGACCCAGGCCAACGTCGCCTCGGCGCCCGCATCGTCGATGCCGCCAGCTCGGCGCTCGTTGCGATAGGCGAGCGAGGTCTCGAACCGGTGGTGGCCGTCAGCGATCACCACGGGCGAGGCGGCCACCGCTTCGGCGATGGCCGCCACGCGGGCGGCATCGGTCACGACCCACAGCTCGTGGGTGATGCCCACGTCGTCGGTGAACCCAACGGTGGGTGGTCCGTCGACGGCCAACAGGGCCGAGAAGCCGGGGGCGGGCGTGAGGCCCCAGATGGGGGAGAGGTTCACCCGCGTCGACTGCAGCAGGCGCAGACGGTCGCTCTTGGCCTTCGGCGTGGTCCGCTCGTGAGGCAGGATGCCACCCTCGCCGGGTTCGGACAGCGTGAGGGCACCGAGCGCACCCGACGTCGACGCCGGTGTCCCGTCGGGGTCGAGCCAGGACATCCGGTACACGTAGAACGCCGTTGGGTCGGCCTGCAGGACGCCGTCGGCCAGCCACGACGCGAAGGTGGCGGCCGCCTCCTCGTAGGGGTCCTCGGCTCCGACGGCGCGCGGCAGGTCGACGCACACGACGTTGTGTGGGTGCCGAGCGCAGAGTGCGGCCCGATCGTCGTCGTCGAGGACGTCGTAGGGCGGCGCGGTGACGTCGGCGGGATCGTGGGTCGAGGCGTCGAAGCGCAGACCGGGGAAGGGAGCGAAGGTGGGCACCGCCTTGTCCTAGCAGACGATCCCCGACAGGATCACCGACCATGGCCTGGGTCTTCGATCTCGATGGTGTGATCCGTCTGGGGCCACGCCCCATCCCCGGCGCGGCGAACGCCGTGGCCCGCATCCGCGAGGCGGGCGAGGAGGTGGCCTTCGTGACCAACAACTCGTCGCACACGATCGCTGAGGTTCGAGACGAGCTCACCTCGTTCGGCATCGTCGTCGACCCACACGAGATCGTCACGTCGGCCACGGCGGTGGCCACCCTCGTGGCCCCCGGTGAGCGCGTCCTGGCCTGTGCCGGGCCCGGCGTGGTGGAGGCGCTGCAGCTCCGGGGGGCCGAGGTGGTGGCCGAGGGACCGGCCGAGGCTGTCGTCGTCGGCTTCCACGTCGACTTCGACTACGCGGCCATGGCGCGAGCGGCCTCGGCCATCCGCAGCGGGGCCCGCCTGCTGGCCAGCAACGCCGATGCCGCCTACCCGACCCCCGACGGCCTCCGACCCGGAGCCGGCGCCATCCTGGCCGGCATCGCCGTGGCCGGTGGGGTCGAGCCGACGGCCATCGCCGGCAAGCCCCACCGACCCATCGCCGACCTCGTGCGGGCTCGACTCGGACCGGTGGGCGTCGCTGTGGGGGATCGACCGGACACCGACGGGCTGTTCGCCGTCGCCCTCGGCTACGACTTCGCCCTCGTGCTGAGCGGTGTGACCACGACCGCCGACCTCCCGGTCCATCCCACGCCGGCGTTCGTGGCCGACGACCTCGCCTCCGCCGTCGAGGTCTGGATGGCCTCGGAGCCGCGGCAGGCTCAGTAGCCTCGACGCCGTGGACACGCGGCCCATCGGGATGTTCGACTCGGGGTTCGGCGGATTGACCGTCGCCCGCGCCGTCATCGACCTCCTGCCTGCGGAGGACCTCGTCTACATCGGCGACACGGCGCGCTACCCGTACGGCCCCCGTCGGCTCGACGAGGTCCGGCAGTTCTCGGTGAAGCTCGGTCGATCGCTGGTGCATGACCACGATGCCAAGCTCGTCGTCGTCGCTTGCAACACCGCCACCGCCGCCGCGCTGGACCTGTTGCGCAGCGAGCTCGACGTGCCCGTCGTCGGCGTCATCGATGCTGGCGTGCGAGCCGTGGTGACGGCGAGCCGCAACGGCCACGTGGGGGTGATCGGCACCGTCGGGACCATCGGCTCGGGCGCCTACCAACGCGCCGTGGCCGACCGGCATGCCGACGTGAAGCTGACGTGCGCGGCGTGCCCGGGCTTCGTCGAGTTCGTCGAGCGTGGCGAGACGGCATCGGACCAGGTGGCCGTGCTCGCCGAACGGCTGCTGGCCCCGGTCATCGACGCCGACGTCGATGCCCTGCTGCTCGGCTGCACGCACTACCCGTTCCTGGCACGCACCATCAGCGACGTGGTCGGACGTGACGTCGTGCTCGTGTCGTCGGCGGACGAGACGGCGTTCCAGGTCCGGGCCATGCTGCACGGGAGCGACGCCGCCGCCCCTCCTGGGCAGATCGGGCGCCATCGGTTCTGCTCGTCGGGCGACACGGCTCGCTTCCGCGAGCTGGGCCGGCACCTGCTCGGGCCGGAGCTCGACGACGTCGAGGCCTGGGCGTGAGTGCCGGCGGATTGTCGGTCACCGTGCTCGGCTGCTCGGGGAGCTACGCCGGTGCAGGCCGGGCCTGCTCGAGCTACATGATCACGGGAGGTGACCGCGTCCTGCTGCTCGACCTCGGCAACGGGTCGCTGGCCAACCTGCAGCGTCACCGTCGCCTCGACGAGGTCGATGCGGTCGTGCTCAGCCACGCCCACCCGGACCACTGGGTGGACCTGGCCGGGCTGCGCGTGGCGCTGCGCTACGGGCTCGGACGAGAGGGCGTCGAACTGTTCGCCACGGCCGCCAACCTGGCGCTCGCCTCGGAGGTCTGCGGCGAGCTGGCGCCCACGTTCGTGACCCGAGTCGTGGACGACGGCGACGCGGTGGCCGTCGGTGGACTGCGGATCACCTTCTCGGCCACCGACCACTACATCGACACCCTCGCATGCAGGATCGACGACGAGGACGGCCGGTCGCTCGCCTATTCGGCCGACACCGGGCCGGCCTGGTCGTTCTCGGCCCTCGGTGAGGGGATCGACTTGGCCCTGTGCGAGGCCACCCACCTGCGCGACGGCGAGGGCCACGGCATCCTGCACCTCTCGGCCCGACAGGCCGGTGCCATGGCCCGGGAGGCCGGGGTGGGCCGACTCGTGCTGACCCACCTGTGGCCGGAGGTCGATCCGGAGGAGGCCCGAGCAGAGGCAGAGGCCTCGTTCGGGCGGGCCGTCGAGGTGGCCGTCGAACACGCCGCCTTCGCCGTGTAGGTTGCCTGGCCATGCCTCGCCCCGATGGTCGCCAGCCCGATGAGCTCCGTCCCCTCAGCTTCGAGCGGGACTTCACCGAACAGGCCGATGGTTCCGTCCTCGTGCGGTGCGGACGCACCGTGGTGCTGTGCACGGCGTCGATCGACGACGACGTCCCACGGTGGATGCGGGGGAGCGGCAAGGGGTGGGTCACGGCCGAGTACTCGATGCTTCCGGGCTCGTCCAACGAGCGCATCCGTCGGGAGGCGGCCAAGGGCAAGCAGTCCGGGCGGACGCAGGAGATCCAGCGCCTCATCGGGCGATCGCTGCGGGCCGTGTGCGACATGACCGTCCTCGGCGAGCGCCAGGTCGTGGTGGACTGCGACGTGCTCCAGGCCGATGGCGGCACCCGCACGGCGTCGATCACCGCCGGCTACCTGGCCCTGCACGATGCGCTGGCTCGGCTGGTGCAGACCGGCGCCTTGGCCGCGCATCCCCTCGTGGACAACTGTGCCGCCATCTCGGTCGGCATCGTCGACGGCACGCCGCTGCTCGATCTGCCCTACGTGGAGGACTCCACCGCCGAGGTCGACATGAACGTCGTCATGACCGGGGCGGGCCGCTTCGTCGAGGTCCAGGGCACGGCCGAGGGCATGGCGTTCACCCGGGGCGAGCTCGATTCGCTCCTCGGGCTCGCCGAAGGCGGCCTGCGCACGATCATGGCGCTGCAGGACGAGTACACGTCGGACCCGCCACCGGTGCGCTGAGCCCGATGGCTCCTTCGCACCTGGTCAGCGCCACCGCCAACCCCGACAAGGTGGCCGAGATCGCCGCCATCCTCGGCGACAGCCTGCTCGTCGAACCACGCCCGGACTGGGTCCCTGATGTGGTCGAGGATGCGGACACCCTGGTCGGAAACGCCCGCCTCAAGGCATCGACGGTGGCGTTTGCCACCGGACGGCCGGCCATGGCCGACGACACCGGCCTCGAGGTCGACGCCCTCGACGGCGCCCCGGGCGTGCGCACGGCTCGGTTCGCCGGTGAGCGCGCCACCGCGCAGGAGAACATCGCCCACCTGCTGGCCGAGCTCGAGCGAGTCGGTGCCACCGACGCCGCCCAGCGCACGGCCCGCTTCCGCACCGTTGTGCTCGTCCGCTGGCCCGACGGCCGCGAGGTCCGCGCCGACGGCGTGGTCGAGGGAACGATCATCGATGTGCCGACCGGGTCCGGAGGGTTCGGCTACGACCCGGTCTTCGCACCCGACGAGGCTCGAGGCCGCACGTTTGCCGAGATGGCACCGGCCGCGAAGCACGCCGTCTCCCACCGGGGACGCGCCGTGCGAGCCATGGCGGCGGAGCTCGCCCGCCCGCTCGTCATCGTCGGCGCCGGTGGGCACGCCCGCGAGGTGCTCGACATCGTCGAGGCCGTCAACGCCGACCGCCCGACCTTTCGAGTGGTCGGCGTCGTGGCCGACGGCGGACGGCACGACGAGGCCGCGCTGGCCCGACGTGGCGTCGAGCTCCTCGGCGAGGTCGAGCTGCTGCGCGACCTCGAGGTCGAGGTGGTCATCGCCGTCGGCTCGTCACCCGCTCGGGCGGGCATCGACGAGCGGTTGCGGGCATGGGGCCGGACGTCGCCTGCGCTCGTCCACCCGTCGGCCACGGTGGGTGCCGACGTCGAGCTCGGCCCGGGCGTGATCCTGGCGGCCGGCGCCCGTGTCACCACCAATGTGCGCCTGGGTCGACACACCCACGTCAACGTCAACGCCGTGATCTCCCACGATGGTCGGCTTGGCGATCACGTCACCGTCAGCCCAGGCGCCCTGGTCAACGGCAACGTCACCATCGACGATCGCGCCTTCCTCGGCACCGGCGCCGTCGTCACGCCGGGGCGTCACATCGGGTCCGATGCTGTCATCGGTGCCGGTGCGGTTGTCGTGGACGACGTGCCCGCCGGCGTCACCGCCCGGGGTGTGCCCGCCGCCTGGTGACGGCCACCGCCACCTCGAGGACCAGGGCGGCCACCACGACGCCGGCCGCGGCCACCAAGAGGGCCCGCACCGACGTGGAGCGCACGGCGCCGAGCCGGGCCACGCCCACGGCCACCACCGTGATCACCGGGGCAGCGATCCACGGTGCGATGACACCGGTGCCGGCGGGGCCGTCCGGCGCATGCCGGTTGAGCGGGGCGGCGGCAAGCAGCACGGCGATGCAGCCGTAGGACCCGACCGCAGCACCGGGCCCGAGCGTGGCCCCACCGGTAGCGACGGCAGCGACGGCGACCGCGGTCACGGCCGCAGCCCACTCGGGGACGAGGCCGCGCCAGCTGAGCACGAGGACCGGGACAGCCAGCGCACCGAGCAGGAGCACCGGCCCCTCGGTGTCGGGCACGGCCAAAGCGGTGGCCCCGACCACGCCGAGCATCGACCAGGCCAGGCCGACGGATCCGAGCGGCGCCGCCGCCGAGCTGCCGGCACCGGCGGCCACGCCAAGCCCGACCAGCACGATGGCCACGACGAGGAAGGCCGGACGGTCCCATGCGTCGACGGCATCGTCGATCCGGGGGGCAGCCAGCCACGCGGCCAGGCCGGCGGCGGGCAGGAGGAAGACGAGGGCCGACGGGGCGCGGGATGCCGCCGCCCACGCCA
>Ga0335397_10002967_pt1 | contig 22997 bp, 22 predicted proteins | sample MAT04_FD_205740 | JGI IMG/M metagenome (GOLD analysis project Ga0335397, IMG submission 205740) | Freshwater microbial communities from Lake Fryxell liftoff mats and glacier meltwater in Antarctica - MAT-04 (spades assembly) (version 2) ... | reverse complement strand
CCATCCGTCCGGCGATCACGTCGTCGTGCACGACCCTCACGTCGGCCGTCGAGAACCGGTGGTCGATGAACGGGCTCGAGCCGTACGGCACGATCGACGTGATCCCGTCGGTCGAGGGCACGACCATGGTGTCGACCAGTCCGCCGAGGCTGGTGGCCACGCCGGCCAGGGCGGCGCCGTGGCAGTCGCCCCATCCCCGGAACCGGTCGGTGAACGAGCGCACGGTGCTGGTGACGACCACGAGCGGCAGATCGATCTCTGCCGCGGCCGCCGTGGCCCGCTCGATCTCGACGGCGCGGGTGGTGGGCGAGTGCACGGGCTCGATGCCGTCGACGAACACCAGGTGATCGAGCCGCCCGACCGGTGACGACCGGCGTTCGACGAGCGCGGAGAACATCGAGTCGACGCCCCGCGAGAAGAACGCACCGGTGCCGCGGCCGGGCGGTTCGGTTGAGCGGTCGGCCAGGGGGGCGGTCATTCGGGGAGCGCGCAGCGACGGGTTCCACTGCGTCCACAGGGTGACGACGTCGTCGAGGGGTTGGACCCGGGCGCGATCGACGGTGGCGTCGACCACGGCGAGGTCCTCGTGGAAGACCATGGCCGGCAGCAGGCACATGGTGACGAACGGGGTGGCGTCGTCGCTGTGGCCGAGCACACCCGGCGGCGCGGTGACAGCCAGCGTCGCCTCCTGGTCGCGCCAGCGGACGCGCATCGACCGGGTCTCGGTGCCGCCAGAAGACTCGTGGCCGAGATCGTCGAGGATCACGAGGACGGACCGGCCGACGTGAGGGTGGCGGTGTGGTCGACGGCGGTGGCCCAGTAGCCCTTGTACTCCTCGTCGCCGCGCAGGAGGTGGAAGGCGCCACGTCCGTCGTCGAAGGCCCGCTGGATGCTGAGGGCCAGAGCGGCTCGGCCGACCGATCGACGGGCGTGGGCATCGTCCCACCCGGCGTTGTAGAACCAGTCGTCGCCCCCGGCGCGCAGCACGAGCGTGGCGCCGACCGGTCGGTCGTCCACGCACAGCAGCAGGATGCGCACGCCGTCGTCGGCGGCCATGGTCGGCAGCACGTGGCGGAAGTGGTCGCCCCGCCGGCCCGTGAAGAGCCGGCTGGTCGCGCCGAAGCGAGCCTCGTGCAGCACGATGAGCGATTCGAGGGCATCGGCGACCTCGGCCGGCGAGGTGGCGTCGACGACGTGCACCTGGGGGTCTTCGAGCAGTCGGGCGGCGGCGGTGGCGATCCGCCGACGTCGTCGAGCCGTCGGGCCATCGAGGTAGGCGTCCCACGTGGTGCCGCGCACGTCGACGCGAGGCGCAGCCAGGCTCGGTGCTCGCTCGAGGGCGCCGTCGGCCTCGAGGGCGTCGGCGATGGCCGGGTCGACGTCGCGCAGGGCCACGGATCGGTCGTCGTCGGCGGCCGCACCGACGATGCCGGTGAGCAGCGCCCGGCCGTGGGCCTCGTGACCGGGGCCGTGGACGGGCCCGCACCGGTCGCTGAGCGGATCGCCGAGCAGCACCACGGGCGAACCGGGTCCACGATCGACGGTGGCCGCCACGGCCACGACGGAGCCGTCGACGACGAGGCGGTGGGCGCGCACCTCGTGGTCGTGCTCGAGATGTCGGGCCGTCGACGACATCCACGCCCACGAGCCGAACGGGTGCACGCACTGCGAGCCGAGCTGGCGCCAGGCATCGACCACGACGGGATCGTCGAAGGCGGAGTCCACCACCTCGCCGTCGACGTCCATCCTGGCCCCACGCATGGACCGGTAACGTAATGGGTCGTGTCGACCGGGCCCTCGCCGTTGGTGCTCGCCTACCACGGCGTGGCCCGCATCCCCTTCGACCGGGACCGGTTCCGGTTGTTCGTCCACCCCGACCAGGTGGTGCGGGACCTCCGCTGGCTGCGGCGGCGCGGCTACGACCTGGTCACGTGCGGAACGCTCGCCGACCGGTTGGCCGACGGTGGACCCGAGGGGGCGCGAGGACTGGCGGCCCTCTCGTTCGACGACGGCCTGGCCGACAACGCCACCACGCTGCTGCCCCTGCTTCAGCACCACGACGCGCCGGCGACGGTCTTCGTGGTCAGCGGCTGGCTGGGCGGTCGTCACGCCGACGAGCCGCACGCCCCCATCCTCGACGCTGACGGCGTTCGCTGCCTGCACGCCGGCGGTGTGGAGATCGGGGCCCACGGGGTGCACCACCAGCACCTCGCCGATCTCGGGACGGCCGGGGTGGCGGCCGAGCTCGAGCAGTCCCGCCGCCAGCTCGAGTCCGTGATCGATGCCCCGGTCCGCACCGCCGCCTACCCGTTCGGTGAAGCCGACGCCGACGTCGCCGCCGCCATGGCCACCTCGGGGCTGTGCTCGGCCTGGCGCACGTCCGGCCTCGGCTCGTGGAGCTCCCCGTTCGACCTGCCCCGCCAGGCCATGGGCCACGGGTCGTCGGTGCTCGGCCTGCACCTCAAGCAGCGAGACCGCTACGAGGCGGCCATGCGCCTGCCGTGGGCGACCTCGGTGCGTCGGTTCAGCCGGCGCCGTCATGCCGCTCGTTCGTCGCCGTGACGGCGAGCAGCACGTCGGCCACGCGGGCAGCGGCGGCATCGATGCCGAAGTCGTCGGCGCGCTGACGCCCGACGCGGGCGCGCTCGGCGGCCAGCGTCGGATCGTCGAGCAGGCGGAGGATCTCGACGGCCAGGGCCTCGTCATCGCTGACGGCCACGAGCGGACCGACGCGTCCCTCGTCGAGGATCCAGCGAGGACCGTCGGTCGGCGTGGCGATGACGGGGATGCCGACGGCCATCGATTCGAGCAGGGCCAGGCCGAACGCTTCGTGGGTGGGTGCCTGCACCGAGACGTCGAGCATGCCGTGCCACACGGCCGGGTCGTCGACGTGGCCGACGAACGTGACGGCGTCGTCGAGTCTGGCCTCGGTGGCCTGGGCGCGTAGTCGAGCCTCGAGGTCGCCTTCGTGGCCGACGATGGCACCGCCGACCACGAGCACGACGAGGCCGGGGTGCGCGGGCAGGAGGCGGGCAGCAGCACGCAGGAGGGTCTCCTGCCCCTTGGCCGGGTCGAGGCGGGCGATCATCCCGATCACCGGCCGGTCGGCCCACCCGAGCGCCGCCCGGCGCGCCGGACCGAGGGCGGCGTCCCGGCGCACGGCGTCGAGGTCGATCCCCATCGGCACCACGTGCACGGGCGGGCCGTGGTAGCGGTCGGCATGGGCGCGGGCGGCGGCGGGCGTGAGGCAGATCGCGGCGGCCGTCGGTCCGGCCGCCGCCGTCGCGTCGCGTGGCCGGCCCCGTGGGGTCAGCATCCGCCACCAGACGGCCGGGGTGCCCGACGTCGCCGCGTGGAGGCCGGCGAGGCGATGGCCGTCGGCGTCGACGCCGAGGAGCACGTCGGGGTCGAGCGAGGCGATGGCGGTGGCCCACGCCTCGTCGGACGCGTGGTCGGACACGGACACGACGTCGATCCCGGCGGCGCGCAACCACCCGCCGAGCGGTCCGGTGCCGCCGACGGCGGCGGCGACGTCGATCCCGCGGGCGGGGAGTCTCCTGGCCAGGGCGGCCGTGCCCCGCTGGGCGCCGCCGGGCACCGACACGGCGTCGACGATCACCACCCGAGGTCGTCGCACCTCCGCATCCTGCACGGCCCGCCGCCGTCGCGCCACCGGACCCGCCGCGCCCCGTGCGGGGTGGGGCAGGATGGGGCTCCACTCGCCTGCGGCGCCCTTGGGGGGACCATGACTCGACTCGGCTACCAGATCCCGAACTTCACCTATGACGGCGTCGCCGATGCCGACCTGTTCGCCAACGTGGCTGCCCAGGCGGCCGAAGCCGATCGCTCGGGCTTCGACACGGTGATGGTCATGGACCACTTCTTCCAACTGCCCATGCTCGGCCCGCCCGACCACGCCATGCTCGAGTGCTACACGGTCCTCGCCGCCCTGTCGCAGCACACCTCGAACGCCCGCCTCGCCGCCCTCGTCACCGGCAACACCTACCGGAACCCGGCCGTGTTGGCCAAGACGGTGACTGCGCTCGACCTGGTCTCGGGCGGACGGGCGCAGCTCGGCATCGGTGCCGGCTGGTACGAGCTCGAGCACGAGTCGTTCGGCATCCCGTTCGGCACCTTCACCGATCGCTTCGAGAAGCTCGAGGAGGCACTCAACATCATCCTGCCCATGCTGCGCGGCGAGCGACCGAACCTCGACGGCAAGCACTACCAGGTCAAGGACGTCATCAACCAGCCGCCGCCGCTGTCGCGCATCCCGGTGATGATCGGCGGGAGCGGTGAACGCAAGACGCTGCGGATGGTGGCCCAGTACGCCGATGCCGCCAACTTCACGTCGCCCCTCGACGAGGTGCCGCGCAAGCTCGACGCCCTCGCCGCCCACTGCGATCGGCTCGGTCGCGATCTGGCCGACATCACCGTGTCCATGAACCGCGTGTGCTGCATCGCCGACACCGCCGACGAAGCCCTCGACGACCTCAAAGCCTTCGGTCGCACCATCGGCTTCGACTACGACGCCATGGACGAGGACAGCCGGGCCATGATCCTCTCGCTGTTCACCTGGGGCGGTCCCGACGAGGTCGAGGAGCAGCTCACCACGGCACTGGCCTCGGGCGTCGACGGCTTCACCCTGGCGTTGCCGGCCAACGGCCACAAGCCCGGCCGGGTCGAGATGCTCGGTCAGGTGGCGTCGCGCGTGGTCACGCCCGCCTGACCTCGCGCCGCCACCGCGGCGCGCAGTGCGTCGGCCGTGCGCACGGCCACGTCCTCCCACGTCCGGGTGAGCACGGCATCGTGTCCGGCGACGCCGTGGGCGCGAGCGGCGGCGGGGTCGGCCGACGCCTCGGCCATGGCCGAGGCCAGCGAGTGGGCGTCGCCGGGGGTGAACCACCAGGCGCCGGCATCGACGTGGGCCCGCGTGGTGGCCAGGTCGGCGGCGACCACGGGGATGCCGTGCGACAGGGCCGTCACCAGCGATGACGGCGTCCACTCGACGGAGCGGGGCAACACGACCGCATCCGACGCGGCCAGCACCGTGGCCACCTCGTCGTCGGTGAGCTCGCGCAGCAGGGCGTGCACGCGTCGATCGCCGGCCACGAGTTCGGCGATGCATGCGCTGGTGGCATCGTCTTGGACGTCTCCGGCCAGCAGCACCGTCAGCCGATCGTCGGTGGACATGGCGAGGGCTTCGCCCAGCAGCCGCAGGTCCTTGTCGGCGCGGTGGTGGCCGAACACGGTGAGCACGGCGCCGTCCTCGGGCAGGTCGAGCCGCCGACGGGCCGAGGCCGGGTCGGGGTCGGGAGGGAGCTCGGCGGCGTAGTGCCCCATGCCGACCACCACGATCGCCGCGCTCGGGGCGAGGGCGTCTCGGGTGAGTCCGGCCGCGGCCACGTCGTGCACGAGGATGACGTCGCTGTGGTCGGCGACGGCCCGGCTCACGGCGTGATCGAAGGGCGTGCCGTCAGGGCCGAGCCGAGCCGGTTCGTGCACCGTCCAGGCCACGAGCACGCCGTGGCGCCGGACGTCGGCCAGCCGAGCGGCCACCGTGGCCGCGAAGTCGTCCGATGTCGCATCCTTCGGCGGGGCGGGGGCACCGTCGGGCCCGAAGGGTGCGGAGGTGTCGACGGGGCGGAGCAGGCGATCGAGCCGCCAGTGCAGATGCAGGACGTCGACGTCGGTGAGGTGGGCCTCGAGCCACGCGTCATCGAGCGATCCGTCGGCCACCAGGTCGACGCCGTGGTCGGCGAGGGCGGCGTACAGACGTCGCTGATAGGGGTTGCGATCGGTGGTGCGGGGGAGGCGGGCCAGCCGGAGGCGGTCGCCGGTCACCCGTTCGACCCTCGGTCGTTCCCGGGCCCGCGGGGTCGGAGCTGTGTGGCCGGGGACGGCACCGCTGCGCTGCGCCCGTGTTCGCCGAACGGCGTCCCTTCGACCAGCAGCGACCGGGCGTTGACCGTGAAGCCGTGGTCGACCGCGTTCTCGGGCTCGAGCCACGGTCCGCCCCAGCGCGCCGGGCGTCGGGCCAGCCGATCGACGGCGCGACCCAGGAGCTGACGGTTCGTGGGCCGGACACTGCAACGGACGGCGTGGAGCATGGCGGCGCGCAGCTCGCCCCCGAACCCGTGCGCCGGGAGCGTACGGGCCACCTCGAGGAAGTTGGCCACCTTCTCGATGCCGGCGAGGCGCACGGCGCGCACCTCGTCGAGGTCGATGGTGGACGGGAACAGCGTGGCCTGGTCGAGCGCCCCGGCGGCGAAGAGCGAGGCCATGGTGTGCAGGCACTTCGGACAGCGACCGCAGTTGTCGGTGCCGTCGTGGAAGAAGCAGACCTTGATGTGGGGGAGCAGGTCGGGTCGGCTGCCGACGAGGGCGAACACCTTGCCCACCCGGCTGAACAGCACGTCGTCGTGCTCCACCGTGACCGCCTCGGTCGAGAACCGAGTGTCGACCAGCGGGTGCGACCCGTAGGGGGCGGGCACGAGCGCGCCATAGCTCGACGCCACGATCATCGTGTCGACGCCGCCGCTGAGCAGGGTGGCCATCCCGGCCAGGGTGGCGCCGTGGCTGTCGCCCCAGCCGCGGAAGCGATCGGTGAACGACCGTGCGTCTGTGGCTACGACGTCGACGGGGAGACCGACCGCATCCGCCGCCGCCCCGGCGAGGCGTGCCTCGGCCGCGGCGACACCGGGAGAGTGGGTGGGCTCGAGGCCGTCGACGAACACGAGGCGCTGTGGGCTGGGCACCTCGGTCCGGGTGACGACAGCGCTGTAGAGCGAGTCGACACCACGGGAGAAGTAGGCCGCCGTGTTCGCCTCGGGGCGGTGGCTGGCGCCGGTGTTGACGAGGTCGGCGGTGATCTGCGGCCGTCGCAGGCGGGGGTTCCACTGCGACCAGATGGCCGCCACCTCGCCGAGGCCGTGGCTGAGCTGCGCGCTGATGGCGCCATCCACCTGCAGGTCCTCGGCGGCGGCCATGGCCGGGAGCATGGCCATGGTGGTGAAGCCCGAGAGGTCGTCGGCCGTCCCGAGCAGGTCGGTCGGTCCCTCCAGCCACAGGTCGTGCTCCCCGCCGGTCCACGACACGGTGACGCTTTGGCGCACGCGTCCGTCGGCGATCTCGGTTCGACGATGGTCGGTCAGGCGCACGCGACGCTCAGCGGCCAGGTCGCTGGCCGCGCAGCCCGGCCCAGGCCAGCCCGGCCAGCTGCTCGCCGAGCGCCTGGGGGCCGAGCTCGAGGTCATTGGCTAACCAGTGTCGGGCCGTGGTCTCGGCCATGCCCACGATGCCGTAGGCCAGCAGTCGGCGGCGCTCGGGCCCGAGGCCGTCGACCACGATGAGGGTGGCGATGGCGTCGGCCATCTCTCGTTCGGAGCGGATGGCTTCGCGCACGAACTCGCGGTCGCGGCGGGTCTCGCCCGCGAACAGCACGGCGAAGCCACCGTGGTGCTCGGCCACCCACCGGAAGTAGGCGGTGAAGCCGCGCTCGACCTGCTCGCGGGGGGTGCCCGCTTCGGCCACGGCCTTGCCCACCTCGTCGCGCATGCGGGCCCCGAGGTCGCGCAGCAGCTCGAGGTACAGGCCCCGCTTCGAGCCGAAGTGCTGGTAGATGACGGGCTTGGTCACGCCGGCGGCCTCGGCCAGATCGTTCATGGTGGCGTTGTGGAACCCCTTGGTGGCGAACACGGCCAGGGCCACGTCGAGCAGCTGCCGGCGACGCTCGGCGGCGGGGAGCCGAGGGGTGGTGACGCGGTCGGCAGCGTCCGGGCTCGGCATGTGCGCATCGTACCGACTCGCCGGAGGGCGTCTGGAGATCCGCCTTTCGGCGGGTCGCTGACGACGACGGTTCTCCTGCTGTTCACCGTCGGGCGCTGGTCACCGGGGCCGAGGAGGGCTAGACGTGATCCCATGGACACTCCCCCCGCCACCGTCGAATTGTCGCTCGACGCGCTCGACGCCTACTGGCGGGCGGCCAACTACCTGACCGTGGCCCAGATCTACTTGCGGGCCAACCCGTTGCTGCGCGAGCCGCTCGTGGCCGACCACATCAAGCCGCGGCTGCTCGGGCACTGGGGAACCTCGCCGGCGCTGAGCCTGATCTACGCCCACCTCAACCGGCTCATCCTGCGCACGGGGCAACGGGTGCTCTACGTCGCCGGTCCAGGCCACGGCGGACCGGCGGTGGTGGCCAACGTCTACCTCGAAGGCACGTACTCCGAGGTCTACCCGGATGTGTCGCTCGACCTCGCCGGCCTCACCCGCCTGGTGCGCCAGTTCTCCACCCCTGGCGGGATCCCGAGCCATGTCAGCGTCCCGACGCCGGGGTCCATCCACGAGGGGGGCGAGCTCGGCTACTGCCTGGCCCATGCCTTCGGGGCTGCGTTCGACGACCCCGACCTGCTGGTGGCTTGCGTGATCGGCGACGGCGAGGCCGAGACGGGTCCGCTCGAGGGCTCGTGGAAGAGCACGGCGTTCCTGAACCCCCGGCGCGACGGTGCGGTGCTCCCCATCCTGCAGCTCAACGGGTACAAGATCGCCGGGCCGACCGTCCTCGGCCGAGCCAGCGATGCCGATGTGCGGTCGCTTCTGTCGGGCCACGGCTACGACACCTGGTTCGTCGAGGGGAGCGAGCCTGCCACCGTCCACGAGGCCATGGCCGAGGCGCTCGGGGCCAGCCACGACCGCATCCGCGAGATCCAGGAGGACGCCCGCCAGCGTGGGGTGACCACGCGCCCGCGCTGGCCCGCCATCGTGCTGCGCACCCCGAAGGGATGGACGGGGCCGGTCACGGTCGACGGCGTCCCCGTTGAAGGCACGTTCCGGTCCCACCAGGTACCGCTGAACAACGTTCGAGCCGACGGTGACCACCTGGCCCAGCTCGAGGCGTGGATGCGGAGCTACCGACCCGAAGAGCTGTTCGACGAGGAGGGCCGGCTGGTTCCTGAGCTACAGGCGCTGGTGCCGGTCGGCGAGCGTCGGATGGGCGCCAACCCGGTGGCCAACGGCGGCCGGGTCCGGGTGGCCCTCGACCTGCCGGACCCGTCGGACTACGCCATCGCCGTCGACCACCCGGCCGTCGTGGTCCACGAGTCTCCCCGGGTGCTGGGCGAGCTGCTGCGCGACGTGTTCGTGAAGAACGCCGACGCCGCCAACTTCCGCCTGTTCTCCCCGGACGAGACCAACTCGAACCGCCTCGGTGCGGTGTTCGAGGTCGAGGACCGCTGTTGGATGGAGCGCAGGACGGAGCTCGACGACCACCTCTCACCCGACGGCCGGGTCATGGAGGTGCTCAGCGAGCACCTGTGCGAGGGCTGGCTCGAGGGCTACCTCCTGACCGGTCGCCACGGCCTGTTCGCCACCTACGAGGCCTTCGCCATGGTGGCCGCCTCGATGATCGTCCAGCACGCCAAGTGGCTGGACCACGCTCGGGACCAGGGTTGGCGGCAGTCCGTCTCGTCGCTGAACGTGCTGCTGACCAGCACGTGCTGGCGAAACGATCACAACGGCTTCAGCCACCAGGGCCCGGGCCTGATCGACACCATGCTGTCGAAGGACGCCACGGTGGCGAGGATCTACCTGCCGCCGGATGCCAACTGCCTGTTGTCGGTGGCCGACCACTGCCTGCGATCGCTCGACCACGTGAACCTGATCGTGATCGACAAGCAACCCCAGCTGCAGTGGCTGGACATGGACGCGGCGCGAGCGCACTGCTCGCAGGGCATCGGCCAGTGGGACTGGGCCAGCACGTTCGACGGTGAGGACCCCGACATCGTCCTGGCCTGCGCAGGCGACATCCCCACGCTGGAGGCCGCCGCCGCGGCCTGGCTTCTCCGCCAGTTCGTGCCCGAACTGCGGGTTCGGTTCGTCAACGTCGTCGACCTCATGAAGCTGCTGCCGGCCAACGACCACCCGCACGGGCTCGACGGCCTGGCCTTCGCCGACGTGTTCACCGAGGACCGGCACGTCCTGTTCGCCTTCCACGGCTACGCCCGAGCCGTCCACGAGCTCCTGCACGGCCAACCCGGCTCGCAGCGGTTCCACGTGCGCGGGTACGCCGAGGAGGGCACCACCACCACGCCCTTCGACATGGTCGTGCGCAACCGCGTCAGCCGCTACCACCTGTGCATCCAGGCGTTGCGCCGCGCCCACCGGCGCCCGCCGGGGTCGGATGTGCTCGTGGCCCACTGCGAGGAGATGCTGGCCCGTCACCGGCTCTACATCCTCGAGCACCTCGAGGACCTTCCCGAGATCCGGGACTGGACATGGGTGGAGTGACGGCGGAGTCGGCCATGCAGATCCTGTGCGTGAACGTCGGCTCGTCGACGGTGAAGGGCGGTCGCTACGTCGACGAGGGCGGCGGCCCCGTGCTCCGCCGCGTGGCTGCGGTGGAGGGCGGTTCCTCTTCGTTCGACGGCCTGCTCGATGCACTCGGGATCGGCGCGTCGGATGCCCCGGACGTCGTGTGCCATCGGATCGTGCACGGCGGGCCGGACCGCACCGAGCACGCCCTGCTCACCCCGGCCGTCCGGGCCCAACTCGACGCCGCCCTCTCGTTCGCCCCCCTGCACCTGCCCGCCGAACTGGCCGTCATCGATGCCATGGCCGCCCGGTTCCCCGACGCCACGGGCGTCGTCTGCCTCGACACCGCCTTCCACCGGACGATGTCCGACGTGGCCACGACGTTCGCCCTGCCCGCTCGCCTGCGGGCCGGTGGCATCCAGCGCTTCGGGTTCCACGGGCTGTCGTATGAGTACGTGGTCGATCGCGTCGGTGCTGGCGCTCTCGGTCGGGCCGTGATCGCCCACCTCGGCCGCGGCGTGAGCTTGGCGGCGGTGTCCGACGGGCGATCGCAGGACACCACGATGGGCCTCACGCCCACCGGCGGTGTCGTCATGTCGTCTCGCAGCGGCGACCTCGACCCCGGCGTGCTGCTGCACCTGCTGCGCCGTGGCGACGTGACGGCCGACGAGCTGGCCCATGTGCTCGATCACGAGTCGGGGATGTTCGGCCTGTCGGGGTCGAGCGCCGACATGCGGGTCCTGCTGGCCGAGCGAGCGCAGCATCCGGGGGCGGCGATGGCGGTGGACGTGTTCTGCCACAGCGTGCGCAAGGCGGTGGGGGCGTTGGCCGCCGTGCTCGGCGGGATCGACAGCCTGGTCTTCACCGCCGGGATCGGCGAGCACGCCCCCGACGTCCGGAGCCAGATCTGCGAGGGGCTGGGGCACCTCGGCGTGGTGCTCGACTCCGAGCGAAACGCGGCCGACGCGGCGGTGATCAGCGTCGACGGGGCGCCGGTGTCGGTCCGCGTGGTGGCCACCGACGAGAACCTGATGATGGCCCGCCACGCCGCCCGGCTCGTCGCTCCGGGACCGGCCACATAGACGGCGAACGGGCGACAGGCGCGGACCGGGTCCGTGCCTGTCGCCCGTCGTCGGCGTGCGATGTGGCCCCTCGGGGGCCAGTGCTCAGACGGCTTCGTAGTTGATGACCGAGCGGGCGACCTCGCCGCTCTTCATGGCCTCGAAGGCCTCGTTGACGTCCTCGAGGGCGATCTCACGCGAGATGAGCTCGTCGAGCTTGAGGGCGCCGGACTTGTAGAGGTCGAGCAGCATGGGGACGTCGCGGTTGACGTCGGCCGAGCCGTACCAGCAGCCCTTCACCGACTTGGCCATGTAGAGGAACGTGAACGCCACGTTCAGGTTGAGGAAGACGTCCATGCGGGGCACGCCCACGAGGATGACCTCGCCACCCACGCGGGTGAGGTTGATGGCCTGCTCCATGGTGGCGCCGAGGCCGATGACCTCGAAGGTCACGTCGCAGCCGCGGCCGTTGGCCAGGGCGGCGGCGCCCGGGTCGGTGGTGGAGGCGTTCACCATGGTGGTGGCGCCGAACTGCTCGGCCAGGGCGAGCTTGGCGTCGTTCATGTCGATGGCGATGATCTCCGCAGCACCGGCGTGCTTGGCACCCTGGATCACGTTGAGGCCGACGCCGCCGCACCCGATGACGGCGACCGTGTCGCCCTCCTGGATCGAGGCGGTGTTGACGGCGGCACCGAAGCCGGTGAGCACGCCGCAGCCGATGAGCGCAGCCGCGGTGAGGGGCACGTCGTTGCCGATCTTCACCAGGGAGATGGCAGGGACGATCATGGTGTCGGCGAACGTGCCGGCCATGCCCATGACGTGCAGGCCCTGGCCCTGGGAGGTCAGGCGGGTGGTGCCGTCGAGCATGCCGGCGGCGGCGGCCATGTTGTTCTTCTCGCACAGGTACGGCTGGCCATGGTTGCACATGTAGCAGGTGCCGCACTGGGGCACCCACGAGACGACGACGTGGTCGCCGGGGGAGACGTTGGTGACGCCCTCGCCAACGGCCTCGACGATGCCGGCACCCTCGTGGCCGAGCACGATCGGGGTGGGCAGCGGGATGGTCCCGTTGGCGACGGACAGGTCGGAGTGGCAGACGCCGGAGGCACCGGTGCGAACTCGGACCTCACCGGCCTGCGGATCCGCCACCTCGACGTCGGTACGGATGTCGAGCGGTGTGTCGACGCCGGTGAGCACGGCAGCCTTGGCCATGGGATGACCCCCCTGGGTTGTGAAGTGCGGCCTGCGGACGCAGGTCGGGCGGAATCGTCGCGCCGCCTCACCGGCGCGGCAACTTCTGGGAACGGTTCCCGACCGATGGTCACGGCGGGTGGCCTACGGCGTAAGCCAACCCTCGAACAGATGGTCCGAACTGCCCGAGTGCGGGGCTACCAGTCGCCTTCGCGGTCGGCGCGGTCGGCGGCCTTCACGGCGTAGGAGAACACGATGGCCGGGGCCAGCACGATCGATCCGACGATCAGGCAGAACACGATGACGGCCGACACCGTCGAGCCCCAGCCGGTGGCCAACCCGATGAAGAAGCACACCAGGGCCACGCCGAACAGGGCGTAGCCGATGCGCTGCCCCACGCTGGCGAACCGCGACCACTTGGCCCGACGGATCAGCACGGGGTCGGTCGGCTCCTCCACGCCTCCACCATCCCACACCCCACCGCCACCCCCGAATTGGGCAAGTACGGCCTGCTCTGGCAGGGATCCCTTGCCCAGTTTTTTGGGGGGGGAGGTGCTCAGGGGAGCCAGCCGGCGTCGTCGAGCAGGGCGCGCAGCTTGGCCGTCATCACCTCGAGCGACAGGTGCTCGACGGCCACGGCCCGGTTGCGTTCGAGCAGCGACTCGTCGGGTGCGTCGAGGAACCGAGCGATCGGCTCGGGGTCGTGGGCGTCGAACCACTCGAAACCGAGCGCCCGCAGCTCGGCGCCCACCGGGTAGGGGCCGACGGCCACGGGCCTGCGGTGGATCGACGCCTCGACCGGTGGGTTGCCGAACCCCTCCCAGGTCGACGGGAACACGACCAGGTCGGGGGCCGCGTACATGTCCGGCCCGTGGGCCAGCGCTGCGTGGATGACCCGACACCGGGCGGCGGCGACGAGGCGGGCCAGCTCGTCGGCGAAGCCGAACTCGGCCGGGCCGAGCAGCCAGTAGGTGGCCCCGAGCTCCTCGCACAAGGCGATGGCCTCGGCGATGCCCTTGCGGTCTATGGCTCGCACCGGGTGGGCGGCGAGCAGCTCGTCGTCGGCCACGTCGAGCCATCGTCGGGCGCCGTGGCGGTCGCCGCTGCCGATGCGGGTGTCGAAGCCGTTGTAGATGGTGACGGCCTCGATGCCCCGCTCGGCCAGCTGCCATCGGGTCAGCTCGTTGATGGTCACGTGACGCCAGGCCGGGTCGGTGGGCGGAAGCTCGGTGATGTGGGCGAAGTGGTCGCGCTGCCAGGGCGGGTCGTGGTGGTGGAGGATCGCCGGGCGACCTCGGAGGACCTCGGCCACCACGCGCGCAGCAGGTAGGTTCAGCGGGATCGTGCACAGGTTCTCGACCACGACCAGGTCCGTGTCGGCCAGCGCCGCCTCCACCTCGCTCGTCGAGGGCGGCTCGGCGGCGTCGAACGACAGGCCGGCCACCGTGAGGTCGACGGGTCCGTCGCCGGCCACGGTGATCACGTCGAACCCCAGCCCTTCGAGGCTGGCGGCCCAGGTGGCGGCCACGATCGACACGCCGTCGGTGAGCCCGAGGCGGAACGAGACGATGGCGCAGGTGGGCATGGCGACAGGGTCCTCACGGGCGGGACGGGCGGCGTGAACCTACCGGAGGGCGCATCGCTGCGAGCGGCCGTGGCCGAGATGCTCGACGCCCACTGGCGGCCCGAGGGCTACACCGTGCCCAACCTGGCTGTGTATCCCCACCAGTGGTTGTGGGACTCGTGCTTCCACGCCGTGCTCTGGGCCGAGCTCGGGCGCGGTGACCGGGCCGTGGCCGAGCTCGAGGCGGTGTTCGCCCACCAGGGCTCGGATGGGTTCGTGCCCCACATGACCTACTGGACGACGCCCGATGCCGGTACCGACTTCTGGGGCCGTCGGTGGACGTCGTGCATCACGCAGCCCCCGATGTACGGCCACGCCATCGCCGAGCTCACGCGACGCGGGATCGCCGTGCCCGGCCCGGTGGTGGACGCGGCGCGCCGCGGGCTCGACCACCTCCTGGCCCGGCCCCGGCCCCGAGGGCTGGTGGCGGTGTTCCATCCGTGGGAGACGGGGTGCGATGACTCGCCCCGATGGGACGCGTGGAGCGCGCCGACGTGGTCGCCGACTCGGTGGCACTCGGTGAAGGGCGAGCTCGTGGACGCGCTGGTCTTCGACGAGGCCGAGGGCAGCGGGCCCATCGGCAGCCAGGCTTTCGCTCCGGGCTCGGCCGCCTTCACCGCCCTGGTGGTGTGGAACCTGCAGGAGCTGGCCGAGGCGACGGACACGTCGGCCGACGACGCCGAGGGCCCGCTGGTGGCCGCGCTGGCCGCCCGGTGGGACGCCGACCGACGGACGTGGCCCGATGCTCCCGGTGCGCCGGAGCCCGGCGGACCGCCGTCGTCGGGCGTGCGCACGCTCGAGGCGCTGCTGCCTTTGCTGGTGGTGGGCGACGACCCGGCGTGCGATGCGGCGTGGGACGAGCTCACCGCGCCCGATGCGTTCGGAGCCCCGTTCGGCCCCACGCAGGTCCACCGAGACGAGCCGACCTACGACCCCGACCGCTACTGGCGGGGTCCGGCCTGGCCCCAGCTCAGCTACCTGCTGTGGGTGGCCGCGTCACGGGCCGGCCGCCCCGAGCTCGCCGCCCAGCTGGCCGAACAGCTCGTGGCCGGCGCCCGGGCCTCGGGCCTGGCCGAGCACTGGCACCCCGACACCGGCCAAGGCCAGGGCGCTCGCGCCCAGTCCTGGACCGGCCTCGCCCTCCTGGCGGCCGGGACAGTTCCTATGCTCGTGCCGTGAACAGCCCGACACACCCGCAGGAGCCCGAGTCGCGTGATCCTGTCGGCGGCCGCGACTCGGTCGTCGCCCGTGCTCCCGATGACGTTTGCGAACGTCGGCTACTCCTTGACGAACTTCTCGACGAGCTGGCCGTGGCACACGGTCCCGTCGACGAGACCCTCCTTGCCAAGTATGTGGCGATGCTCGCGTGACGGGCACCGAGTTCACGTTCACCGGCGAGGTGTGGGAGCACCAGGGTCCGGCCTCGTGGTACTTCGTGAGCCTTCCCGAGCCGATCGCCGATGACATCGAGCAGGCGTTCGGCCACCAGGCCAAGGGGTTCGGCTCGCTGCGGGTCGAGGTGACCATCGGGTCCACGACCTGGCGCACGTCGGTCTTCCCGGACAACAAGCGGGGCACCTACATCCTCCCGCTCAAGAAGGCCGTCCGAGCCGCCGAGGATCTGGCCGACGGGTCGATGACTGACGTGGCCCTCGTCGTGCTCGACCCCGACGTTCTGTGAGCACTGGACGTCGAATGGCGCCGTCAACTGCTCACAGAACGGCGTGAATCGGTCCGGTCAGGCGGAACGGCGGCCGGAGCCGCCGGGGAGGTTGCCGTCGGGCGAGGTCGAGGCCTTGGCCCGGGCGGCGGCGCGGTCGGCGCTGGTGAGGCGGACCTCGGCGGTCGGGTCCTGCTGGAGCGCCAGCGAGTTGCGGGGGTCCGGGGCCAACTCGATGATCGACAGCAGCGCGGCCTCGGCGCCGAGGGGGAGGCGGTGGTGGCTCGAGTCGTCCTTGTCGCGACGACGGTTGCGGCGGCTGTCGGCCCGGTCGACCTTCTGGCGTGACGACGGATGGCGGGCGGCGGCCTCGTCCATGTGAGCCGGGTCGGCGGCCTTGCGGACCACGACCTTCGGCACCTCGCCCGTGGCGTTGCGTCGGTCGCTGAGACTCACCACGGGTGCGTGCTCGCCGCTGGGCTCGCCAGAGGCGTCGGCCAAGGCGGCGGGCTCGAAGCGCATCGGGTGGTCGGTGACCGTGGCCAGCCCGGCCACGGCGGCGGCTGTCGGGGCGTTGATCTTGGCCGTCGACATGGTGATCGGGCCACTGACGGCCGCGGCGGCGACCACGACGGGTTCGGCCACGACCGGCTCAGGCACGACCGGCTCGACGGCGACTGGCTCGGGCACGGCGATGGGCGCCTCGACCACGGGGGCTTCCTGCATGGCCGACACGAGGGAGCTGATCTGGGTGGGGTCCGACGAGCGCAGCACCGGGCGGGTGGCCGAGACGGCCCAGCGGGCGGTCTTGCCGGTGGGCACGACCATCGGCTCTTCGGCCGTGATCGGATTGCTGGGGCGGGGTGCCGGGGCCTTGGTCACCGCCGGTGCCGCCACCTTGGAGACGTGCACGGGGGCGTGGACGGCAGGCACGACGGGCTTGGTGTGCTGCGAGGCTCGTGGCGTGACCCCGGCTGGGGGTGCGGTGGCGAGCAGGGTGATGCCCTCGTCGATCCCCGCGACCGAGTCGACGGCGGTGACCTCGGTGGCGACGGCCGTGCGAGCGGCGGGCTGGGGGCGATCGGCGCGCAGGGCCTCGAGCACGGCACCGACGGCGCAGACGACGACGCCGACGACGGCCAGGGCGGCCAGGGCTTCCAGGACGAGCAGCAGATCGATGGCGTCGAACATGGCCCACCACGCTAGGAGTGCTCCTGGCGCCGGGCGCGGATACCCGGAGCGGCCCGCAATGCCAGGGGTTGGCTAGCGTCACCCGGCGACGAGGGGCGTTTCGACGTGCAGGAGGACGACGTGGCTGGAGCCGAAGACGAGGTGCTGTGCGAGGTCGTCGACGGCGTGGCCACGCTCACGATCAACCGCCCGGACCGCCGAAACGCCATGTCGTGGTCGGTCCTGCGGTCGCTGCGGGGTTTCCTGGCCGAGATCCGTGACGATCCCGCCGCTCGCGTGGTGGTGCTCACCGGCGCCGGCGACCGCGCCTTCTGCGCCGGGGCCGACCTCGGTGGCATGGCCGAAGGTGCCGGCTACCTCGACCTGCACGACGCCCGTGGCGAGCTGGCCGGGTTCTTCCGCGACCTGTGGGAGCTGGGCAAGCCCACCATCGCCCGGGTGCGGGGCTACGCCCTGGCCGGCGGCATGGGCCTGGCCCTGTCGTGCGACCTGGTGGTGGCCGCCGACGATGCCCAGTTCGGCACGCCCGAGATCGACGTCGGCCTCTGGCCCTACATGATCACCATCCCGCTGGTGCGGTCGATGCCGCCCAAGAAGGCGCTCGAGCTGATGATGACGGGCCGTCGGGTCGGGGCCGAGGAGGCGCTGGCCATCGGCTTCGTCACCCGCGTCGTCCCCGTCGACGAGCTCGACGCGGCCGTGGCTGAGTTGGCCGCCACGCTGGCCACCAAGCCGCCGGGCGTGCTGCGCCTCGGGCGCGACTCGTTCTACGCCACGTGGGACCTCGCCGCCGCCGACGCCCTGCGTCTGCTGCACCCGATGCTCACCGTCACCACCGGCAGCGAGGACGCGGCTGAGGGCATCACCGCCTTCCTCGAGAAGCGGCCCCCGAACTGGACGGGGCGCTGATGGGGTCGTTCTACGCCAACGTCACGGTCGTCGGACCGTCGGCCGATGACGTGTTCGACGCAGCCGTCGAGGTCGAGCGCCCGGCGGCCGTGGGGATCGTCGACGACACCACCGTGGTGGTCTACGTGGCCATCGACTCGGTCGACGACTGGTTCGAGGCCCTGGCCCCGCTCGGCGGGCGCGTCCTCGCCGCCGCCGTGTTCGATGACGACCTCCTCCAACTCGCCGCCGCTGCCGGCGGTGCCCTCGTCACCATGGGCACGGCCGGCCCGACCGTGCTCGAGGTGCTCGACCAGGAGGCCCCGGCCGCCGACGGCGAGAGCCTGGCCCAGGCCTTCGGCGCGGCCGTCGACCCCGTCGTCGCCCTGGTGGCCACGGCCGACGAGGGCGGCGACGAGTTCGTGTTCGCCTCGGAGCGCCACGCCGCGCTGTGCCAGGCGCTCGGCCTGCCCACCGCGGCCGCGGGCTTCGGACTCGAGCACCTCGTGCAGGGCGACGACGACATCGAAGGGCTGCGCTCGCTCGAGCGCATCGGGTGAACGACGTGATCCACCAGGCATGGCACGACCGGGTGCTGCACCTCACCATCGACCGCGTGGAGCGGCGCAACGCCGTCGACCGCGCCGCGCTCGACGGCCTGCTGGCCGGCGTGCAAGCCGCGTCCGACGGCGAAGCTCGCGTGCTCGTGCTCTCGGGCGCGGGCGGGCACTTCTGCTCGGGGGCCGACCTGTCGACCGTCGAGGACGAAGAGTTCGTGGGCGTGCTCAGCCAGGTGCTGCGCTCGCTGCGGCAGGTGTCGTTCCCCACCATCGCCGCCGTCGAGGGCTTCTGCCTCGGTGCCGGCAGCCAGTTGGCCGTGGCCTGCGACCTGCGCACGGCCACCGTCGAGGCGTCGTTCGGGGTGCCGGCGGTGAAGCTCGGCCTGCTCGTCGACCAGTGGACGGTGCGGCGGGTGGCATCGATGCTCGGCCAGTCGATGGCCCGGTCGGTGCTGCTCACCGGCGACCAGATCTCGGGCCAGCGGGCCTACGACCTCGGGCTCGTGCAACGCCTCGGTGACGTGGCGGCGGCCCTCGAGTGGGCCGCGTCGCTGGCCCGGCTGGCGCCACTCACCATCGCCGGTCTGAAGCTCGGCCTCAACGAGGCCGAAGACGTCCCCGACGAGATGTCGCCCACCTACCGCGCCGCGTTCGACCGGGCCTGGGCCAGCGACGACCTGGCCGAAGGCCTCGCCGCCTTCACCGCCAAACGCCCCCCCGAGTTCCGCGGCACCTGACCCCCGCTCACCGATCCAAACGACACCCCCGAACCGGTGGACGTTGATGCGCGCCTAGGCGCGACAACGTCCACCGGTTCGGGGGCTCGAGGGGTTCAGGGTCGAGGGGGTCGAGGGGCTCAGGCGGCGCTCAGCGGGCGGTGGCTTGGCGGGTGCCGGCCATGCGCTCGTCGTTGGGGAGGTAGATCGTGCAACCGACGGTGCGGTCGCCGTTGTTCCAGCTCGACTGGGTGGGCAGCACCCAGCCGATCTCGAGCTCGGACAGCTCGTAGGCGATCCCCACGAACGGCTCGAACGGCGGCGGGCAGACGCGCTTGGCCGCGGTGATGAGGGCGTCGTCGCCGGGCCAGGCCAGATCGGACACGTCGGGGATCGTGGTCGTGGTGGAGGCGGTGGCTGCGTCCTCGTCGCGCCGGGTGGTGGTGGTCGATGCGCTGGCGGACGAGCGGGACGTGGTCGAGGTGGACGACGGGTCGGGGACCGTCGCCACGGTGGTCGTGGTGGTGACCGGCGGCAGGTCGGGTGTGGTGAGCTCGGCCACGGCGAACACCTGGAACTGGTGGGGGAGCGTGCATTCGAGGAGCAGGACGATCTCGTCGCCGCCCTGGTCGGGGTCGAGGCGACGACGGTCGAAGCACTGGCCGACCTCAGGGGTGAACACGTAGAGCGTCTCACCGCCCTCGATGGGGACCTCGGTCGTGGTGGTGGACGGCGGCGCCGAGGTGGTGGTGGTGGCCGGCGGCGCGGCCGAGTCGTCACCTGAGCAGGCGGTCATCGACGTCGTCAATGCGAGCCCGACGAGCAGCACGGAGGCGAGGCGGCGCGGAGCGAAGGGCGACATCAGTAGGCGGCGGGCAGCAGCTTGGCGATGTTCTCGAAGGCGGCGTAGAGCAGAACGGTGAACGGCACGAAAGCCACGGCGTAGGTCAGCCACCACTTCCACGACCGCCACGACCGCCACCGGCGAGCGACGAGCCATGCCGCCAGCCACAGCGCGCCGCACGCCGCCGACCACGCCAGGGCTGGGCCCTTGGCCGCCGGCTCGTTGCCCAGTAGATCGCCCGGGAGCTCCACGGGCCCCTCGGTCGGTGCCGCGCTGGGGGTGGTCGGCGCCGGGACCGACACCATCTTTGCCTCGACCACGATGCGTTGCGCCGCCGAGTACTTCGGGTGGCACGCCATCAACGTGAGCCGGTTGTCGCCCTTGTCGTCGAGGATCTCGACAGCGCCCGGTCCGACGATCACGTGGGCCGATGGCGGTTCGCCCTCAGGGACGAGCTGGGGGAGGACCTCGTAGCGGAACGTGCCCTGCACCGTGGTGATCTCGATGGGATCGCCGGCCTGGAGCTCGTCGATCCGGTTGAACGGGGCCTTGTAGGTCGTGCGGTGACCGGCCAGGGCGGCGTTGCCGGGCTGGCCGGGGAAGGGTGTGGTCGGGAAGTGGCCCGGACCCTCTTGCAACCAGACGAGCTCGACGCCCTCGACGTAGATGAAGTCGACGCCGATGCGGGGGATGACGATGCGGCCGATGGCGTCGCCCTTGGCCGGCGGGGGGAACTCGGCCGGATCGGCCGGTTCGGGCGGCCCTGTGGTGGGGGTGACGGGGGCGGTTGTGGACGTGGTCGTGGTCGTCGTGGCCAGCTGGGCCTCGAACTCCTTCGACAGCTGGTTCTGCGCCTCGGTCGTGTGGATGCCGGTGCCCCACAACTGGTAGACGACGAAGGCCAGCAGCAGCAGGCCGGCGGCGATCATCGTGCGCCCGATGGCGCCGAGCACTCGGGCGAAGGTCACGAAGGTGGAGGATAGGGCGGCCGGTCGTCCCGTCCGGCGCGAGGTACCTGCCTTGGTCGGCCCCGGGGGCGGCCGGTACCGTGGGTTCTGCCATGGAGCCCGTCATCGACCTGCGCGCCGCGGTTTCGCTCCTCGGCCGGTTCCCGGCTCTCGCCGGCGTCGACCTGCACGTCGATCCGCGGGAGATCGTGGTGCTCCACGGGCCCAACGGGGCCGGCAAGACGACGCTGCTGCGGCTGTGCGCGGGGCTGGCCTCGCTGGCCGGGGGCACGGGCCGCGTGCTCGGCTGCGACCTGCGCGCCGACCGCCGCGCCGTGCGCGCCCGCGTCGGGCTGCTCGGCCACCAGTCGGGCCTCTACGAGGAGCTGACGGTGGCCGACAACGTCGACTTCTGGGCCCGAGCCGCGGGTGCCTACGCCGAGGACGCAGCGGCGGCCATGGAGCGGCTGGGCCTGGCCGGACGGCTCCGCGACGTGGCCGTGGCTCGGCTGTCGGCTGGGCAGAAGCGCCGCACCTCGTTGGCCTGCCTCGTGGCCCAGCGCCCCGAGCTGTGGCTGCTCGACGAGCCCCACGCTGGCCTCGACGCCGACGGGCGCGACCTGCTCGACGACCTGCTGCGCAGCGCGGCGGCGGCCGGCGCCACCGTGGTGCTGGCCTCCCACGAGCACGACCGCACGGCCGGCCTCTCGTCGCGCATCGTCACCCTCGTCGGCGGCGTGGTGGCCGACGACACCGCGGCGCCCGCACTCGACCGCCTCGTCCCGGCGCCTCCGACGTCAGGGGTCGACGATGTGGCGTGACGCCCGACTGATCGCCGGCAAGGACCTGCTCCTCGAGCGGCGCAGCCGCGTGTCGCTCGGCCAGGTGGCGCCGTTCGCCCTGCTCACGCTCGTGTTGTTCGGCGTGGCCCTCGACCCCGACCGCGGCGTGCTCGACGATGCCACTCCCGGCCTGTTCTGGATCGCCGTGCTGTTCAGCTCGATCCTGGCCGTGCAGCGATCGTGGGGCGTCGAGGCCGCCGACGGAGCGCGCGACCACCTCCGACTGTCGGCCCTGTCGCCCGGTGGGATCTTCCTGGGCAAGCTCGGCGCACTGGTCGTGCAACTCCTCGTGCTCGAGGCGGGGCTGCTCGTGGGCGTGGCCGTGCTCTATGGGGCGAGCCTGACCGGGTGGGCCCTGCTGGTGGCCACCATCGTCCCGGCTACCGCTGGCATCGCAGCGGTCAGTAGCCTCTACGGAGTACTCGCCGTCGGGCTCCGGGCCCGCGAGACGCTCCTTCCGCTGCTCGCGCTTCCGGTGCTCGCACCCGTGCTCATCGGTGCCACCCGTTCGTTCGAAGCGGCACTGGCGGGCACACCCAACGAAGGCTGGCCCTGGGCGGGGTTGCTCGCCCTCTTCGCCCTCGCCTACATCGTCGCCGGCGTGGCCGCCTATGGCCCGCTCCTGGAGGACACGTGACCACCCAACTCAGCTCGAGTGCCACCCTCACGCCGGCCGCGTCCGCCGGCCTCGGCACCGGTTCGCGTGGTACCCGGATCCTCGGTGCCGTGGTGCTGGCCGGGTACGCCCTCGTGGCCTGGCTGGCCTTCGTGGCCAGCCCCGACGACTCGATCCAGGGCGACCTCGTGCGGGTGCTCTACCTGCACGTGCCGGCCGTGACGGTGGCCTACATCGCTTGCATGGTCACCACCGTTGCGTCGGGCGTGTGGCTGGCCAAGCGCACCGAGTGGTGGGACATCGTGGCCAGCGCCTCGGCCGAGATCGCCATCGTGTTCACGGCCCTGACCTTGCTCAGTGGCATGGTGTGGGGCAAGGCCACGTGGGGCACCTGGTGGGAGTGGGACGCCCGCCTCACCTCCACGCTGTTCCTGTTCCTGCTGCTCATCGGCTACACGGCGCTGCGCTCGGCCACCCCCGACCGCGACGCCCGGTCGAAGCGGTCGGCCATCATCGGCCTGTTGTTGTTCCCCAACATCTTCATCA
>Ga0335397_10002964_pt1 | contig 23013 bp, 18 predicted proteins | sample MAT04_FD_205740 | JGI IMG/M metagenome (GOLD analysis project Ga0335397, IMG submission 205740) | Freshwater microbial communities from Lake Fryxell liftoff mats and glacier meltwater in Antarctica - MAT-04 (spades assembly) (version 2) ... | reverse complement strand
CGGCGCGAGGGTGTGTGCGGCGGTGTGCTGTGCATCAGCGGCACTAGAATTCCTGTCTGGGTGCTGGAACAGTGTCGCCGATTGAATCAGTCACTCGAACAAATCCTCGAAGATTTCCCATTTCTGCGAAGCGCCGATGTAACGGCTGCCTGGGACTACGCAGACGCGCATCTCGATGAGGTCTCTAGGCAGATCCAGGAGAACGAGGGTCGCTGACTGATGGCGCGAATCTTGGCGGATGAGCAGTTCCCCGCTCGAATTCAAGATCGACTGCGTCGTCTTGGTCATGATGTCGTTTCGGTTCGCATGTACGATCAGTCAAAATCAGGGGATGGCAAAACGGATCAGCAAGTTCTCGAGATCGCCACTGTCGAGAATCGAATTGTGCTGACATTAAACCGCAAGGATTTTCAGGAACTGCACGAACATAGTGAAGTCGGTTGCCACAAAGGGATCATCGCCTACACGCTGACAGGTGAGACACCGAAAATTCAGGCCGATCGCATTCATGCGGCGATTAAGCAGGCCTTGGTTCACGAACGACATCTCGACCAACAATTTTTAGCCGTCAATCGGTTATCATGATGTCGCGACACCGCTGACAACAGGCACATCTTGCTCGCTATTCCGAATTCCGTCGAATCCCGCTTTGACGTCGCAATCGCGAGGCAACTATAATCCCGGTTCCTTCTCGGAGCCTGATGCCCATGAGTCACGACAGGCTGGACGAACTGTGCCAAACCGCGCAAAGCCATCTGGAGCAAGGGCGCGCCGCGGAGGCGGTGCCGTTGTTCCGGCAAGCCGTTGTCGACAATTCCGATCATGCGGCGGCTCATGAGGGGCTGGCATTGGCCAGTTCTCTCGTTGCGGACTGGGAGACCGCGGAGAAACATTTTGCCAAGTTGATTCAGCTGCAGCCGGTGGAGGCGCGGCACTACATCAACTTGGGGACGATGTACAACCGCAAAGGCGATTATCAAAAAGCGGTCGATACGCTCCGCCGCGCGCTGCAGCGAGATCGCAAAAGCGCCCCTGGGTACTTCAATCTGGGGTTGGCCTATCGCAAGTTGAAACAACTGGCGATGTCGGTCTCGGCCTATAAAGAGGCCCTCAAGATTTCGCCTGAATTCGCGGAAGCGTATTTGAATCTGGCCAATGTGCTGATTGACATGGGGAGTCTGCAGCAGGCCGTGCAGATGTTTAAGAAGGCACTCGAAATTCGCCCGGAATTGGTCAAAGCGCAGCGCGGGTTGGAGAAAGCCGAGGCGGCGTACCAGCAGGCGAAGAACAAGGAAAGCCCGTTTGGGCGCCTCGTTGCCGCCGAAACGCGTGCCAAATCGGTCCCCACGATGGAACGCGAACTCTCCGAAGATGAACGTGATGCCGACCGGCTGGCGATCCGTCAGTTGATGAGCGAACTCGATCAGCTCTCCCGCGATTGTGCCGAGCACCTGGAGGCCACGCTGGAACATAAGCTGCACGATTTGCATGTCATTCTCACGTCGAACGAAGTCGCAACGGCCCTGCCCCGCACGTCCGAAGAGTTTCGCACGGCAATCGACACGTGGCAGAAATTGCGTCAGCAACTGCGGCGTAAAGTGCTGGAACTACGCGCCCATGAGGAATTGCTCAGTGCCCCGCAAATCGACGGCGGCTGACCTCCGCTTGCGCTTCGCGGACCTATTGGTCACGATTCACCAGATAGATCCCGCCTGCCACCGCGATGCCGGCGACGAGCAGCCACGGCGACAGCTCATCGCCCCGCATCAGCCAGCCGAGAATCATGCCGAACAGGGGCGTCAAAAAACTGAACACGGCGATCCGGGAAGCCGAGTGGTGTTTCAACAGATGCGCCTGCAACGCGAAACAGACCCCGCCGACGAGAATTCCCTGATACAGCAGCCCGATGGCAGCCGCCGTCGTCATCGTTCCCCAGCGAACTTCTTCAAACATCCAGCCGGTGAGAGCGAATAAAACGACCGCGACGACATCGTGCCAGAAGATCAGTTCTGTCGGGCCAATGATCTTCAACGCCATCTTCGTGTAAACGAACTTCACCCCCAGCAGAAACGCGCTGAGCAGTAAAATCGCATCGCCCAACAGTTGCGGACGATCCTGCTGCACCGGCACTGCGGCCCGACTGGTCTGCCACAGCAGTAGCATCACGGCGACACCCGCCAGTAACAGCCCCGCTCCCTTCGTCGCCGAAAGCCGTTCGGACTTGAGGAGGAGATACTCCAACCCGACGACCCAGAACACGAACGTGTTGATGAACAACGAGGAATGCGAGGTACTCGTCAGGCCGGTGCCGATGGTGAAGAGCGAAATCTGTAAGTACAGCAGCACGCCGGCGATCAGCACGGGCGGCAACTGTTCATAACGCAATCGGAACGAAACCCGCTCGATCCGGCACCAGGCAATCATCACCAATGTCGCGAGCAAAAACCGCAGCCCTGAAACCGTGATCGGCGGCAAGACATCCGTGGAGTAACGCGTTGCCACCGGGTTCCCGCCCCACAGCGCGACCGTGAACAGCGTCAACCCGATCGCCCGCCACGTCAGTGGTCGCGAAGCGTGGGCTGATGCGGCGGCAGGCGTGGTTTCAACCGTGGCGATGATCAGACTCAGCGGATGAGCGGGCGGGGAATGCGGGATGCCGAATCGTTCCGGCGATTCGACCGGCGCGATTGTCGGCGGTCGCGGCGTCGCGCGTCAACCGCTGCGGGAACCGACTGCTCGATCAGTTCGACAATCGCGTCATGATCAGCATCCGTCACATCGGTCAGCCAGACGATTTCCCCAGTGATGAACGCCGCCGTCGCAACCCCCTGCTGATACACAACGCGATTGGTCGACACTGCCGGCACACGCGCGCCGGTGTCGAGAATGCCGGTGAGATTGAGCGGGTCGGCGGCACTGAGGCAGACGAGGTCCGCGCGAGAGCCCCCGCGTGTCGCGGCGGAACGCTTCTCCGCAGCGTCGCTAAGATTTCTCGCGGCATCACGAACCTCGCGCAGCGTCCGCACGGTCGACTCCAGCGCGAACTGCTCACCTGCCACCCCGGCGATGAAGCGCCCGCCCCGGAGTTCGCCGCGCGCTTCCAGCCGGCGATAAATCTGCAACAGTTCCCACCAGCGCGGCGCGCCGGTTTCGCGTTCCAGCAGATCACGAAAGATGACGCCCCAGCGGCGCAGCAACTGCCACGCCCAGGCTTCGATGTGGGCCGCTTTCTCGGTAGATTCCGCCGTTTGCCACGTTCGCCGCCACAGCGACCAGCGGCCGGACCCGGAAGTGACGGTTCGCGCGCGGACGAAGCCGCGCGGCGGGCCGTCGTGCCTGCGCGTCGAGGCATCCAGCTTGTCGGCGATCAACATTCGCAGACCGCTGAAGCCGTCCGCCGTTACCAGCCCCCTGGCGATCAACTCGCCCAGTGCTTCTGAAAGATGAGTGGGTAGCATTCGTGTGTTCTGCATCAAATCGCCCGCGAACAGCGCCCCCTCTTGCGTCAGCAGCTCGCGCAATTCCGCCGCGAGACTCCCCAATACCTCGCCATGCGGCGGTTCCGCTTGCGAGGTCAGCCAAGGGAGGTCCGCACGGAGGAAGATCGACACCGGCACAGCTTTCGTCAGGTTGCCGGCCGGGCGAGATTTCTCCACATCCACCTTCGGCGGATAAAGCCTGCCCCAGCCTGCCTCGCCACTGAGGCACAATTCATCGAGCCAACCGGGCTCGTAAGCGCTGAGCCGTGATTCGAGCAGATCACGCTCCCAGGTGACCGCCGGCAGATCGAGGCCCTGCAACAGCGAAATCACTTCAAACAGCCCGTTGGCCCCGGCCCGCGGCGAATCGCCCGTCAGGCCGTGCAGGTCGCACAGGTAGCGGTGAAAATCGGCGACAGCCACCGGCTCGATCTGCTTCCGCAACCCCTGCAACGTCAGGCGATGAATTCGCGCGAGCAAGCGGCGATGGCACCATTCCATCTCATCCGGTCCAGCCGTCGACGACGGCGGGCTTTGCGTCGGCGTGAAGTGGCCGCGGAGGACGGTCCCTTCACCTTCCAGCGCTTCCAATGTCGCTGTGGTTTGGTCGACCGTGAATCCCAACACGCGCGCTAATGCCGCCGGGCGAACCGGTCCGCTGATTTCCAGCCAACCACGCAAGATCGCGACACGGGCCGCTGCCGATTCCCATTCCGCCTGGACGCCTTCGGGAATCTGAAAACCGTCCGGCAATTTTGCCTCCGGCCACACGGCCGTCACCGCCGGCCAGCGCTCGATCGGCGACCAGGCCTCTCGACCATCCGGCAGCGACCACCGCACCGCACGCCGCTGCTGTTCGAGTTCGGCGAAGAGGGGGGTGGACAGGGAGCCGTGGACTGTGGACAGCCAATCTAAATCAAGCTCGCTGATGGTCTGTGACTGATCACTGCCCAAAACAACGACGCTTAACAGAAAATCATGTAGTTCATCCGCCGAGCGGATCAGCGGCGCGGCTTCTTGAATGACTTGAGAAATCGCCAGCGGATCGAGCCAACTTAGATCGCGCATGCCGTCGATGGAACAACCCAGCGGTGTAGAAACGGCCCGTGCGCGACGTTCCTGCGCTTCGCCACCATCGAGGAATGTGTAGGGATTCGAGTTCAGCAGCTCATAACAGAACGGCGACGGTTCGCGCGTGTCGCGGGCGATGAGTTGCAGTTCGCCGCGCTCAATCCGTCGCAGCACGTCTTCCAACCCCTCAATATCGAGCGCTTCGTGCAGGCAATCGTGCATTGTCTGACGCACGAGAGGATGATCGGGGATCTCAATGTCGCCAGTATGGTTCTCCTGGCAGCCGGTCAGATTGGGGAATGCGGACGTCAACAAATCGTCGGCTCGAAACCGTTGCAGCGCCGGGGGAACCTTCTTGCCGAACTTCTGTTTGAGGACCAAAAGCGCCCGCGTGACGTTCCAGCGCCAGCGGACTTGAAAGACGGGCTGCACGAGAATCGCCTGCTCGAGCAGCGTGCGGACATTCGTCGAGGTCAACATGCCGAACAAGCTCTCGATGGGAAAGCTGTGCTGCGGGCCGACGGAAAGAATAAAGCCATCATCATCGGCGGTGGCTTGCAGTTCAAAGTCGAACGACCGGCAGAACCGCTTCCGCATCGCATAGCCCCACGCGCGCGTGATCCCCGCGCCGAACGGCGCATGGACAACAAGTTGCATGCCGCCGGTTTCATCGAAGAACCGCTCGAAGACGATTTTGTCTTGCCGGGGAACGATGCCAATGGCGGCTTTCTCGGTCGCGACATAATTCACGATCATTGCGGCAGGAACTTCCGGGCAGCCAGTTTCCGTGATGAGCCATGAAATCGCCGTCGCGAGATCATCCACACGAGCTTCCAAATCGGCCCGTAACCTCGAGACTTCCTCCGAAAGTTCGCGGGTGCGCCCCGGTCCTTCGCCGGCCCAGAACGGAATATTCGGGGGCGCGCCGTGCGCATCCGCGACGGTGACATCGGTCCCACGGACATGCAGAATCTGCCAGGAGGAATTGCCGAGCAGGAAAACATCCCCCCGCATGCTTTCGATCGCGAACTCCTCATCGACCGAACCGACAACCGTATGTTCCGGCTCCACGACAACTCGATAGGATGCGATCTCAGGAATCGCGCCGCCGTTGGAGATTGCCGCGGGGCGTGCCATCGGTCGCGGGCGAATTCGTTTGCCGACACGGTCGTAATGGAGATAGACCTTCCCACGGCCGCTGTTAGAAACGAACCCCTCGCTCAAAAACAGGAGTGCTTCATCGAAGACCTCCCGCTGCAAATTGCGATACGGATACGCGCGGCGGAACAGGGCCAGCAACTCGTCGACATCCCATTCCTGACACGACGCCTCCGCGACAATTTGCTGCACCAGCACATCCAACGGTTGCTCCGGCGGGCGAATCGCATCCAGACGGCGGGCGGTAACAGCGCGCAACAGGGCCAGACATTCGAGCAGTTCATCGCGCGTGAGCGGAACAATTCGCCCCTTGGGTATCGCATGCAGACAATGCCCTGATCGGCCGATGCGTTGCAAGAATGTGGCGATCGAACGGGGCGAACCGATCTGGATCACCAGGTCGATGTAACCAACATCCAGGCCGAGTTCGAGACTCGCCGTGGCGACGACGGCCCGTAAATCCCCCGATTTGAGCCGCTGTTCCGTTTTGTGCCGGAGTTCGGCCGACAGCGATCCGTGATGGCTGCTGATCCGATCCTGACCGAGGAGTTCGCTGAGTGAATGCGTCAGCCGTTCCGCCATCCGCCGGGTGTTCACGAAGATCACCGTGCTGCGATGCGATTCGATGAGTTCGACGAGCCGGGCGTGAATCACGTCCCATTGCTCATGGGAACAAATGGCCGACAGATTGTCCGTTGGCACCTCGACGCCAAGGTCCAACTCGCGGCTGTGCCCCACGTCGATGATGCGGCAAGATGGTGAAAGTGGTACGTCGGAGGTCGGAAGGGAAGATGATCCACTTCCCCCTTCAAGAAACCGCGCCACCAACTCCAGCGGCTTCTGCGTCGCCGACAGGCCGATGCGTTGCAACGGACGGCCGCAGAGGTGTTCGAGGCGTTCCAGCGACAATGCCAGATGCGAGCCGCGCTTGTCACGCATCAGGGCGTGAATCTCATCGACGATCACGACTTCGACCGTCCGCAGGCGCTCGCGGCCTTTGTCGCTCGTCAAAAGCAGATACAACGATTCCGGCGTGGTCACCAGAATGTGCGGCGGCTTCTTGATGAGCGCGGCTCGCTGAGCCGCCGTGGAATCGCCTGTCCGCAAACCGACCTTGAGGGGCGGGATCGCGAAACCCTCTTGTTCCGCGAGTAGCTGCAACTCCTGCATCGGGACCGTGAGATTCCGATGCATATCGTTCGAGAGTGCCCGCAACGGCGAGATGTAGACCACGCGAATTTCTTCCGCGAGTTGGCCCGCCTCGCCTTCTTTGATCAGCCGATCCATCACGGCGAGGAATGCCGTCAGCGTTTTCCCCGAACCGGTCGGTGCGGCGATCAGCGTGTTCTCCCCTGCCGCAATCGAGGGCCAACCGAGCCGTTGGGGTTCCGTCGGCGTTCCAAACCGCCCAGTGAACCAGCGCGAAATCAGCGGATGAAAGCCGAACTCAGCGGTCAGGTCGGTCACAGCATCGACGGCATCCATGTCATGACCTTGGCGGAGCACGGGTGAACACGAGCAGCATTATAGGCAGTGGTTCAACGGTTTTCGCTGTCAGTCTGGTGCATGCGGAATGATTCGTGTATCAACGACTCGTGAATGTTCCGTCCGTCCTCGTCGTCAGGATATCCGCGTGTTTCCGCTGCGAGATGATATTCCGGGCGAACGTGTGCCGATCGTGAATTACACGCTCATCGGGCTATGTGTGCTGGCGTATCTGTTTCAGATGCTGGCTCCCGATGGGGGCGAGGATTTCGTCCGGCAATATGGAATGATTCCCGTGCGCGTCGTTCAGAACGACGCGGGACCCATAGTCGCGAAACTGAATGTTCCGCAGCGGCTCCCGACTGGCGAAATTCGCGTGGTCCCGCGGGAAGTGGCTCTGCCGGCGCTCACCATCCCCCCGTGGCTGACACTCCTCACATGCATGTTCCTGCATGGCAGCCTGATGCACATTGTCGGGAACATGTGGTTTCTGGTGATCTTTGGCGACAATATTGAAGATCGCTTCGGTCATGGCCCATATTTGATCATGTACCTTGTCAGCGGATTGGCGGCGAGCCTATTGCAGATTGCCACCAATCCCGCATCACCGATTCCCACCGTGGGTGCCAGCGGTGCGATCGCCGGGGTGATGGGGGCGTATCTGCTGCTCTATCCGCATGCCCGCGTGGTGACGTTGATCCCGCTGGGCATTATCTGGCAGACCGTGCTTTTGCCGGGGCCGGTGTTTTTGGGGATCTGGTTTCTGTTCCAGATCGGCTCGGCCGCGTTCACACCCTCGGACATCGGCGGCGTCGCATTCTGGGCCCACGTTGGCGGCTTCGTCTCCGGCCTCGGCCTGACATGGTTCGCCCGCCAAGCCGGCTGGCTGCATCCGCTGGCTCGCACACGCGAGGATGCGTGATCGTTCAAGCATCATTCAATCGCATTTTCGGTACTCGACGCGATTTAATTGTGGAGGGAAAACCCTGAATTTGTTTTAAAAACATCTCCATTTGCCAAAAATCATTGGATTCAGCGAGTTTTTCAGAATCGCGATCTCTATTATGGTGTGAAGAATTCATCATCAATTCGTGAGAAGCGCTCCGCAGCTCCGATGCGTTCTCGGTAAAATCCATAAAACATCACTAAGAAAATACTTACGGCACTCTACATCCACTGAACTTGTGGCCAATGATCTGGCGATTCGACACGATTCTTCCCCATAATTTCACACTTGATAAAGTTTCGATGGTTTTGACGAGCGAATTGGTTAACCGTTTTCTTTCCCTTCTCGGAGACGACGATGAAATTGATGACGAAATCCCAACGTGGTTTTACCTTGATCGAATTGCTGGTGGTGATCGCCATCATCGCGATTCTGATTGCCCTGCTTTTACCGGCCGTGCAGCAGGCCCGTGAAGCGGCTCGCCGAACGCAGTGCAAGAACAATCTGAAACAGCTGGGCTTGGCATTCCACAATTATCACGACGTGTTCAACACGTTTCCCCCGGGCTGCATCAATTCGTCCTTCCAAATGGCGACGGCTTCGGACGCCACTTGCTGGGGTTGGGCAACGTTCTTGTTGCCCTACATCGATCAGGCACCGGCTTATAATACGCTTGCTCCTGGCACCAACTCGATGCTCCAGGCGTTGAATACAACTGCGGGTTTGCAGATCATGACCACCCCACTCGCCGCGTTCCGCTGTCCCAGCGATACCGGACCAGGCGTGAATAATTTTGATGCCGCTCTGGCCGATACGGCAGGTGATGCGCAAGTTGCGACCTACAACCGCCACATCACCAACGGCACCGCCAATGTGGCGACCAGCACTTCCAACTATGTGATGCTCGCGTGCAGCAGCGTCAGCACAACGCTTCCATTCCGTTCGGCAGATTTCGGACCCCCAACGGGCGTTGGTTTCAACGACTCTAAAATTGGATTGCGCGACATCACGGATGGATCGAGCAACACGTTTCTAGTAGGCGAGCGCGCCTGGAGGTTCGCCGACTTGAACGCCGGGGCCGCCAATGTGTTCGGTTTCAGCCCACCGACGGCAGGGACGCCCACCGATCCCCGCCGCTCCGCCTGCGCGGTGCTAGGCATCCCGTATTTCGGCATCAATCAGCGGGCGGCCGCCTATCGTCAGCATGCGTCTCGCTGTTTCAGCAGCGTGCATGTGGGAGGTTGCCATTTCACGATGGGAGACGGCGCAGTCCGTTTTGTGAGTGAAAATATCGACTACAACGTCTCGACGCAAGTTTCCACCACCGTCACCAACGGTACGTGGGTCGACAGCACGTTCGAGCGGCTGTGTTCCCGGAACGATGGTCAGGTCGTCGGCGAATTTTAAGTCGATGATTCGCATTCATTACGATGTCTGAGCGTCTCGCGATCTCAACAATCGCGAGACGCTTTTGTGCAATGAACTTTGTTTTGATCATGTTTTCCTTCGCAGCAGCGGGAGAGAATCGTCCACTATGCAACGCTTCATTCTGTTAGGGATGGGATGCATCCTTGCCTGCGGTATGCCCGGATGTAGTGACAAAGGAGACCGCCCCGAGATCGGATATGTTTCCGGTAATGTCACGCTCGACGGCCAACCCCTCGTTGGTGCAGCGGTCAACTTTCAGCCCGATTCCGGCCGTGCCGCCTCCGGCATGACCGATAAGACCGGCGACTATGTGCTGGAACATGCGTACAAAGTGAATGGTGCCAAAGTCGGACCGAACAAAGTCTACTTCGATTACCCTACCGGCTTTCCAGCCACCGTGCCCATTCCCAGCCAGTACAGCGGCCAACTGTCGTCTCTCAAGGAAGATGTCCAAGCGGGAACTAACAAATTCGATTTTCACCTCGAGTCGTCCGGCTCGGGTGACAAACCCGCAGCCAAGAAAGCGGTTGCCCCGGTCGACTAACTCCCCGTATGACTTCGATTCCAATTCAGTGATGATTGCCCGGCCGCTGATTCCAGTCGCCGGGCTTTTTTTTATCGACGTGACGAGATGTGCGTGCGGTGTCAGGCGATTGAGAGAGTTTCATGGGCAAAATCTTCAACTCATACGCATCTCAGAAAATAACAGCGCTGACGGAACTTCCTAACTCATTGCATGACCGTGCTTTGCAAGAATCGCTCCGCGCTGTTTTTTCTGGGGATTGGTATCACAGCCCATTTCTCATCGTCACTCACGGCACCTGCGGCACATCGCGTTCATGATCGACGATGCAGAAGAACCCGAACGGTTCCGTCGATTCATTCCGCAGCTGATGCACTTCCAGTGGCGGGACATACGCGACATCGAACGGCTTAAGCGGAATCGACTTGTCGCCGCTGGAGAGTAGCCCCTGTCCCCGTGCGCCGATGACAACATGCGTGTGGAGATGTTTTTCCAGGCTGGAATGTCCGCCGGGACCGATCTCGAAATAGCGGACATCGAACGCCGTCTGTTCGCCCGCCTTGCCGATCAGTTCCGTGCGGGCGACTGCGCGAAACGGCAGCACGCCATTGGTTTTGTACGCGGCCACCGCGCGGCCATCCCACTGGAAGCCCGGCTGAAACGCCAGGTGCTGGAGCAGTTGAGCCGTCGTATTGGACGACGGCAGTTCGCAGGCGGAGAGTAGAGACTGCGGTTCGGCGTGCTGATGCTGGGGATACAATTCCTGGATGCGGTTCAGGAATCGCTGGGTGCTGGCGGCGAGGTTCTGCGAATCGGACAGGAGCGCCCCGCCGATGAGATACATCGCATCGGCACCGAAAGCGTCACTCATCGAGGCCAGCGTGTCGTAGGACATCCCGCCGGCCGGCGCTGGCCAACTCGCGGCGAGTGAACCTAGCGGTTCGCGGGCGCGCTCGGCGATTTGCAGGCACTCGTCATCGGTGAAAGCGAACCGCCCGCCGCGATTGGGAAAGATTGTGCCGTCGCATCCCGCCAAGCGGAACATCGTCCCCAAGAGCAGCCCCGGATCGATGCCGTGTGTCGGGTCGTGAAACATCGCGCCGGTGAATGTCGGGTGGGCGAGGAAATAAAGGGGATACGTTTCCGCGAGTCGGCGGACCTCATCGAGGCCGACCAGCATCGGCGCGATCAGCACGCCACGAATCCCCGTGCGGACCAGATACTCGATGCGTCGTTCCAGTTCTCCGCCGGACGCGGAAATATTCGGCAGATACCAGCACGGTCGTCCCGAGGCTTCACTGCCAAAGCGAACGGCAGTGTGGCATTGTTCGACTCGCGAGCGAAAGTCGTTGAAGTCGGTCTCAACGAGATTGTGATCGTCTTTGACAAGATCGCCACCCCCCGCGGCGAAGTCGCGCGCCAGACGGGCCAGATGTTCGGCGGATGACCCCTTCGGCTTGAGCGCGGTCGCCAACAGCGGCCGTCCGAAGACACCAAGGGCGGCTCGTAAACCGGCGATGCCCAGGTTTGGTCCGCGAAACCGGGCCAGATAGGCGGCCGGAAACCGCGCTTCCCGCAGGCGAATTTTCTGCTTGAGCGAAATGTTTCCGAACAGCAAATTCAGCAACTGCCCCAGATTGTTGGCGGCGAGTTCTTCGGCATATGCGATCCGCACATCGAACTGATCGACGGTTTGCGACACCGGCACGATTTCCAGCACGCGGCCGACGATCTCGTTGCGAATCTTCGCGCACGTGACGAGCCGGTCGGGAACTTCGACCGTTTGCTCGAGGGCGATCTCGCGGCTGATCTGGGCGACCTGATCGGCCGGGCATGTCAGCCGATAAACAACAGTGATCGTGTCCATGATCTCGGGCGCGGGGAAAGTAACAGTTCAGTTCCTACAGGTAGCATAGCCGGCAACGAGTTGCAACGAACACACATCGGCCTGATGAGGGGGACTCACAACGGTATATCACTTGTGCCACGACTTGTCCTCAAGTCGTGTGGTTCATCGAGCACGACTTGAGGACAAGTCGTGGCACGGATAAATCGTTCCTCGCTCGAGTTGCAGGCTAAATCATGCCGTCACACTTACAGCCACAGCTTGATGCGGTCCTTCAACCGCGTGGGCAGACGTTTCATCACGGCCCGTTCGATCTGGCTGGTTTGGTAGCGCGTGCTGAAGTGCATGGCGATGATCAGTTCGTTTTGAAATTGATCAGCCCGCTCGATGAAGTCGTCCAGATGCATGTGGCCGAACTTGTGGATTTTTTCCCGCCGATGCTCGGGCCGGAAGAACGTCAGCTCGGTGATTAGGATCTTGCTCTCGAACGCCGGCGGGTAACCGTCGAGACCAGCGGGTGACGTGTCGCCCGTGTAACACAAGATTGGCGTACGGATTTCCGCACTGACTTCGATCCCCGAGAGCCGGACATCGCGAATCTGATCACCCGACAGGCCCTGATACTCGGGCTTTAATTTTCTGCGCCGCAGCCAGACTTGAAACCCGACCGAGGGAACCGTGTGCGTGGTGGAGAAGACTGTCACGCAGTGATCGCGGCCGAGTTCAATTTCGTCGCCCGGCCCAACGCCGATGAGATTGCAGATCATCCGGCCGCGGTCGAGCCGCTGCCAGGCTTTGAGCATGCGATCCACCGACTCGACATTTTCGCGTGGCAGATAGATCGTGGGCGGCTCCATCTTCATCATCCGCCGGCGCGCGACGTACACCGGCAGCGCCGCCATGTGATCGAGATGGGCATGCGTGATGAAGAATGTCGGCGTGCCCATGAAGTCCCACGGGCTACCGCCAAGATCGAATCCGATCTTGAGTTCGGGAATGCGCCAATAGCTTTGGACCGCGGCGCGCGAATACCCCTCGATCGTCAGACCGGAATGTTCGATACGAGACAGGGGAAGGTTTTCGAGCATGGTGAATAAATCAGAGCGCGGCGAGTGGACGATGTCAGGTCCGCGAAGCGGCAAGCAACAAATTACACCTTCACAGGTTTACCGGTCGAGATGCTCTTCGCTTCTGCGAAACAGACGCGCAGTGCATCGCGCGCCAATTCGCCGGACAGCAGCTTCGGCAGTTCGCCCGACTGCACAGCATTGACCGCGGTCTGCAACTCGGCCGTGAATGCCGAGCACCACTCGCCGCCCCCTTTGAGTTTGGGTGAGGTGATCTTGCTCCCTTGAGCCAAAGTGAGCGGGCGATCCACGCACCACTCTCCGCCGACAGTCCCGGCCGACATCAAGAGTGTCGCCTTCTCGAAATACAGTTCATATCCGTGCGCGAATGCCAGCCCCTCGGCCGCGATGCCGCCGCTGACCGCCGAGACCGTCAGGCCGGGATCAGAAAAGACATATTGGGTGTGAACATGGTTCACGAGACCGTCTTGGATCAGCCCGCGCGAGAAGACGCTGGTGGGGGTGCCGGCGATCAGGCTGATGAAGTGGTTGTCGTGAATATGCAGATCGATGCCCCAGCCTCCCAACTTGCGGAAGTCGGACATATCACCCGACCACTTGGGCGGGGTGATCACGCGTCGGAAGTGGGCTGCCAGCAGCTTGCCGTACTTCTGAGACGCCACGCATTCGGCGGCGAATTGAAACTCCGGGAAGAACGGCAACACATGAGCCACCATCAACAGCTTACCGGCTTTCTTGGCCGCGGCCACCATCCGCTCGGCGGCTTTCAAATCCGTGGCGATCGGCTTCTCGACTAAGACATGCTTGCCGGCCTGGAGTGCGGCAATCGCGATCGCCTCGTGCTGATCGTTGGGCAGACAAATATCAACCAGGTCGATGTCCGGGTCGGCGAGCAGTTCACGGTAATTGTCATACGCGCTGATCTTCGTCAGATCGAGCTGCGGACCGGGCGGGCCAAAGTTTCCCTGGATGCTGGTCCAGTCGCCGGCAAGTTTCTCCGGACTACGCGCGCAGATCGCCGTAACCGCTCCCCCTTTGAGTTTGGAACCGGTCGGCTTGCCTGCATCATTGATTTTGGTCGCCCCGGCGAAATGGGTCCACCCCATGAAACCGATGCCGACAATTCCGATCCGGACCATGAGACAACGCTCCTCCCAGAAAATTCGATTGCCCCGGTTGGCCCGTCTCAATCGATTGGTAATTCAGCACTTAGGATCGCCCAGCCGGGGCGGAAATGCAAGGCAACCGACTAGCGACAACAACCGCATCCTCACGCAGCCAAATCTACCGCCTGTTTCTTGAGCAATGTGCCGTGCTTAAAAAGCGGGCAGGTGAACAATGTGACTGTGCGTACAAGTTAACTGGGGTTGACGGGCGGGGAATTGGGCGGAGCGAGCCGAGATATTCCGTCGCGTTTCTGGCGAAATGGCGTTTTTTGCTGGATTTCTCCTGCACGATGGCGTTATCTTTATGACCACGCCATCGAACTGATGACAGTGGGCGAGTGATCCGCACGGCTGCTGAGCAGCCAGTTTCGCTCCGTGTCATTCGTCGAGGCGTCGAAGATAGCCGTGATCCAGCGTGGGTTGGGGCCTTCGCGAAGACAGGGAAGCTTCGATTAGGAAAGGGGTGTGCGGAATGTTGGTGTTATCGAGGAAGCCGGGCGAAAAAATTCTGGTCGGTGACAATGTCACGATCACCATCGTGCGAATTGGCCCGAACACGGTGCGATTGGGCATTGAGGCGCCGCGGGACATGAACATCGTCCGCGACGAATTATGTTCCGGTGCGCTCCCGAGCGATCCCCATCGGCAAGCCCCCGGCCCAGTCGCCGATTGAATGTGCCGCCGTTCGAGCGGACCATTGGTCGACTCATTCAAAAATTTCACCGCCGCGAAGAACTCCCGTTTTCCGCGGCGGTTTCGTTTCCATTGATTGTTCGCTTGCCTGACCGCTCAAAGCCCGGCGATGGCATCGCCGGGACCATCCCGTTCACATGCGTGGTCCCGCCGTCGCCGACGGCGGGCTTTGACCATCTGTCACACGCTCCACATGATGGAGATGGCACGCGCTATGGCATGTCGCGCGGCGTGGCATCCCTTTCCTATCGACGGTACGCTGCCACAACAGAAATTTCGACGGCTTGCGTTCAGGAGTTCAATCGCGAGATGGCGCGGAAGACCAGTGCGTGCCCGGCGTGCGGCGGGACCGTCGAGTTTCGCTCGACGATGTCCTTGGTCACGGTCTGCCCCTATTGCCATTCCGCGATCGCGCGGCAGGATCGCCAGTTGACTGATCTGGGCAAGGTCGCCGAGATCACCGACTCGGAATCGCCGCTGCAACTGGGATTGCGCGGCACTTGGCGGGGCAAGGCATTCCGTCTCATCGGCCGCGTGCAGTACCGGCACTTCGCCGGCGGCGTGTGGGACGAATGGTACGTTGCGATGCCCGGCGGCAAATGGGGCTGGCTGTCTGAAGCGCAAGGCCGCTTCGGCATTCTCCAGGCACGCATGGTCAAGGATGCGACACTGATCCCGGCGTATGAAACCTTGAACGCGGGCGAGAAACTCTCGCTGGGTGCGGCCGGCGAGTTCGTCGTGGCGGAAGCCGGCACTGCGATTGTCGCGGGTGCGGAAGGCGACTTGCCTTTCAGTCCCACATTGCAGGCCACACATCGGTTCGTCGATTTTGAAGGACCAAGTGGTCAACTCGGGACAATTGAATATAGCGGCGAATCGCCTCAACTCTTCGTGGGGGAATCGGCTACTCTGCTGGAACTGGGCCTGGCTGCGGCGGCGTTGAAAGAGGTCTCAACCGAAACAGTCGGCGCGGCCCATTTGAACTGCCCCAAGTGCGGCGGGCCTTTAGAGCTTGTCGCACCGGATGAGGCCCAAAGGGTGACGTGCCCGAACTGCCGATCACTGCTGGATGTCACCGGCAACAAACTGGAATTTCTCTCGACGGTGAAGCCCCCCAGTCCGGATTTAAAAATTCCGCTCGGCAGTCGCGGAAAGCTGCGAGACATTGAATACCGCGTCATCGGTTATGTGCGGCGGTCGGTCACCTTCGACAAGAAGTACTACTGGCAGGAGTATCTGCTTTACGCGCCGCGGCACGGGTATCGCTGGCTGATTGAATCCGACGATCATTGGAGCCTGGGAAAGCCGGTTCCCATCGGTTCCATCAAGCGGTCTTATCCCACGGCGACTTACGAGGGCCGGACGTTTCGGCTATTTCAAAAAGCCGCGGCACGCGTGCAGCAGGTGTGGGGCGAATTCTATTGGAAGGTGCAGGCCGGTGAAGAGGTGGGGATGAACGATTACATCTCGCCGCCGTTCAGTTTATCGCTCGAGGTCTCGTCATCGAATCCGCAGGAGACGACTTCTGAGATCAACTCCGCACTTTCCGAATATCTACCGCATGCGGAGGTCGAGCAGGCGTTTGGCGTGAGCAACTTGCCGCGCGGCTGGGGAGTCGCGCCGAATCAGCCGAATCCTGTGACGAATCTGGTCTATCTGCAATGGGTCGTGTTTCTGCTGGGGATTGGTGCAATTTACGCGTTGTTGCCCATGCTGACGGGCCGCGTCGTCGATTTCGGTTTGACGTTATGGGCCGCGGGGCTGGTGTCGACAATTCCGCTCGGTTCGCTGGCCTATGCGCACAGCTTCGAGCAGCGACGCTGGCATGACAGTGAGTTCAACCCCTACGATACGGGCGGCGGTGATGATGATGAATAGGAGTATGCCATGTTGAAGCAAACGAACGCCGCGACATCCGGCGTGATTCTCGTGTGGTATCTCGTCGGTGCGGCCAGCGGTTGGAAGGGGTGGGTGCCGGTGGTGGTGTCACCCGCCGGAACGCACGCGACGGGGACGACCTCGGGCGGGCATGGGTCGGTGTTTTCGGGTGGCTGGGGAGGCGGGAAATAATCATGCTGCAATTTTTGTTTGCGAATCCGGTGTTGGCGCAAGTTGCCGAGTCCACCGTGGAGACAGGCATGTGGGGAACGCTGGCGGCGCATCTGGCGTCGGCGGTCGTCTTCGCCCTATTGGGACTGGTGGTGTTCGCCGGTGCGTTGTGGCTGTTCGTGCGTCTGTCGCCGTTCTCGGTGCGAAAAGAGATCGAGGAAGATCACAACATGGCGCTGGCGATCATTCTCGCTGCCATGCTGATCGGCATCTCGCTGATCATCTCCGCCGCCATTCAAGGCTGATGAAAAAGCTAAGAGTTGAGGGTTAAGAGCTAAGGGCCGGAGAAAGAGAACACCGGTGCCATGAAGTCGTTATTACCTTTCCCTCATGTGAGTCATTCCGGCCCTCAACCCTTAACTCTTAACCCTCAGCCTTCCCTATGCATCGCATGCCGTTGTATTTGCTGTATCTCAATGTGCTGGTCATCGCGACGTGCGGGCTGATTTACGAACTGCTGGCAGGCACGCTGGCTAGTTATGTTCTCGGCGATTCCGTCACGCAGTTCTCGCTGATCATCGGCATTTACCTCTCAGCGATGGGCGTCGGGGCATGGATTTCCGGCTTCATCAAACGCCAGCTCGCGCGCATTTTTCTCGAAGTCGAACTTGGCGTGGCGCTGCTGGGTGGGACCTCGGCTCCGCTCCTGTTTTTCTCGTTTTCCTCGGCTCAGCATTTCAGCCTGGTGCTGTACTTGATCGTGTTCGCCATCGGCGTGCTGGTCGGCCTCGAGTTGCCATTGCTCATGCGGATTTTGAAAGAGCATCTCGATTTCGGCGACCTGGTGGCTCGCGTGCTTACGTTTGACTATATCGGCGCGCTCGTGGCATCAGTCTTGTTTCCAACGCTCTTCGTGCCCCGGTTGGGGTTGGTCCGGACATCGCTGCTGTTCGGAATGTTGAATGCCGGCGTCGCGTTGTGGGGAACCTGGCTGCTGCGGCCGCTGCTGCCGGAGCGCTGCCTGGGCGGACTGCGCGGCCGGGCCGTGCTAATCCTGGGACTGTTGCTCGCTGGTTTCATCAAAGCCGATTCACTGACCTCGCTGGCGGAAGAGAATCTATTCACGCATCCGGTTGTTTATGCGCGGACCACGCATTATCAGCGGATCGTCGTCACGCAATCGGACAGCAGCTTCCAGCTGTATCTCAACGGTAATTTGCAGTTCAACTCGGCCGATGAATACCGCTATCACGAAGCGCTCGTCCATCCGGCGCTCGCCATGACAGAGCATGTCGAACGTGTGCTGGTTCTCGGTGGGGGCGATGGCCTGGCGGTGCGGGAAGTGCTGCGGTATCCCAACATCCGGCAAGTCACCTTGATCGACATCGACCCGGAGATGACTTCGCTCGCGGCGAACTTTCCGCCCTTGGCGGCGCTGAATGCGGAATCGCTCGCTGATCCGCGCGTCACGGTCATCAATGACGATGCGATGCTCTGGCTGGAGAAATCAACCGCGCTATTTGATGCCGTGATCATCGACTTCCCTGATCCGAACACGTTTTCGCTGGGGAAGCTGTATACAACGCGATTCTTCCGGTTGCTGCACGCGCGGGTGACGGAGTCGGCCGTCATCAGCATTCAATGCACCTCGCCCGTGATTGCCCGCTCGGCCTATTGGTGTATTTTGCGGACGATGGAAGCGGCGGGGTTTCAGGTGCGGCCTTACTGCGCGGCGGTCCCTTCCTTCGGCGTGTGGGGTTATGCGCTGGCGTCGCGACAACCGTTTGAGGTGCCCGATCATTTACCGAGAAATGTGGCCGGTCAATTGCGATTTCTAAATCCTAAGGTGCTGGCCGGGATGTTTGACTTATCGCAGGATCTGGGACCGGTAGAAGTCGAGATCAACCGCCTCGATAACATGGCGCTGGTCCGCTATTACGAAGCGGAATGGGGGCGATGGAACTGATGTCAGAAGAAGTTAACCGCAGATTTCGCAGATGGACGCAGATCAGAAGAAGATTGGAACATGAACAACCGGTATTCCGTAGGCTCTATGCTCCACAGCATGTGGAATTCCGTGGCGGCACATTTCCAACGTGTTGGTGATCGTCAACATTCGCAGAAATCCCCGCGAGATTTACGAGTTCAAAATGTGTGCCATGTGAAAAAGAATGAACTGTGAAATCATCTCTTAAAAATCTGCGCTCATCTGTGAAATCTGCGGTTCCTGTTTTTCTACAGCCGTGAGGCTCGCGGGATCACGATTCATGATGTCCGACATGAGCCGCTTGCGACGCCGAGACGTGCTGGTGGGGTTGTGTGCCGCTCCGTGGCTGACATTGATGGGCTGTGAAGTGCGATCGCGCTTGCCACCTGCGGGCGAGATCGTGGATACGGCTGTCAACATCGGCCATCGGCTGCGCGATGGCTGGCGACCGATCCCCGCGGATGAGAACTGGCAAGAGGTCGGCGTGGTGATCGTCGGTGGCGGCATCGCGGGGTTGTCGGCCGCGTGGGAACTCAGGCGGCAGGGTTATGAAGATGTCGTTGTTTTGGAGATGGACGCCCTGCTCGGGGGGACATCGCAATCCACAGCGTATGGTTCCATCCCCGCTCCCTGGGGTGCCCACTATTTGCCGATCCCGCTGCCGCATCAAACCGACCTCATCGCCCTACTCGATAAAATGGGCGTGCTCGAAGCGCGCGCTTCAAATGGTATGGTGCGCGGCCGCGAGGAGTTCGTGTGCCGCGAGCCGGAAGAACGCTTGTTTCACGACGGTATCTGGCATGAGGGACTCTTCCTCGAGCACGGGGCCAGTGACAGTGATTTGCAGCAATGGCAGGCGTTTCAGCAGGAAATCGGTCGCTGGGCGGATTGGAAGGACGAGCAAGGCCGGCGGGCGTTCACGATTCCCGTCTCGCAATGTTCCGACGATCCGGCAGTCACGCAACTGGATGCGATCTCGTTCGCTCAGTGGCTGGATGAGCGCGGCTGGACATCGCCACGCGTCCGTTGGAGCCTCGACTATGCCTGCCGGGATGACTACGGGCTGACTTTGGAGCAGACCAGCGCCTGGGCCGGGGTGTTTTACTTCGCAGCGCGGCTGGCTTCGTCGGCTGCGAAACCGCAAGCCCTGCTCACTTGGCCCGAGGGCAACGGCCGGATTGTGAAACATCTTGCGGACCATGCGGCGGGAACGATCCATACGCAAACTGCCATGACGGAAGTTCGCCCAGCAAAACAACCTGGCGAGTTGCTGGAGATTATCGCGGTGACAGCGGACGAGAAAGTCCGCGGCTATCGCACTCGGCACGTCATTTGGGCCGCCCCGCAACTGCTGGCGACTCGGTTGATTCAAGGTCTGGCACACGACCCGGAGCGCGCGGCCGCTGCAAAGCAGTTTCATTACGGCGCGTGGCTGGTTGCGAATTTGTGCCTGTCCAATCGGCCCGCATCTGTCGGGTATCCGCCAGCGTGGGACAATGTGTTTTATGACAGCCCTTCATTGGGTTATGTTGTCGCCACGCATCAGCAGTTGCGCGATGACGGCTCAACGGTTTGGACATACTATCTTCCGCTGTGCGAGGGCGATGAATCCGCGAATCGCAAATGGCTGCTGAACGCGACGTGGGAAGAGTTGGCCGAATCGGTGCTGGCTGACATCGAACGCGCGCATCCTGAAATTCGCGGGCTGGTGACACGCCTCGACATTCAGCGCTGGGGACATGGGATGATCCGCCCGACGCCGGGGTTCGTCTGGAGTTCGGCCCGCCAAGTCGCGGCGCGCCCGTGGGGCGGCATCCATTTTGCGAATACCGACCTTTCAGGCGTAGCGCTGTGCGAAGAGGCGTTTGATCATGGTCTGCGAGCCGCGCGGGAAGTGTTGGCGGCTGTTTCGGCGCAGGCGACATCATGAAAGTCGCTCGCAGCGCTCGCCCCCACTCCTTGGCCATCTCTTTCGCGACTGAACACGACAGCGCTGGTAACGCACCGGTGTGGATCTTTTCTCGCACAGTCGATCTGAGTGCATTTCTCGGCAGTGCGATCGTATCCGCGCTGCTCTTGGCCTATGGCTGGTGGCAGGGATTGCTCACTCAAGACGCCCCCGAATGGACGTGGGTGACGGGCGTGTTGCTGGTGGATGTGGCCCATGTCTACGCCACGGCGTTTCGTGTTTATTTCATTCCGGCCGAACTGCGACGGCGGCCGTGGCTGTTTTTGCTCACGCCAGCACTCGCGTTTCTGCTCGGTTGGGCCGTGGCTTCCGAGAGCGAACCAGTTTTCTGGCGCTGCCTGGCGTATCTCGCCGTGTTTCATTTCGTCCGGCAGCAAGTCGGCTGGGTCGCGTGGTATCGTCGGCGGGCGAAGGACTCGCCCCACTCTGCTTGGCTCGATTACGCGGCCATTTATCTCGCGACGATCTACCCGCTGGTGTATTGGCACGCCCATTTGCCGCGACAGTTCTGGTGGTTCGTCTCAGACGATTTTTTCCAAGTGCCGGCCGCGCTGGCTCAAATCCTCTTTCCACTCTATGCGGCAGTGATGACCGTGTATGCCGTGCGTGCGGCAATCCAGTGGCTGCGCGGCAATTTTCGTGATCTGGGCAAGGATATTGTCGTCGGGACAACGGCAGCCTGCTGGTACCTCGGCATTGTCGCACTCAATTCCGACTACGCCTTTACCGTCACGAATGTCCTGATCCACGGCATCCCGTATTTATGCCTGACGTTCTGGTATTCGCGCGCGGCGGGCGAACCTCGCTGGCTCAGCGGATCTCTGTTCCGGGCCGGAGTTCTGTTTGTCGCGACAGTCTGGCTGCTGGCGTATGTCGAAGAGTTGTTTTGGAATCGTGCAATCTGGCAGGAACATCTGACATGGTTCGGCCCGGCGATTGATATCGGCGCATATCGCCCGGCACTCGTCGCAGTGCTCGCCGTCCCCCAAGTGACACATTATGTGCTGGACGGTTTCCTCTGGCGGCGGGGTGAGATGTCGCGCGAGATATAAAAGGAAGCCCAGGGGTTGCAACCCCTGGGCTTCCTTCTCTGTGTATCAAATAAAACACGGGATGTCCGTCGACATCCCGTGGCGAAAATCGAAATGAGAGCTGGCGCTGCCGAACCGTCCTTGGCAGGCAGGCGCGGCTCACCCGGGATCATTCGCTAGGCAAGCTGCTTCTTGCGGCCGACCAGCGTCCGGATCCGTTCGGCCAGCAAAGCCGAGTCGAACGGTTTACGGAACGTTTCGCTGAAGATCGAGCGGTCGAAACCGCTCGCGGTGTCGTCATCACTGAGCAAGGCCACGAGTACGCAATCCGCGTAATCCTGGTTCTTGCGCAGATTCTGGGCGATCAACATGGCTTCCTGGCGTCCCATGCCGAAGTCGATCACCACGCAATCGGGATGCAGAGATTCGGCTTGAATCCCCGCCTCGAAGCCGCTGTGGGCGTATTCGAGTTTATAGTCTTCCGGCGGCATTAGCTCAATGAGCGAGCTTTTGACCAAGCCTTCGACGCCGACGAGGAGCAACTTGCCCATCGCCTCGTCTTCCAGCTCGCCCAGCGGCATGCCGTGTTCTTTCAAAAACCGAATCAAGTGTTCGCGGGGGATCCGCCTGTCCTGGGAACCAGGAATGCGATAGCCGCGCAGGCGACCCGAGTCGAACCACTTGCTCACGGTGCGAGGTGCAACCTTGCAGATCTTGGCTACCTGACCAGTAGTGAAGATCGTTCTCATCGCGGGCTCTCCAATCACCTAAGTTATAACTCTCAGAAGGGCGTCGCGACCCTCCGGATCTTCACCCGTGACGATTGCCTGAGCTTTTCGTGCCTACGACGACGAAAAGCACCAAGCGGTCCGGCTGCCACGAAACTCGTGGCAGACCATCGACCGCCCTTTCGGCACAACAGCACGGGCTGCCACGCCGAAAAAACAGTCGCGTGAGGCTTGTTTGGGTGTCAACCATTCGGCGGACACAGCCGACTCGATCCGCAAGTCGTTGTGCCCGTGTGAGGTAGGATGATACGGCGAGCGCAGGACGCTAGGTCCTACGGATGACGTGTCGAATTGTCCTGCCCCCCC
>Ga0335397_10002963_pt1 | contig 23015 bp, 20 predicted proteins | sample MAT04_FD_205740 | JGI IMG/M metagenome (GOLD analysis project Ga0335397, IMG submission 205740) | Freshwater microbial communities from Lake Fryxell liftoff mats and glacier meltwater in Antarctica - MAT-04 (spades assembly) (version 2) ... | reverse complement strand
GGCTTCCACTTCGGGCGCGGCTTGCGGGGCTTCGGCGCGCGCGGTGAGCGTGAAATAAAATCTCAACTCATCGGGAGGCAAGCCCGCAAAGTTGGCGTCTTTTACTTCTGGCTTGTGAAAAGTGAGGATGCGTTTCACTGCCGCCGCGCCCCTGCGGGAAAGGAAAGGCACAAGGGCAGGAGCTGGTTCTGCGCGCGTAACCGCTTTTTCATCTGCAACTTCTCCCTTTTTACTTCTTCCTTCTCCCATTTCTCCTTTCTTCTCTAGCGAAGTTTCTGCGCGATAATATTCTTCCAGTTCGCGCAAATAACGCGGCTCGTCTTTTAGCAACAATGTGTACAAGTCGGGATACACGGTTTGAATCGCCACGACCTTTGCCAGACGAATTGGCTTGATGCGGTCTTGCAATTTGGCTTTGCGTTTGTCCGCCAGTTTCCACAACATCAAAAAGGTATTGACCGTGCGTTTGATCTGGCGCGGGTTATCGCCCAAGCCCTCCGCAAATATTTTGGGACAATCTTCGTGCGGCCAGTCCGCGCTCAATCCATGCACGAAATCGCCCATGTCGGTCTGTTCCACAGGCGGAATTATAAAAGGCAGTTGAATGATCTTTTCCAGATAGCGCACACCTTCAATTGTAAATTTTTGCTGCGAAGTGTCGCCATCCTGTTTTGCGCCAAACTCTTTGTACTTCATCTCAATCCCGCGCGCAATCACTTCCTGATCCAACCCAAGCACGAAGATACAATTTTCCGCATCCAAAAATAATTTGATGGCTTCGAGGACTTCAATCGCTTTTTCAGGCAGACAGCGGTCGAGGTCATCCACGAAGACAACCAGCCGCTTGGGCGCGATATGTGTCTTGATCAGTTTTGAAAAATTATTCTGAAACTGCTCAAGGAATTGAACCTGCTCGATGTAGATTTTCGTCCGCTCGCGGCTGATGGCGGCTACTGCATCGTCGGTGGAACTCTTCGCCGCTCCTGATTGCAATTCTTCAATCAGTTTTGTTAAAGCCGAAACGCCAGGGATAAAAGACAGGCTGAGTTTCACCAATCCCGTTGCAACCGCGCCGCCCAACTTGGGCAGGTCAATGGTCACGCCGCCAACTTTTTCCAACTCCATTTCACGGTAAAGCAGCGATTGCATTTTTTCAAATTCTTCCGTCGGCTTTCCCTGTGCGTTGGCGCTGTCTTTCAATGCCGTTAAAACACAAAGCAAAAACGCGCGCCAGAGCGTTTCTTCCTTGTCATATTTCCATGCGTCAAACCACGCGATTGTAAAATCAGCGGGCAGGGTTTTCTTCACCATCTTCATCAGGGAAGTTTTCCCAGATCCCCATGTGCCAAACACGCCAATGGTCAACGGTGTATTGCCCGTTTGGATAATATCCGCAAGGGTTTCGACATAGGGTGTAAAGTCAAGTGCGTCTGTGTCGGTGGGTTGGTCATTGACGATGTAGGTTTTGTTTGAGGTCATGTGGTTTCCTGTAGGGCTTGGCGGGAATTTCCCTAATATTATAGGACAAAACAACATGATCGGGCGGGGTATAATTATATTTAGTCAAGGAGTATCTTATGCGTATTGACTGGCATAAACACATTGAGGTTGATTTGGAAGTCCATCACGGCGAGCCTTGCATTAAAGGCACGCGAGTCCCTGTTTCAATGATCGTGGGAAGTGTGGCAGATGGAATGGCTTTTGACGAAATTTTGAACGCGTATCCGCAATTAAAAAAGGAATCCATTCAGGCGGCATTGGCGTACGCGGCGGACATTGTCCGCCATGACGTTTTTCTTCCGCTGGCGGGATAAGCCATGTCCCTGAAAGTCACAGTGGGATTCGGATGAGAAGAGAATAAATCAAAATGAGAGCAAATAAAACGAGCAGTAGATTTTTTCTACTGCTCGTTTTCATAACTCCCCGCTTATCCGCCTCAAATCTTTTTACGTTACAATAGGCGGGCTGTGCCTGAAATGAAAGTTCCCTTTTTCTCCTCCCGCTTCTCTCAAATTGCTGCGCTTGTCCTGCTTTTAGGCTTGGGGCTTGGCATCCGCCTCTACGACCTGACCGATCTCCCGCTCGATTTTCATCCCACGCGCCAACTGCTCTCCGCGCTCAAGGCGCGCGGCATGTATTATCAAACTCTGACGGATGCCCCCGCTGACCAACGCGATTTTGCCATTCAACAATGGAAAGTCCGCGCAGCAATAGAGCCTGAGATTGTCGAGCGCATTGCGGCATTCACCTATCAATTCACAGGCGAACAGTTGTGGGTTGCGCGCGTTTACTCCTCCGCGTTCTGGGTTATCGGCGCGGTCTTTTTATTTTTGCTTGCGCGCCAACTCACCTCCGCAGACGGCGCGCTCGTCACCACAGCCTTTTATCTCTTCGCGCCGTACGCAGTCAGCGCCAGCCGCAGTTTTCAGCCCGACCCGTTGATGGTGATGCTCATCATCATTTTTTGGTGGGCGGTTTCCAAATGGGCAGATGAACCAACCTCCTATAAGTGGGCGATCATCGCGGGGCTGTTCGGCGGCTTCGCCATTTATGTAAAATTTGTCGCGGCATTCTTCGTCATCGCTGGCGGGTTGGGAGCAATCGTCAGACGCGAATCTGTTCTTGAAACCATACGCAGGCCGCAGGTTTACGTCATGACCGTTTTGGGTATCCTGCCTGGCGCGGCGTACGTCGTCTACGGCGTTTGGATCGCGGGCTTTCTCGGTCAACAATTCGGTGGGCGCTTCATCCCGTCCCTTTTCCTCAGCCCATCCTATTATCTCGGCTGGGTCGGGATGCTCAACAATGTTGTCGGCGGCATGGCGTTGATGCTGGGATTGCTCGGTTTATTTTTTTTGGAAAATGAAAAACGCCGCTTCCTGCTTACGCTTTGGGCTGGGTACGCTTTCTTCGGCATTTACTTTAACTATCATATTTCGTCCCACGACTATTACAGCCTGCCATTGATTCCCATCGTGGCGTTATCTCTCGCGCCTTTAGCGGATTGGTTTTTCACGCAACTAAACAAACTCACCCCAACGCGCCTCGCCCGCCTTTCTGCCATCAGCCTTCTGCTCTTCGGACTCTTCGCCTCGCTCTGGAACATCCGCGCTGAAATGAAACGCGTTGACTATCGCCCCGAAGCGCAGATGTGGGCTGAGATCAGCCAGAAAATTGGAGACAAGAACACGGCGGGATTGACACAAGATTACGGCTCGCGCCTCGCTTACTGGGGCTGGAAGAGTATCACCTCCTGGCAAACCTACGGTGACTTGATTTATCACGATGATCTGCGCGGCGCACAAAATAATTTTGAGCAGCAATTTGAGTCTGTTGCTTCGAAGAAGGATTTATTTTTGATAACCGACTTCAACGAATTAGACCGTCAGCCATCGCTCAAAGAAAAATTGTCGGGGTATCCCGTTTTTGCCAAAGGCGACGGTTACGTTATCTTTGACCTCACCTCCACGGATTCGCAATAAATGTCCAAACCAACTTCCAAATCAACCTTCAGCCTTTTTCCTTTTTCCATCTGGCTCACCACAATTTTTTCAGCCTTTGCGCTGACAATCTACGCCTATCTGGGAACTTTCTCGCGCCATCTCGCCGATGACTATTGCAGTGTCGACTTTATCAGCACGGATTTTTTTACCGCGTTGTGGGTCAACTACATGAATGTGTCTGACCGCTTTTCAAATTTCATGTTGATCACGTTCAGTGAATGGGTGGGATCGCGCAGTGTCGCGGTTTTGCCCGCCTTGATGCTCGCCCTTTGGGTGATCGGCATTGCCTGGCTGTTATTCGAAGCCAGTCGTTTCAGCGGACAGGCTTGGGATAAATCCATCATCCTGACCCTGACCTTCCTGCTCGTATTTTTTGCGCTGCTTCAAGCGCCAAATCGATTTCAAATTTTATACTGGCGCTCTTCGCTTGCGGCTCATTTTGCCCCGCTAGTCTTCATGCCTTATCTGGCATCTTTTATCCTGCGTTCCATAACCTCTGCCGCCCAAAATCCGCTTTCATACTGGAAATATCCGCTTGTTTTTTTCATCGCCTTCATCATCGGCGGATTTTCCGAGCCGACAGTTTTGGTGATGATCTCCTTGTTGGCTCTGGCGGTTTTCACCACCTGGCTATGGATAAAACGACCAACACGCGGCACGGCTTTGAGTCTTTTGATCTGGTCGTTTACGGGGGCACTACTGGCTCTGGTGGTCATGGCAATCGCTCCCGCCAACGCTTTTAGGTTGAACAATGCAGTGCCTCCCACGTTTCCGCTTTTGATCTCACGCACCTTCAGCTACGGCTTTGACTTTATTCTCAACTCGTTCAGAACCCTGCCTTTGCCGACGCTATTTACAGCGTTGATACCTTTTCTTATTTTCTACAATTTATACGCGCCGCCAAGTCCCGCATTGACTCTAACTCAGCGCAAACAAGCTTTGATCGTGCTGGCGCTGATGCCGGTCCTCTCGTACTTGCTGATCGTCGCCAGTTTTTTGCCCAGTGTTTACGGGCAATCGTTTCCGGTGGAACGGGCGCGGTTTACAGGTCAATTAAGTTTGGTCGTGGGATTAATGATCGAAGCCGTTTTGCTGGGAAGCCTGTCTGCGCAATACAGGACGCGCCTCGCCGAGACGTTGAATCTCAAATTGGTCTCTGCAATTTTGCTGGCAATCGCCGCTCTTTATCCATTGCGTGCCGCGTCAATTGCCCTGGCTGACATACCCGCATACCGCGAGCGCGCTACAATGTGGGATGCGCGTGAAGCCCAAATTTATCTGTTGCGCGAGCAGGGTCAAACCGACATCATGGTTAATCAATTTGATGGCGTGGAAGGCGTCAAGGAAATGGATGTCAATGCGAATCATTGGGTCAACCGTTGCGCCGCAAAATATTACGGACTCGATTCCATCCGCGCTGTGCCAGGAGAAAACCTGCCGTGAACGATCAGCCCATCCTTGTCACGGGCGCGCACCGCAGTGGAACAACATGGGTCGGCAGGATGCTTGCCGCAGACCGTAGCACCGCCTACATCAGCGAACCGCTCAATGTTTTGCATCGTCGCGGAGTCTATCGCGCAGATGTGCAACACTGGTATGAATACATCACCGCTGAGAACGAAAAAAAATATCTTCCCGCGTTTCGTGAACTGTTTAATTTCCGCTACCATCTTTTTGCGGAACTTGGCACATTGCGCTCTCGAAAAGATTTTCTGCGCATGGGGCGCGATCTTTCCATTTTTATGAAGGGCAAACTGCAAGGTCAACGCGTTTTGCTCAAAGACCCGTTTGCGGTTTTTTCCGCGCCCTGGTTCGCGCAAAAATTGAATTGCAAAGTTGTGATCACCATCCGCCACCCTGGCGGATTTTCCAGCAGTCTCAAACGTCTCAACTGGCCCTTTGACTTCCGCGACCTGCTCGACCAGCCCATGCTCATGCGTGATTACCTCGAATCAGACCGTGCGGATATGGAATCGATGCAGGCAGATGACATCGTCGGGCAGTCTGCGCTGCTCTGGCGGATGATCTACCGCTCGGTTCATACTCGCCTCAGCCTGTTTCCCGACTTCAAGATTGTCCGCCACGAAGACCTTTCGCTTGATCCCGTCGCAGGGTATAAATCACTGTACGAGTCCCTTGGCTTGAGCTTCGATGAAAAAGTCCGTGAGACTATTCTGAATTCCAGCAGTTCTGAAAACCCAACCGAGTTATCGAAGAAAAAAGTCCACTCGGTAAAACTGGACAGCCGCGCCAACATGGACAACTGGAAGAAGCGCCTGACACCCGAAGAGATCACCCGCATCCGCAAATTGACCGAAGATGTCTCCCATCTTTTTTACTCCGACAATGAATGGTAAAAAGCATAAATCCCGAAGGGATGATAGGATTGTAATAACAGATAATCTCTCTTCATAATCCCGAAGGGATGACATAATTTCTTCAACGCCATATTACACCCCTTCGGAGTTTTCTTGGAAAATATGAAACCCACTGCTCTTCCTTTTATATCCATTATCACACCGTCCTTCAATCAGGCAAAGTTCATTGAGCGAACCATTCAATCTGTATTGGGGCAGGATTATCCGCGCATCGAATACATCATCGTGGATGGTGGCTCCACGGACGGCAGCGTGAACGTGATCCAAAAATATGCAGGTAGACTCGCCTGGTGGGTCAGCGAACCAGACAAGGGTCAGACCGATGCGATCAATAAAGGTTTCAGCCGCGCTACCGGTGACATCCTCGCCTGGATCAACTCAGACGACACCTATAATCCAGGTGCGATAAGTCAGGCTGTAAAATATCTGGTTGAAAATCCAGAGGTTGGCTTGGTATATGCCGATTGCAATTTCATTGACGAAGATGACCAGGTCATTGGCAAATTCAACGCCGCGCAAACCGATTACCGCCGCCTGCGCGAAGGCTATGTCCACATCCCACAGCAGACGATGTTCTTCCGCGCCAAATATTGGCAGGAACTTGGCCCGCTCGACCCATCCTTTTATTTCGCAATGGACTACGACCTGTGGACGCGCATCGCTGCCCGTGCGCCATTCAAATATTTGGCTGGGCAAACGTGGGCGAATTTTCGCCTGCATACTTCCGGCAAAACCGTCGCCGCCGATGACCGCTGTTGGCCCGAAATGATCCGCGTTCATTATCGTGACGGCGGTAGTTTCTTTTCTGTTATCATGGCAAAATATTATCTGAGAAAAATAATCGGGCCGCTATGGAAATGGCGAATCAAAAAATCGTAAATCGAAAATCAAAAATCGAAAATGAATTATTTGCTCATCTCCCCCTCTCTCGATGACCTCATCCGCCTGCTCAAAGCGTGGCGGTTTTGGATGTTCGGCGCACTCCTTGGCGCGCTGCTTGGCGCAGCTATTTATTATGCAGTCCCGCCGCCATTTCGCGTGCAAGCCACCGTCAACGTGGACTTCAATCTTGAGCAAGCCTGGCCGCAGGAAACTGACCGCCAGCAATTTTATTACCTTGAACGTGAGTCGCGCAAACTTGAAGAGATCGCCTGGTCTGACGATGTGATGGGACAATTATCTTCCGAGTTTGGCATTCCAGTCGAAGAGTTGCGCGGGGAGAAACTGCATCTTAGTCAACCCGCTGAAGCAGGCTGGCATTTTTATGCCGATGATAATGACTCACAAATTGCCGCATCGCTTGCTTCTTCCTGGGCTAATGCTTTCGTTGCCAAATCGCAAGTAGATGTGAAAGCGGGCAATATCAATGAGTTTGTAAAACTGGAAGCGACGCAATCAAAGAACCTGCTCAAAGAACGCCGCGTTCCCCTCAGCATATATTTGCTGGCAGGCTCGATTGGTTTTCTCACGCTCGCCGTTTTTGGTGTGCTGTTTGTAAAACCAAAACCGGAGTCCAACGTCTCCTGACGTTGGCGTAGTTTTATGAGTACCAATAGTCTCCAGACTTCGGTCTCCTTAAATAAGTTCATACGTATCCTTTGGGGTGCGGCGCTGCTTACTTTGCCTGTGACTAGTTTTCGCTGGTTCCCATTCGTTAGCGAAGGCACATTTGTCCGTCCGCTGGCGTTGTATCCGCTGGCGTTGCTGATTCCGTTGTTGTTGATCCAGTGGCGGCGCGGAAAAACAAAACTTAATTGGGCAGGCGCGTTGATTCCGCTTGGGGCGTTGGTACTGTTCATTTTTGCAACGACCAGCTTCGGGGCGTTGATCGCTCCGCTTCCCTTGCGCGGACAAACCTATTTTGGGCGCGCCATTCGCGCGCTGGTGACTTTATTCATCGGTGTCGCCTTTTTTATCTCCGCCGTCTGGATGAATAAAGACGAAGACGATTTCCGTTTCACAATCCGTTGGCTGTTCGCGGGCTTGTGCCTTGACCTTGCATGGAGCGGTTTGCAGGCGGTCACTTTTTATACAGGACTGCTCAACAAAGCAATGGTCACGCATTGGCAGCTCGCATTTTCGATGCGCGAACTCGTGCGCACAAATCGCATCTCGGGGCTGGCGTATGAACCCGCCTGGCTTGCGGGACAACTTGCCACGACATTTATTCCGGTTTTATTTGCTGCCGTGCTGACAAATTTTCGAGTCACACGCCTGAAGTGGCTGGAACCTGTTCTACTGGCATTATCCCTGCTCGTGCTGTTAGCCACCTATTCGCGCGGCGGATTATTGACTACCGTTACGGCGGCTGGATTAACATTTTTATTTTTTGGACGCGACCTCATTCGTTCAACGTGGATTTGGTTTATCAACGGTTTTCGCGGACGTGCGCTTGATATTTTATTCCGCGTTGGCATGATCGTTGCTGTGCTTGGCGTATTCGCTGGCGCATTCCTTTTTCTCAGTCAGAAAAATTTCTTCCGCCGTTTGTGGGAAACAGACGCACAAACTTTGAGCGAATATATTGTCGATATCAATGCAGGCGCGCGCGGCGCATACTCCGCTGGGGCGTTGGCTGCTTTCGAGGAATATCCATTGATGGGTGTGGGGCTTGGCGCGAGCGGATTTTATATTTACCAGAACCTGCCCGATTGGGCGCTGACCACCGTGCCTGAAATTGCAAAACAAATGAGTCCTGAGAATCATTTATATCCCAACCCAAAAAATCTATATGTGCGTCTGCTGGCTGAAACGGGGTTGATCGGTTTCTTTTTGTTCCTGGCATTTCAGTTCCAGATTCTCGGTGATATGTTAAACTTGTTACGTCGCAACGAACCCTGGGCACGTTTTGCCTCAGTGTCTGGGGTGTTCGCGTGGCTGGCAATCACATTTTATAATTTCACACAGGATTCGCTCACAACACCAAATATCTGGCTGGTTTCAGGAATATTGGTGGGGCTTGCCGCAAAGTCTGGAGACTTTGCACTCCAAAATAACAAGGAAATCAAATGATCGTTCTCTCTGTTGGTATGCCCCGCGCTGGTTCTGGCTGGCACTATAATCTCATTCACGATTTGATGGAAACAACGGGTTGCGCAGATGCGCGAGACATCCGCGAGCGGTATCGTTTGCAAAAAATACTGACCGAGGTTAATTGCAATATCGGCGTGCTTTCTGCAAGGCGGCTTGGATTGGCGATGCTTCCCGGATTGCTGAATACATTTGTCATCAAAGCTCACGCGGCACCGACCAGCGCCTCGCGCCTTTTCTCCACTTTTGGCTGGTTGCGCGTCACATACATTTATCGTGACCCGCGCGACGCCATGCTCTCCGCGTTTGATTTCGGTCAACGTGCGCTCGTGAAGGGACGTCCCAATGCTTTTTCGCATCTCTCTGATTTTGAGAAAAGCGTGGACTTCATGCTGGAATATGTCCACATTTGGGAGAAGTGGATGAAAGAGAAGAATGTGCTGATTGCGCGCTACGAAGACCTGCTGACAGATTACGACGCCGAATCTTCAAGGTTGGCGGGCTATCTCAAAGTAAACGAGACCAGACCCGAGGTTCAGGCGGTGATCGAAAAATATCGCCCCGACGCCGCGGAAGGTCAGCAGGGACTGCATTTCTTTAAGGGCAAGATCGGGCGTTTCCGCAAATCCTATACCGAAGAGCAAAAGTCCCTCTTAAAAGAGAAATTGAGCGCATATTTGGCTCGCATGGGCTATGCTGAGTAAGGTGTAATCGAGTTGTAAGTCATTTGAGTTGCCGTCTCCAGCCTTTTTCGTTATCATAGGGAAATTATGTTACGCAAATACGACGCACCCTACATGGCAGATTGGTTTGCCATTTCATTAAGATGGATCATGTTGGTTGGTTTGGTCGTTTCGCTTGGACTTGGGGGCAAACTGGCATTATCCATATCCTGGCCATTGGTTTTATTGATCGCATGGAATCTTGCCATGACCGCGCTGGCGGGTTTGAATGTGCGTATGACCTATCATCGCCTCATCACCATGTCGGCAGATATTGTTTTGGCGGGGGCGTTTTATTGGGTGCAGGGAGGGTTGCGCGGTCCCGCCGTATGGACTGGTTTATTGCCGATCTTAACAGGCTCAATTTATTTTGAATTGCTGGGGGCAGTGTTTTCCTCGTTATTATTCTCTAGCCTTATGATCTATACAGGTATGCAGGTGGATGGGGATTTGCCGCTTGCCATCACGATTTCTGCTACGCTGGTCGTGCTGGGTTTTGTGTTTGGTTTGCTTGGTCAACGCATGATCGCGCACATGAGAAAGAATCGCGCGCTGTGGATGGATTCGGAAGAAAAGAAGAGCGCCATGCAAACTGAACGTATGCGCGCCATTTACGAGTTGACTACTGAACTTTCCTCCACGTTAAGTTATAAACGCGTGCTTGAATCTGCATTGAATATGAGCGCAGCCGCCTTGAACCCGGATCCTGAACAGCTGCTCAATGACCCGCTTGTGGGTGTGGTGATGTTGTTCAACGGCGGAAAATTGCGAATTGGTTCGGCGCGGCGTTTTACAACTGCTGATATGCGTGTGACTTTTGATGCCGCAGATGGAGTGCTAAAAAAAGCATTGGATGAAGGCGAGCCTGTCTTTTTCAAAGATATTGGCTCTGACCCCGAACTTGGTCGTGTGATTGCGCTTAGGAACTGCACCAGCGGATATTGTTTTCCTCTGCGGAGCGGCTTCAATGTGTATGGTGTATTGTTGTTTGCCCACCTTGACCCTGAATATTTCACCAATGAGCGCCGCAATTTGCTTGACATCATAGGACGTCAGGCGGTGATCGCGATCCAGAATGCGCGTTTGTATCAGGACCTTGTGGAAGAAAAAGAGCGCATGGTGGAAATCCACGAAGAAGCGCGTAAAAAACTAGCCCGTGATCTACACGACGGACCTACTCAATCTGTTGCGGCCATTGCCATGCGCCTGAACATTACACGGCGCATGTTGGCAAAGGATATGAAAGGCGCCGCCGAGGAAATTGTCAAGTTGGAAGAACTGGCGCATCGCACTACCAAGGAAATCCGTCACATGCTCTTTACTTTGCGCCCGCTGATTCTTGAGTCTCAAGGGCTGGCGGCTGCGGTGCAAGCCATGGCAGATAAGATGATGGAGACGTATGCGCAAAAAGTTACGCTTAATATTGATGAACGGGTGACCACTCAACTGGAAATGGGCAAGCAAGGTGTAATCTTCTATATCATTGAAGAAGCGGTCAATAATGCCCGCAAACATGCCGGCGCAGAAAATATCGCGATCAATCTACGTCAGATGGATGCCGGACTTTCCCTGTTGGAAATCATAGATAACGGCGTGGGCTTCGATGTGAAAGCCATGTCTGAGGCGTATGATAAACGGGCGTCCAGCAGCCTTGGCATGGTGAATTTACGCGAACGCGCCGAACTCGTGAATGGACTGTTCCAGATCGATTCCGCGCTGGGGAGCGGCACAAAAGTGCGGGTCTATATTCCGCTCACTGAAGATGCAGCTGACCGCTTGCATCACCCCCGCTCCAAGTAAAAATAAAAATGCCAACCACCACAAAATTATATTATTTTGCCCACGAGGCAGAAGACCAGATAATAAAACGCCCGCCTGTGATCCTTATTCATGGCGCGGGCGGCTCTCATTTATCGTGGCCCCCGCAGATCCGCCGTTTGGCAGACGAAAAAAATTATGCGCTTGACCTGCCCGGGCATGGAAAATCTGAAGGCGCGGGCAGACAATCCATTGATGACTACGCTGAGGATGTGATCGCATTCATGAAAGAGTTGAAGATCCGCGCGGCAGTGTTCGTGGGGATTTCCATGGGAAGCGCGGTTGCGCTCACCCTCGCGTTGAAATATCCCAAACAGGTGCTGGGCTTGGGTCTGCTGGGCTCCGGCTCAAGGCTGCGCGTGGCGCCGATGCTTTTGGAAACTGTGGGAAACCCAAATATGTTCGAAGCGGCTGTGGATATGGTAAATGAGAATTGCTTTGGTTCAGAGACCCCAAAAAATTTAATCGAACTTACAAAACGAACCATGCTGGAACTTCGTCCGCCCGTTTTGCTTGGCGACCTGCTGGCTTGCAATGAGTTCGATGTGACCAGTCAGTTGGGAGCCATCAATATTCCCACGCTCATTATTTGCGGCGCAGAGGATAAAATGACGCCCTTGAAATTTTCAGAGTTACTGCGCGATGGCATCGCCAACTCGCAGCTGCATGTTTTGGATCACGCCGGTCACATGGTTATGCTCGAGCAACCCGATGCAGTTGCAGATTTGTTGAAGCAGTTTATTGACCGGATTCCTTTCAGATCCAGAAGAGCGACGAAGAAGCGCATTCCACCTAACGAGGTGGTTGATCCTGCTCCATCAGCATAATCAACTCTGATAAATCTTCTTCAAAACAGGGATCGCATTCATCACCGCTTTAGCCCGATGGCTGAGGCGGTTTTTTTCATCCATTTCCAACTCTGCCATGGTTTGGTTTAGTTCAGGAAATAAAAAAACGGGATCGTAGCCGAAGCCGCCTGTGCCGCGTTCTTCTGGAATGATCTCGCCGTAGCAATTCCCTTCCACGATATGGACATCTTCATCTGGTATCGCAATCGCAATCGTGGTGTGGAAGCGCGCTGTCCACGGGCGCGGCTTGCCTTTGAGATTTTCAATCATGTAAGCGCGGCGGTCTGCATCCTTTGCTCCGGGCTTGGGATGATAGCGTGCCGAATATAAACCTGGCGCGCCGTTGAGAGCATCCACTTCGAGACCTGAGTCATCGGCAAGGGAGATAAGTCTGCTGGCGTGGGCGAAGGCGACGGCTTTCTTGGCGGCGTTTTCGGCGTAGGTTGCGCCGTCTTCCACCACTTCGAGGTCGAGGTTGATGTCTGCGGGTGTGACGAGTTCAATGCCGGTATCTTTGAGCAGGTCTTGTAGTTCTATCACTTTGCCTTTGTTGTTGGTGGCGATGAGAAGTTTGTTCATTTTCACTTTTTACCTTTTACTTCTTACTTCTTGAAGCGCCCATTTTGCGTGTTCGCGTACCATGGGTTCATTATCTTGCATGGCTTGCTCTAGAATGGGAATGTCATTTTCGTTTCCGTTGTTTCCGATGGCTACTGCTAAATTACGTAAATATCCACGCCGCTTGGCGCGTTTGATAGGGCTTTGCTTGAAGCGTTGATTAAACTCAACGGATGACAGAGTCAGGTCTGAGGGTAGGATGGGCAGCGGGATTTTCGGCTCGAAGGCAGAATCTGCCTGGGCAGAGAATCGATTCCACGGGCAGACCCTCTGACAGATGTCGCAGCCGAAAATCCAATCCTGCATGAGAGGGCGCAGTTCTGTGGGGATGTCATCTTTGAGTTCGATGGTGAGGTAGGAGATGCAATGGCGCGCATCAAGGGTGCGGTTGGGGAGGATGCATTGCGTGGGGCAGGCGGTGATGCAGCGGGCGCATGTGCCGCAGTGGTCGGTGATGATGGTATCGTCTGGTTCGAGGTCTAGCCCTGAGCCTGTCGAAGGGTCGATGCCGAGCAGAATTTCAGCCAAAAAAAATGTGGAGCCTGCCTTGGGATTGATGAGCATGGAATTCTTGCCGATCCAGCCGAGACCTGCGCGCTGGGCAAGGTCACGTTCGAGGATGGGACCGGTGTCTGTGTAATAACGGTTGGGGATGGGGTGCCCGATTTGTTCTTCGATGAACTCGATAATTAATTTCAGGCGCGGGGGAATGGTGTCGTGGTAGTCGTCGCCGAGGGCGTAGGATGCGATTTGGAATTCAGAATTCAAAATTCTGAATTCTGAATTATTTGGGGAATACGGTAATGCCAAAACCAGAATAGATTTACATTCAGGTAAAACGAGTTTCGGGTCGGCGCGGCGTGTGCGGCTTCGTTCTTCGGCAAGATAGTTCATCGCGCCGTGTTTGCCGGCATTCAGCCAGGATTCGAATGTGGAATAATGTGGGGGTGGCTCAGAAGAAGTAACGCCAGCCAGGGTAAACCCTAGCTGGCGCGCTTTGTCTTTGATGGCTTGTTTCAGTGCAGCGGTCAATTTTTATTTGACGACAATCTTTACAAAGATGGCTTTGCCAAATGGGATGCCTTTGGCGTTTGCCATTTGCCATGCGCTGGTATATTCACCGACTTTAAGTGGCGCTTTGAAATTGACTGATACATCAACTTCCTGCCCGACCTCAACCAATGTGCCAAGCGGCACAGGTTCGCCGCTCATCTTGTCAGCGTAGCCGGCATAAATGAGACCGTAGCCGTCGCCCCAGGCGCAAATGCCTGTGTTTTTGATCTTCCAAGTTTTGACAAAATCCTGTCCGGGCGTCATTTGTGCGCCGTCCAAAATGGTTACATCCACAGTAGCGTTATCGAACGACATGTTGTCACATAATTGTCCCGGAGTGCCGAGGGCAATTTGAGTTGGATCTGTGGCATATACAGTAGTTGAGGTCGCTGTTGGAAGTTCAGGTGTGGGGAGGTTTGTGGGCGTCTCTGTGGGAGGGAGAGTCGTGGGAGTGAAAGCCGCGGCGGTAAGCGTAAATTCTGCTACGACCGTATTTGCCGCAGAGGTGCGAATGGCAAGCACATCGGGGGTGGGCACAATGGGTGTGGCGGGCGCGCAGGCGGCCAGAGTCAAAGCTGCTATTATCGTGAAGATGACGAATTTTATTTTCTTCATTGGTCCTCTCTTGATTTGTATCTTACAGAAAACGTCTTGCCGGATGTATGGGTCTCGTTGTTCTTTTAGCGTTTATTAATTATGTATTTGACGTATACGAGAGAGCCAAAGTAATTGCCTCCGTCATCTCTCAACTTCCAACTGCCAATGTGCTCTCCGGGTATATTGCTCGCATTTAATTTAATGATGAACATTATGCTCTTTCCAGGTGCCGTATAGTCTTCGGCCTTCCGAAATTTAATATCGTAGCCTGCAAAATTAGGGGTGGAATATGCGGGCTGAAAAACGAACGCATAGCCTTCATCCCAGGTGCAGGTGCCTGTATTCAAAAAAGTAAAAGCTTTGGCATATTCATGACCAGGTATTAATTTTTCTCCATCATAAGGAGCGGTTTCACTTGTCATTATTCCGTCATTACAGCCGTTCTTTGTGGTAATCGTGGGAACAACCCCTCCCAGGGTTGGCACAGGTGAAGCCAGTGGAGTTAACCCTAAGCCAGGCAGGGCTGTATTGAAAGGAAAAGGAGTGCCGACTGCGCCGCCTACAGGTGCAAACGTGGGCTGGACTGCCAACGTGGCTGTTGCCGGCAGTGCCGTGTTGGTTGGCAATGGAGTTGGGGAGCTTGCCAATGCAACTTGAGTCAAAACCTGGCTAAATGCCTGTGTCTGGATCGCACCCAAGTCCTGCGTGGGTACTGGGGTAGCGCCCAAATTGCACGAGCTTAAAATGATAGCCAACATTGTGTAGCCTAAAAACCATTGTAATTTGTGAAATTTCATAATCAGGAACCTCCAAAAATAGTTAACTTTATTATAACGCACCTACGGCACTGGTGTGTCGGTTGCTGTTGCGGTGGGCGTAGGTGTAAATGTAAAAGTGGCAGTAGCTGTAAAGGTAGGTGTGGGCGTAAAAGTTTGTGTAAATGTGGGCGTTGGCGTCCGGGTCGGCGTTGGCGTAAATGCAGGGGTGGCTGGCGGAGTACCCTGGCGAATAATACGCGGGTTAAGCCAGATGGCGTTATCGCTGTTCTGTGCGCCGTTCGCGCTGACCACAAGGATGAGTTTTAGCGTTTGGCCTGCCAGCGCGCTCAAATCAAGATCAACAGGGTAATACTTGCCGTCGTATATCTCATGCCAACTGTCCAATGTTTTGATCTGCCCATTATTTTTGTAATCAAGCCGAAAGATCACGTCGCATTTTTTCGCGTTGTGCTCGCAGTTTACAACGGTACGGAAGCGGTCACCGGTCTGAATGGTAATGGCTGGATATTGTCCGCTGATAATGCCGTTCTTTTTGCCCTGCGGCATGGTGAACAGTCCAGGGTCAGTTTCGGTTACACCATTTTCCATGACCGGCGCATTTAATTTTACGACAAAACCTGTCGTATCGTCGTCATTTCCGGGGCAGGGAAGTGGACCAGAGTTGTTTTCCCAGTTTGCTTCACAGTAATTGTTCACGAAATTGTATGCGACATATCCCGCGCCAGTCACTTTGACATCCACCCAAAAGGCGGTATCTGCCTGCGCGCCGAAGCCAAACAGCACACCAGACGCATTCCGTAATTTCCAATAGCCGCGATAATTCCCATCCTTGTTGGGCGCATTCAGCGTGACTGGTATTTCGATGGTTTCGCCAGGGTTGACGTTTTTTATAAGGGCAACGGCAGAAGGTCCGCTCATGAGATCGCCGCCGCTAAACACGAGCGCGTAGGATGGAGTCCATGAGCAGGTGCCGATGTTTTTGATGCTCCAGATCTTGACGAAAGTATTATTGCGCGTGACGAGACTGCCATCGGGGTAGGTGACATCGCCGAGGAATTGCATCGCATCGCACCTGGACACGGGGACTGGGGTCTGCGAAATGGGCATGTTCGTCGCTGATGCAGATGCGCCAGTGGCAGTTGGCGGGGGCAGTCCGGGGGTGGCGGTAAAACCTGTTGGTGTTTTCCCCGCTTCCAGCGTCTTGGCTGAAGCGGTGTACAGTCCATTTAAGGTGGCGAACGTATCCGGCGTCGCCGAACTTGAGGAAATATTACATGCCAGTTGAGCGGCGGTTATAAATACAACAAATAGAATGATCGGTAATTTTTTTGTAGACATGAGGTTTCTCCGGAGTTTGGTTTTCCAAAGATTAAAGACGAATTGACGGCATGAATGGTTCCCACTAAAAAAGGAGCCGGCTTTCGCCAACTCCTTTTTTAAGCGATCAACAAGCAGGGTATTTGAAAAGTGGACGAACGATCAACCTCCGCAGGTCTTGGTAAACTCTGCGTGGGGATATTCCGTATAAACAGGATCCACAATCACAAGCGCCATCCAGCGTAGGCCTGGGTTGGTTGCGATGTGAAGTTTCCACTCATTCGATACGATCTTGGTCGTGGCGGATTCTATTTTGATCGTAATTTGATTTGAGCTATTCCCATCGCTTTGCGCCCAATAATAGGTGAGTTCGACGGGTCCGCTTGTTGTGATGGTTGCGTACACAATATAGTTGACATTTGCCGGGCAGCCCGTAGCAGGGTCGCGCACTATGTTGTATTCAACAGATGTGACGGCATAATTAGGTTTGGCTGCGGCTGAGACGGTGATCTCTGCGTAGAATGGCGCATTGTACTGTCCCACGCCGAATGCGGCGCTGTCAGGCGTTTGGAGCATCCATTTGGATGTGTAGGTCGCCTCTTCTGTTGGCGCGGTCAGCAAGAGTGAGATGGGTACGGTTTGACCGGGTCCCACTGCCTGGGGCAGGTTGTACACATAGGCGCCGCCCAACACGTTACCATCCCAGAAGATGATCTTATAACTGGTATCCCACGCACAAGTACTCGTGTTTTGGATTTCCCAGGTTTTTGTGAATTTCGCTCCGGGTTTGAAAATGGTTTTATCTGGAATGGTTTCACTTACCAGGCTCGCGCTGGCACATTTGGATTTTGATGTGTTGCCAGGCAAAGTGGGAGATGCGCGCGGCGCAAGCGGTGTGAGTGTTGGAGAAAACAGCAAAGGTGTTTGGGTAACGCCGGGCGCTGCCGGCGTGGATGTGATTGCAATGTGAGCCGCATCCTGGGCAGCAATGGTTGCCACAACAGCGGTTTGTATGCTGTTCGATTCTTGTGTGGCTTCTGCCGAGCCGTTTGCGCCGCAGGCTGTGACGAACAGAGACGCAACTACGATTGTGGATAAGAGTGTGTATTTTATTGTTTTAAACATTTTTTCCTTTCGTTCTGTAGAGTTTATTATACTGTTAAACAGAAACGCCCGGTTCGGGTGTAATCCGCCGGGCGCTCTGTTTTTATAATTACCAATACATTAAGGGCATGTAAAAGTCGCGCGTCCAAACTGTTGATGATTGGGACTATCAATATAAATATCAGTCCATGTGCTTGTGGCGGGTGTGTTCATAACTACAGCAATACTTGGACTGGTTTGTGTGCCTGCTGCGCCAAAAACCATGGTGACAGGAGCACTATCTGCGCCTCCGCCACTAAAGACTCTATGTAAATTGACAGTCCCTGCGCCATTGGTGGTTATGCTGTATGTGTAACTGAAATTTGGACACGTGCCAGAGGAGGTAATGACCACATTGGTTACTGCGAACACGATCGCGGGCGGCAAGGTGAATGTGGCTGTAACTGGGTTTTGTACTTTTATATCCACATAGAAGGATTTACCCTGGTTGCCGTTGACGATAGGCACAAGCACGTTCCCGTTTGTGTTGATGCGCCAGTACCCGCGGTAATTGCCGATCGCAGCAGGTGCGGTCAGGTTGACTTCAAGGTCAACTTCCTGTCCGGGGTTGAGCGTGCTGATCGCTTTTGAGGCGGGTCCGCTCATTGCATCTCCGTTGTCAAACACCAATGCAAAGCCTGTCCAGGCGCATGAACCAATATTCTTAATGCGCCATTTTTTGGTAAAAGTCTGGTTGGGTGTCATAACTGTGCCGTCGGGAATGGTCACGTCTGTGATGAATTGCGCGACATTGCAGTTGGATGTGGCAGTGGCCGCCGGGGTATTGGTTGAAACTGGCAGGGGGATGGGTGTCAGCGTTGCTGGGACGGGCAGCGGCGTGAAGCTTGGCGTAACTGCGCCTGAAATGGGTGTGGCGCTTAGCATAGCCGCCACAGTTTGCGCCGCAGCGGTGCTGGCTATATTTTCGACATCCTTTGAAGGCAGGTTACATGCGGTTAGAAGTAAAGTAATGATGATCAGCAGGTTAAACAGGCGTGTTTTATTTTCCATGATTTTTTCTCCTTCGTTTGAAAAGTATTTTACCGCAGGTTAGGTTTTGACATATCCCTCTCAATTCTTACTTAACCTCGTCGCAATCGTTATCGAATAGAATCGGTACTTCACGATATCCATCAGCAAACTGATGAACCCCAGAGTCGTGAATCAAAAACAGGAGTTGTAAAAACTCCTGTTTGGGTGAATCAGGTTTGGGCGTGGGAAAGATGCGCTGAATTAATTATGCAGTCTCCGCATGTGCGCCAGCCATCCATAATCCAAGCTGTTCGCGGGTGGTATCTTTAACGTCAACAACTGCCACGATCTGACCGCGGTACATGACCGCGATACGGTCTGAGAGCGCCATGATCTCATCCAGTTCTGCAGAGATGAGCAGGACTGCCACGCCGCGATCGCGCATTTTGATGATCTCGCTGTGGATGTATTCAATGGAGCCGACATCCAGCCCGCGGGTAGGTTGGTTGGCGATGACAAGTTTTACGGGACGACTCAATTCGCGCGCCACGATCACTTTTTGCTGGTTCCCACCAGATAGTTTTCCGGCGCTGACAAAAGGTGACGGTGTGCGTACGTCATAAGCATCAATAAGTTTGCGGGCGTTTTCATCCAGCGCTTTGGGTTGGATGACGCCGCGCTGGCTGAATGGCGGGTGATAATAATCGCAAAGCGCCATGTTATCGATGATGCTGTAACTAAGCACAAGACCATGCCGTTGACGATCTTCAGGGATGTGAGCCAGTCCGGCTTCGGTGATCTTGCGCGGCGGTTTGCCGGTCAAGTCGTTTCCATCAATCGTTACTTTTCCGCCTGTAGGAGAGCGCAAGCCTGTGAGTGCTTCAGAAAGTTCGGTTTGCCCATTGCCTTGTACGCCTGCAATGCCGAGCACTTCGCCGCCGCGCACCGAGAAGGAAACGTTGTGAACAGTTTCCAGGTCGCGCTGGTCGCGGACGGTTAACCCTTCCACTTTGAGGATTTCTTCCGCCGCCTGGTGATCTTTCTTATCCACCGTCAGGATGACTTGCCGCCCGACCATCATATTCGCCAGTTGAGCCGAATCTGTTTCAGACGGTTTGACGGTGTTGATGACTCGTCCCGCGCGCATGACGGTGATACGGTCTGCCACGGCGAGTACTTCCTTTAGCTTGTGAGTGATAAAGATGATGGAGACGCCGCGCGCGGTCAGGTCACGCATAATGCGGAAGAGGTCTTCTGCTTCCTGCGGGGTCAACACTGCGGTCGGCTCGTCGAGGATCACGATCTTGGCATGGCGATACAAGGTTTTTACGATCTCAACGCGTTGTTGAATACCCACGGGCAGGGGACCGACCAATGCGTTTGGGTCCACGTCCAGACCATATTGTTTGGATATTTCATTAATTCTTGCCGTAACAGCATTGCGGTCGAGTGAGCCGTTTTTGACTGTTTCATCTCCAAGCATGACATTTTCCGCAACGGTAAAGACGGGGATGAGCATGAAGTGTTGATGTACCATGCCAATGCCAAGCGCAATCGAGTCGTTCGGAGAATGGATTGTGGCAACTTTTCCATTGACGATGATCTCGCCTTTGTCGGGGAGGTGCAGCCCGTAGATGAGATTCATCAACGTGCTTTTACCGGCGCCGTTCTCTCCCAGCAGGGCATGGATCTCGCCTTTGCGTAAATCAAAATTAACGTTGTCGCTGGCAAGCACGCCGGGAAATTGTTTGGTGATGCCCCTGGCTTCCAGGACGATTTCTTCTTGTGGGGTTGTTGTGTTTTCAGACATGACAATCTCCTACTTCTCGTATGGAACGCCATCGGCGGCAGGCGGGGTGGTCTTGCCGATGATGCCCGTCAGAATGAACATGGTGAGAATGTAGGGCGTAAGACCCACGATATAGGATTCCTGGAGGAATGACCATTGCGGGGGAATCACATCGCGGAAGATCTGCATGTTGATCAACAATGCCTGAGAGGCGCCAAAAACGAGGGCGGCTGCCCATGCCCCGATCGGAGTCCAGTTACCGAAGATCATGGCGGCGAGTGAGATAAATCCGCGCCCGTTGGTGAGCAATGGCTCAAACGAAGGAACGGATTCGATGGTGAAGTATGCGCCCGCAAGTCCGGCGAACATTCCGCCAATGATGACATTGGCATAGCGCATTTTGACCACATTGATGCCGACCGTATCCGCCGCTTTGGGATGTTCGCCCACTGCGCGTGTGCGTAGTCCCCAGCGCGTATTGAATAAAACGTAGTGGGAGATGAACACCAGCAGAATGGCGCTGATGGCTATCGGCTTTTGGTCAAATACGCGGTTGATGGCTTGCACATTTTGCAAACAATTCGCAGATGCGCCGCAGACGGAGTTAAATAATTCTGTGATGGGCACGTGGATGGTGGGTAAAACACCCGGCGAACCGGGCACTGTGCCGCCAAAGACACTGCCTTTACCAAAGAACAACTGGCGATTCAAAAATCCTGTCAGCCCAACCGCAAGGATGTTGATGACCGTCCCGCCGATGATCTGGTCAACTTTGAAGGTGATCGAAAGCACTGCGTGAAGCAGAGCCATTAATCCGCCGGTGAGAATGGCAAAGAATACGCCAAACGCAATACTGACTCCGGCGGGAAGCCCAAATAGATGAAACATGTAGATGCCGCCCAACCAGCCAAAGAAAGCGGCGGTAAGCATCATGCCTTCAATACCAATGTTGACCACGCCTGCACGCTCGCAGAATACGCCCGAAAGCGCACCCAGCGTCAGCGGCGTTGCCACCGCAATGGTGGTAGCTAACATACTGGTGATGATCAATAACGGCGGTTGTTTTACCTGTCCCACCATGACAACCACACCGAAGAGAACGACAATGATTAAGCCAATGAAGCTAAAACGTTTCCAGTCCATAGTTCTCCTAGCCTCCCCATCCGCGGGTGAGTACCACGCGTTCGCCTTTGGATTTGATGCGATAGATATAGCGTATGATCGCATCCGCCGCGACAAAGAGCAGGATTAACGCCTGTATCATCGAGATCAAATCCACAGGCAGTTGTGTCAGGAATTGCATACGGGTCGCGCCATTGCGCATGGCCGCGAAGAGAAAGGCCGCCAACACAACCCCCAGCGGATGGCTTCTCCCGAGCAGGGCGATTGCAATCGCGTCGTATCCATAGCCAATGGAGAAACCAAGTTCGTGGCGATAATTTAATCCGGTTACTTCAATCGAACCCGCCAGCCCAGCCAACATGCCCGAAAGCAGCATGGTCACGATAATGGTGCGTTTCACGTTGATCCCTGCATACTGCGCCGCATCTGGGTTCAAGCCAACGGTGCGGATCTCAAAACCGAGTGTGGTTTTATTCAACAACCACCAGATCAGGAAAGCCACGAGCAGGGCAAGTATAAAACCCCAGTGGACGCGCAGCCCGTCAAAGATTGCCGGGATGCGGGCGCTTTCCGCGATCAGAGGCGTACGCGCAATGACATTGGTGGGGCTTTTGTCTTTCATTATGCCGTTCAGCAGGTACGAGGTTGTGTTCAGCGCGATATAGTTCATCATAATGGTATTGATGACTTCATGCCCGCCAGTGTACGCTTTAAGCGCGCCCACAATACCGGCCCATACGCCACCCATCAACATGCCAAAAAGAATGGTCAGTGGAAGATGAATAATGGCGGGCAGGTCAAAACCAAGCCATCCGGGCAGGGCATAACCGATCAAGGCTGAAAAAACAGCGCCGACGGCCAATTGACCTTCTGCGCCGATGTTGAACAAACCACCTTTGAATGCCAACGCTACAGCCAGCCCCGCGAAAATATAAGGGGTTGCCCAAATAGCTGTTTCGCTCCAGGCCTTTTTTGAGCCCATCGAGCCCTGAATCAAACCTTTGTAGGCGAGAATTGGATCTCCACCCACGAACCAAATAATGATGCCGCCAATTATCACCGCAGTCAGGATAGCCAGAAATGGGATTAAAATGGCTTCCGAAATTGATTGCAGGATTCTTTTTGTCAGCGAAATTGATTGCTTTTCTGATTGCATCCTTCGCTCCATTCAAACTTGTGAAATATTTGATGATTATATCAAACTACTTGAGTTTAGAGTTCAAAGCACCTTAACAAGAATGGAACTTGCTGATAAAGTTCCTGTGTGAACAAAAAACAAATCAGCGAGTTCCGAAAAACAGTATACCAAACCTTCCGTAAGCGGGC
>Ga0335397_10002962_pt1 | contig 23021 bp, 18 predicted proteins | sample MAT04_FD_205740 | JGI IMG/M metagenome (GOLD analysis project Ga0335397, IMG submission 205740) | Freshwater microbial communities from Lake Fryxell liftoff mats and glacier meltwater in Antarctica - MAT-04 (spades assembly) (version 2) ... | reverse complement strand
GAAGACCAAAATGAGCGTAGCCAAGAAGCGATTCGCCGCCGCACTGGATACCGATTACCTGGAAAAGATCCTCAAAGTCTGACCCCCTACTTTAGGCAAACTTTGATGCGTACGCCCTGGCGTCCGGGGTCGCCCAAAAAATGCCATAAACCTACCAGTCTTTTTTGTCCGCGAGTCAATCAATCTGACAATCTACTACATCATAATGAAGCGATATGAGACGCCTCTTCTGTTAAATCATCTACGTCAATGACCAAACCATCAGGCCATCCAATTTCATCCGTAGGAGACTCGCAGAAACTGAGATATGCTCTCCAACTCGGAGGATTTTCGTCATCATCGAACTCGCTCCCGAGGACACGGAAAGGTGCGAGTCCAAGACCCTTAGCGTACTCTGCTGCAATTCTCTCAACGTCTTCCTGTTTCATTTTACTCATCGACCCTGCTCCTTCACTTGCCTCTTTCGGCCTATCCAAGTTCCCAAGTCACCCCTGTGATGAAGTGGAGGCCGCACATAATTCTGAAAAGTGCTTAATCATCGTCTGGTTGTAAAAAGCATTCAGGCCACTCGGGTTCGGCAACACCCACACCCGCGTTTCGCCAATCGTCTCGGATTGTAAGCCGGTGGTGGCTTTCGGCTGACCGAACGCCACGCGATACGCTCCGATCCCCAGAACCGCCAGGAAGAGTGGGGTATACCGCTTGACCTTCCGACGAAGGATCTTGCCGCCGGCGATGATCTCTTCTTCGGTCAATTCATCTGCGCCCGCGGTAGCACGGGCAACCACATTCGTGATTCCCAGTCCGAGCGGGATCAGTTCTCGTTCCTCGAATGGCGCGAAGATGTGTGGTGTGAATCCCGCTCCGTGGATGGTAGGCCAAAACCGATTTCCCGGGCGGCCGAAGTGATGCCCGATCGCAGCGGTATACAGACCAGGGTTGATCCCACAAAACAGCACCGAGAGACCGGGAGCGATCACGTCCTTCACGGTCTTGTTGTGTGCTGCGAGCAGTTCCGCCCTCGTGGGCTTTGGTCGCGGGTTCTTCATGGGTCCGATCACGGCCTTGTTCGTGGGCTGAACCCGTACATCGAATCCCATCGCTTGGGAGATCCGGGCAGCATCATTCCCGGGAGTGAGAGATCGTGTTGCCTGGCTAACCGAACGAGGGCGTAGGGGTATTCCGGCCAGCGACCTTCCATCCCCTCCAGGGTCTTTCGGTCGCTCGCCACCAGCACCGACATGAGGTCCTTCAATACGAACGTCCGCAGTGGTTCCTTGAAGTCGTAAGGGCGAGAAGCCCCAAGTAAGGGCAGCACCACTTTCTCAAGTTTCTCGGTTCCCGCGTAGTTCTGGACAGCGAGCGCGAAATCCGGCCATTTCCCGACGAGATTCGCAGTCAAGGTCCGTCCCTTTCCCTTCTCGAACCACCGCTCAGCTTTGGTGCCGAGTTGTTCATACTTCGTCACCGGGTCGCCCACGGCTGGTTCAGGAAGAAGGTACTTCTCGTACTTCTTCACCATCGAGTACGCGAGCTTCCCGTAGGCGTACCAGGCCATCCACCCACCTTGCTCGGTTGCGAGACTCAGAGACGCGATGTAGCGGGATCGTTCTGGCTCCTCGAAACGGCATCGTTTTTCATCATCGATCCGAAACGCCCCACGCATGAACTCGATCACTTCCTTCTGACGTGCAGGATTATCGAATGGCCATGGAGTTCGGTTCGCGAGGATGTCCTCGGCGTGATTCCGATGAAACGCCCACTCATCACGCTGGGTTGTCTCCTCGTCTCTCCACTGCCGGATCAGTTCAACCTGCCCGGCGGCAGGCAGCCCGTTTAGCTTTGCACGTCGTGCCGGGGGGAGCCCGTCGATCCACTGCTGGTTAAGGATCTTCCGAATCTCATCCAGGCGCCGTCTGGAAGTGTCTGCCATCAAGACTCGTTTATGGTCGCTTTCGGGGAGTTTATTGAGCCAGCGAATGTACGTCTCCAGGACTCGAATCCGTTGCTCTCGGGTTGGTGCGTCAAGAGATCGAACCTGCTTGTCGAGATCACGGATGTTTTCTTGACGTTCGATCGGTAATGCCTTGAATGCCGCAGCGAGTTTCGAAAAAGCCGTCGCCGAGAGACCCTCATGTTCCAACACAGGTGGTTTGATGACGGACTCGATGCTCACAGTTGGTTCGTCACCAAAGAACTCCGAGGTCGCGAGTTCATTGATAAAGTCCATGTCATCAACAGCAGCGTAGAGCGGTAGTCGTTCAACGAGAGCGGGGTCGGAAGCTGATATGTCTTCACCGGGTGCTGGGCCAGTCCCCTTCGAGCTAATCAGATGTTGGTACCCGGCTGAAGCGACGAGGTATCCCACGGCAGAGCAGAGGCTCACCGCAACCAACATGCCAGCGGCCCAACCCCACCTGCTGTTGCCGACGGGCAAGGCGAGCGGAACCGATGACCCGGAGATCGAGGTGGGAAAAGCCGAGGACGAGGCGACTGTGTGCGAGTTCGCCGATTGACTCGGTGAACTCGGGCTGGGCTGCTGTGCCTTGGACGCAGCCGAACTCGGTGACGGAATGGGGAGCCGTTCGAGAGTTCGTGATGCGAAAGTCGGAGACGGCTCAGGTTTGGGAAGGTAGTCGAGCAACCCGAACGTTTTCTTGAGCGCGTTGGCCTTCGCTCGCGCCTCAGGATCGGCAGCGAGTCTGACTTCGATCTTTCGCGCGGCTGATGGCTCCAGTTCACCATCAAGATAGGCGATCAACTCGGCCTCAAATGGGTCGATTCGGGTTGATTCATCGTCATCCGGTGTCTGCAACGGATCGTCGCGCATCGACAGCCCTCGTGCCACCTGCAAACCTGACCTTATTCGCCTTCATCCGCTTCACCCGGTTGGGGAGGCGGTTCGACGTCCATGTAGATGTATCCCTGCAACGCCTCGCGAAGCTTCGCACGGGCGCGACTCAACAGCGATTTCACGCCTTTGCTCGTTAGACCCATAACCTCAGCGATGTCGGTGTAGTTCATGTCCTCGAACTTGTTGAGGACGATCGCGACTCGCTGACGCTCATTCAGTCCGTCGAGCGCTTTGCGGATGATGCCTGCGAGTTCTTGCTGTTGCAGTTGATGGGCGGGTGGTTGATCGCGGGTTGAGGCGGTCGACTCTTGCGGTCCGGTGCCAAGCGGCCCACTCTCCCTGATTTCCAACGGAAGGACGAGGCGTCGTTTCCGATCCCGAAGTGCATTCAGTGCCAGGTTGTTTGCGATCGTGAATAGCCAGGTCGATAGCTTCGCCTTGGGGGTGTACTTCTTCCGATTCCGATAGACCCGCAGGAAGACTTCCTGTGCAAGATCTTCGGCTTCATCGGCACTTCCGAGGAGGTGGTGCATGACTCCGACGAGACGGTGCTGGAACCGTTCCACCAGTTCGCCAAAGGCCGTGGAATCGTCATCCCGGACCCGGAGCATAAGCCGGATGTCCGGGTCGCGGAGAGCCATCTGCGCGCTGGTGTGGCCGATCGGCATTGGCAGCCGGGATCTCGGGGATCGGGAACCGGGGACTCGCCTGGCGCAATCATTCGGGCGCGGTAGGGGTGAACGCTCCGTCTATAGCGTTTCCTGAGTGAACCGCTGTTTCTAGCCCCGAAGCCGTCTTACCTTCAAGTAGTCGTCGAAGCTGGCCGCAGGCAGCGTCGATCTCGGAGCCTTTGCGCTTCCGAACTTTTACGCTCACGCCACTTCTGTGGAGAGTATCGATCAAACCTTGAAGGTGGTCATCCATTGGGCGACGGAACGTCATCCCCTCCACATCGTTCCAAGGAATCAGGTTCACGTGTGCCTTACGTCCCGCGAGCAACCGAGCCAGTTCCTTCGCGTGTGTAGGCCCATCGTTCATCCCACCTAAAACGACATACTCGTAGGTCACTTGCCTGCCGGTCTTCTCGTAAAAGTAGTCGGCAGCCTCAAGGATAGCAGAGATCCCGGTCTTGTCATTGGTGGGCACAATTTGAGTACGAAGACCATCGCTTGCTGCGTGCAACGATACTGCCAAGTGATACTGCTTCCCCACATCCGCAAGTTGCCGAATCTTGGCGGGCAATCCGACCGTGGAGATCGTGACGTGGCGCTGGCCAACGCACAACCCATTCTTGTCGCCAGCGATTGCCAGGGCTTCGAGAAGGCGATCAAGGTTCGCGAGAGGTTCCCCCATCCCCATCACGACGATGTGTGTGAGTCGTGGGGCACGGTCGGGGTTCGTACTTTTCGGATTGGTGAGGTTCCTGAGCCGGACGAGTTGTTCGACCATCTCGCCGACGGTGAGGTTCCGTACCACCCCGTTCAGTCCACTTGCACAAAAAACACAACCCATCCCGCACCCCACCTGGGTACTGATGCAGGCGGTGGCTCTGCCGTCATCCTGGATGAGCACGCACTCGATCATCTTGTCGTCTTCGAGACGCAGAACGAGCTTGTGCGTGTCATCCGACATCGCGAAGAGATGTCGTTCAACCCGAGTCGAGAGCAGCGAGAATGACGCTGCAAGCTCGGTCCTGAGTTGCTTGGGCAGATCCGACATATCCTCGAACGAAGTCGCGCGATTCGCGAGGAGTTGTTTGCGGATCTGGTTGATCCGCATCGGAGGCTGTCGGCGTTCCGCGAGCCACTCTCGCAATGACTCGACGGGCACATCAAGGAACCCCGGGAGCGGCTTCGGTAAGCCCTCTGGAGGTTGTGGCTGGGATTCGGGGAGTATTGGTAGAGTTAAAGACATAACCGTTATTGTACGCGGATCAACGAGATCGGGGAAGCGCCAGCCCGGGTGGATACTTGGGCGAGTACCTGGTTGGTTGAGAAATAATGCTCTCTGCCATTCTTTCAAAGGTTTGGTTTGGTGGGCAGGCATGCTTGCCTGTCCAAGCTATGACCGGCAGGCAAGCATGCCTGCCCCACCAAGCACAAGCCACAAAACTGGCGAAGAACCAGAAAAATGAACGGGCCGGGGAGAGTTCCCCGGCCCGTCACGCATTCGGTTGCAACGTTACTTCTTCACTTCGTACTCGGCATCCATCACGTCGTCGCCGCCGTCCTTCTTTTCCGGGCCAGGAGCGGGTTCCGCACCTGGTGCTCCGCCGCCCATCTTCGCGGAAACGTGCTGAGCCATCGCGGTCGCGGCGGCTTCCAGGCCCGCCGTGGCACTCTTGAGCGCCGCAAGATCTCCCTTCGGAATCGCCTCGCGAACCTTGGCAACTGCAGCAAGCACGGGAGCCTTGTCGGAATCCGTGAGCTTGTCGCCTGCTTCCTGCATTGCCTTTTCGACCGCGTGAATGCGGTTCTCGGCCTCGTTTTTCGACTCCGCGAACTCACGCTTCTTCTTGTCTTCCTCGGCGTGCAGTTCCGCGTCGCGCTTCATCCGCTCGACCTCTTCCTTGGTCATGCCCGATGAACCTTCGATGCGAATACTCTGCGTCTTCTGTGTGCCCAGATCCTTTGCGACGACGCTCAACACGCCGTTCGCATCGATCTCAAACGTCACCTCGATTTTCGGCACACGAGCAGGAGCCGGGGCGATCCCGTCCAGGTGGAAGCTGCCGATCTTCTTGTTGTCGTCGGCCATCGGCCGTTCGCCCTGGAACACCTCGACTTCAACCGAAGGCTGGTTGTCCGCGGCGGTCGTGTACGTCTCGCTCTTGCGGGTCGGGATCGTCGTGTTGCGAGTAATCATCGGCGTCAGCACACCGCCGAGGGTCTTGATGCCCAGGGTCAGCGGGGTCACGTCGAGAAGTTGGATGTCGGCTGCTGCACCGAGGAGCAGTTGCGCTCCTTGAATAGCAGCTCCGATCGCTACCACTTCGTCGGGGTTCACCCCCTTGTGGCCTTCCTTGCCAAAGATCTCTTTCACGAGTTGCGTCACTCGCGGCATTCGCGTCATGCCACCAACCATCACAATCTCGCTGATCTGGTTCGGCCCCAACTTGGCGTCACGCAGGGCTGCCAGCACAGGCTTCTTACACCGCTCGATCAGGTGATCGACCATCCGCTCGAACTGGTTTCGGCTGATCGAGCGCACCAGGTGCAGCGGGTTGCGGTTCTCGTCCATGGTGATGAACGGGAGGTTCACGTCCGTGTTCGCCTGGCTGCTGAGATCCTTCTTCGCCTGCTCTGCGGCTTGCTTCAACCGCTGCATCGCCATCGGATCTTTCCGCAGGTCCGCGCCGTTCTCCTTCTTGAACTCATCAGCGAGGTAGTCCATCAACACCTGGTCGAAGTCGTCACCGCCGAGGTGCGTGTCGCCGTTGGTGCTGAGCACCTGGAACACGCCGTCGTCGCCCACGTCGAGAACCGAGATGTCGAACGTGCCGCCGCCGAGGTCGAACACGGCGATCTTCTGGTCTTTCTTCTTGTCGAGGGCGTAGGCAATGGCCGCGGCCGTCGGCTCGTTGATGATTCGCATTCGCTGCTTGACGACCTTGCCGTCCTTGCCGCGAATCTCGTATTCGGTGTCGAAGCCCGCGATTGCCGCCGCGTCGATGGTCGCCTGCCGTTGGGCGTCGTTGAAGTACGCAGGCACCGTGATGACCGCCTTGCGGACGGTGTGCCCGAGGTACGCTTCTGCCGATTCCTTCAGTTCGCGCAGGATCATCGCCGAGATTTCCGGCGGCGTGAACTGCTTGCCGTCGATATCCACCTTCACGAGGTCTGCAGGACCACCGACAACCTTGTACGGGACGAGCTTCTCCTCGCTCTCGACTTCGTTGTGTCGGCGTCCCATGAATCGCTTGATCGAATAGATCGTGCGTCGCGGGTTCGTGACCGCTTGTCGCTTCGCCTTTTCGCCAACCGGGCGATCGCCCTTGTCCGTGAACGCGACGATACTTGGCGTCAGGCGGTCGCCGTCCCGGTTAGCGATCACCTTGACTTCATTTCCTTCCATCACGGCAACGACTGAGTTCGTGGTCCCAAGGTCGATGCCGATAATCTTCTCTTCAGCCATGTGTGACTCCTGTTATTTGTTGAACCATCGACCCGTGCCGCGGCCCTTCAGAATCAGTGTATTCATTGAGCCAGGCATGAACGGGTCGTGGATGTTCACATCATTCGAGAGCCGACTCCCTCGTGAGGATTCGCGATTTTTTAATGCCCGATTCTGCTGGATTCAAGCCCCTGATTGTATCGTCGTTAATGTTTCCATGATAAGAACTTGCGTCGGATTGCTTGAGTTGGATCGCATTCTTGGTGCCGAATCACGCCGCTTCGAGAGGCTTGATTGCCGCCTCTCTCACCTCATCCGTGATGCCATTGCCAATTAGTTTGACCACGGCGAGTTTCTGCAATTCCTCTGGAGGAATCCCGCCACTGGTTCTGAAAGCCGCCAGGGCGATCAGCAGATCGCGCCCGACAGCAGTAATCTTCGGGCGAAGCTCGCGGATCAAGTCCGGGGCATCCGGAAAGGGACCCCGTTGCTCGGCCTCCCACTCGCGGAAACATGATCGCTGAATAATCTTGGAGGCTTCGATCTGGGCAGCGAAGAACCGGGTTGTATCCGCCGGGTCGAGGCCGAATCCGCGACCCTCCTCTGCGACCCCGGCGAGCAATGCCCGTTCCCGGGCCAGATCCTCCACCGGGGCTTTTGTGTTCCACTTTGTGCGAGCAACATCGAACATGATCGCCAGCCGCTGGTTGATCAGGTCGAGTAGGTGTTCCGTTTCGGTGAATGGACGGTGTTCGGGCTGAACGCGCTTGCACCCGCCGACAGCAATACTCGCGGCGAGAGTCGATCGCAGAAACGTGCGGCGGTTCACGACTTACCTCCGTACAGAGCAGAAGGCCACCTTTGAACTTACGATGTGATACCGGAATCTCGAGTCGACTGAAGGCTGACAGCCATTTTGCCGGACTCGAAGCCATACACTTCCACGAAGGAACATCGCACTGGCCCACATAATCCGGTCGTCGGCTGGGAGGAGTTGTCCATGCCAGGTCATGTCTTCATCGTCCGTGGCGATTTACGGAAACTCGCCTGTGATGCCTGGCTGATCCCATGTAGTCGGAAGGCCCGGCCTGGGAGTGAGTGGTTTCATGTGGGGTATGTCGGACCCCGCCAGGGCACCCCGTTCACTGATGACGGGCCGCGGGTCCAACCACTGACGGGTACCGAACCCGACCGGCCCCGCGCATGGCTCTGCTTCGTTGGGAGATGGGGCCAGCCGGTGTCGTGGTACGTCGATGGAGCGATCGAGTTCCTCGATGCCGCAGCAACGTCCATCGCTGCATCTGGAGCACCTCCGCTCTTTCGTCGAGCGCGGTCGCTGCTTGCGGTGCCAATCGTCGGAACAGGAAAGGGCGGTGCCGCGGAGCTAGCTGGGGAGGTTGTTCAGGAACTTCTACCGCGACTCCGAGAGTTCACGGCTCGAGTCTATCCGGGCAGACGAGAGTTCGACGTTGCACTGGTCTGTTTTGATGCCGCGAGCCATGCCGCAGCCCAGGCCGAACGGGTGCGTCGAGCGGACTGGCCGACCGACCTGACCGACCTCCACCGGAAGGAGGCGCAGAAGCTCGCCGACCACGCACTTCGAGGTGAACTCGCGTTGTTCCTGGGGGCAGGAGTGAGCATGTCGGCCGGGCTTCCAAGCTGGGGCGGGCTACTCGATGAGTTGGCCGCGCGAGCGAAGATGTCGAGTGACGAACGACTGGCGCTGGCCGAACTGCGGAACGCGCTCGATCAGGCGACACTTGTGGAGAGGCGGCTCAAACACCAGAGCGAGTCGATTGGCCAGGCAGTGGCGAAGATCCTTGGCCCCCGTCGGTATTATGCGATTGCACATGCGTTACTCGCGGCACTTCCGGTCCGCGAAGCAATCACGACCAATTACGATCAACTCTTCGAGGATGCCTGGAGTCAGTCCGATCCCGATGGGCTTTCCATCTTACCTGGCGCGATGAAACCGGACGCACGGCGCTGGCTCCTCAAGATGCACGGGTGCCTGTCCGACCCAGATCGCGTTGTGCTCACACGGTCGAGTTACACTCGATATGACGAACAGCTTCCCGCTCTGGGTGGCATGGTGCAGGCGTTCCTGGTCACTCGCCATGTGCTGTTCGTGGGGTTCTCGTTGAGCGACGACAACTTCCACCGGATTGTCGATGCGGTTCGGCGGCTTCGAGGAGACGGGAGCCTACCAGGACACTTCGGAACAGCCATGTCACTCGGGGCAGGGGGGTTGGCCGAGGTGTTATGGGACGGCGACGTGAAGCGGATCCGGATGGACGAAACCCCGGAGACGACACCAGGATTCGCGGCAGCCGAAGCTGCTCGGCGGCTCGAGATCTTCCTCGACTACCTCGTTTCCTGTACTCGGGATGCTGGCCATTTATTGGTGGGCGATCGCTTCAACTCTTTACTGAATCCAGGTGAACGGCGTCTCCGGGATGCGTTGGAAACGTTTGTCGCAGATGTGACTGGCAGCCATGCTGCCGCGGTGCAAAAAACTGTCGCCTGGGCGCAGATCGAACGAATGCTGAGAGGGTTGGGGTTCGAGCCGACGAACTTACCCGACCTCGATCCTGAAGATCTGAACTGAACACGACTGTTAGATCTGAACTCAATGCATGCGTATCGTCGTCTTCCATTCTGCTCGTTCACAGCTTCGGGGAGGGGGCTCTCGTGTTCACAAAGCTCTGCCAAAGCTATGATAGTTTCGAAACCTGAAGTATGACGCGATCACGAGGTTTGCCATGTGCCGTTTTGCGTTCGTTCTCGCTGCAATGTCTGCTGTGTCACTCGCTGGATGCGGGGGTGGGGAGACGAATAACCAAGGGTCCAACGCGAAGGACAAACCCAAGCCACAAGTCATGACTGTTGATGAGTTCTTTGCAGACACAAACAAAGAGGAGCGTGATCTTCGTTTGGTTGGCCAGCTGAAATCTTGGCAGCGCACACAGAATGATACTCCGAGCTATCAGGCAACAATCGCCGGGGAGAAAGGTAAAACGTGCGTGATTTATGTGTCGAAACCCGACGAAGGTGAAAACCCGAAGGTGGGCAAGTGGATCATCGTGAACGTGAGAGGGAATAACCAGCCGGTATCTCGCACGAATGGGCAATTCACGAAGGGCAGCCTACATCAAATCGGCTACGAAACACAGGAGGAAGCGTTAAAGATGGTGGGCCGCTAGGTGATGCCCGGAGCAGGCGCTGCCGAAGGGGTTCTGGCTACCAGTGAGGACAATGATCGCCCGAATCGGTTGGGTCGGCACATACAATAGCCCTGCGTTACCACCTCCGGCACGGACCACCGCCTATCTGTCCGCCAGGAGCATTCCGGACCCGACCTTCCCAACTCATCCGTGCCGGGCCTTCTACACCGAGTACAACCGGACGTGATCCGAAAGGCCGACATGAAGCGCCTCTGGCTGGCATTCGCCGCCGTTTTGGTCTTCTCCTTCACGGTCCTGGGATGGGTCGGTACCCGCATCTACCAGGAGGCACCCCCCATTCCGCTCCGGGTCGTCACGATGGACGGCAAGACTGTCGTTGCCGATGGAGACATTGGGAAGGGGCAGAACGTCTGGCAGGCGATGGGCGGCATGGAGGTCGGTTCGATCTGGGGCCACGGCAGCTATGTCGCACCGGACTGGTCGGCCGACTGGCTGCACCGGGAGTGCGTGTTCATCCTCGACGACTGGGCGAAGACGAGCTTCCAGAAAACATTCTCCCAGATCGACCCGGAACAGCAGGCGGCACTTCAGAAGCGACTCGAACTGTTGATGCGGACGAACACGTTCGACCCCGCAACACAGACGATCACATTGGACCCAGTGCGGGCGAGAGCGTTCGAGGCCAACCTCAAGCACTACGCCGACGTGTTCGGCAACGGCAACGCCGACTACGCCATCCCCAAGGGCGCACAGGCCGACCCCGAGAAACTCCGGCAGTTGGCCGCATTCTTCTTCTGGACCTCGTGGGCGGCATCCACCAACCGCCCCGGTGCCGATCTGACCTATACGAGCAACTGGCCGCACGAACCGCTGGTCGCCAACCGTCCCATCGGTGAGGCCGTCGTCTGGACTGGGGTGAGCGTCATCGTCCTTCTTGCCGGGATCGGGGCGATGGTCTGGTGGTATGCGTCGCAATTGAAAGAACGCCCCACGGAACCGGTCCCCGAGACAGATCCCATTCTCGGGTGGAAGGCCACACCGTCTCAGCGGGCGACGGTCAAGTACTTCTGGCTCGTGTCAGCCATGATCCTTGTGCAGATCCTTCTCGGCGTCGTCACCGCACACTACGGGGTCGAGGGCGACGGGTTCTACGGCATCCCGCTCTCGAAGTGGCTCCCCTACAGCGTGGCCCGGACGTGGCACTTGCAACTCGGCGTGCTGTGGATCGCGACAGCGTGGCTGGCCGCCGGGCTGTTCATCGGGCCGCTGGTGAGTGGATCGGAACCCCGAGGCCAGAAACTCGGCGTCGATCTCCTGTTCGTCGCCCTGGTGGTAGTCGTAGTCGGTTCAATGGCCGGGCAGTGGTTGAGCGTTCACCACCGGTTCTCGGCGGCAGACTCCTTCTACTTCGGGCACCAGGGGTACGAGTACATCGACCTCGGCCGCGTCTGGCAGATCGGCCTGTTCATCGGGCTTCTGCTGTGGCTGTTCCTGGTCGTGCGGGTTGTGTTGCCTGCCTTGAAGAAGTCGGGCGAGCAGAAGCACCTGCTGCTGATCTTCCTGATGGCCTCAACCGCCATCGCCCTCTTCTACGGTGCGGGCTTTACCTGGGGCCAGCACACGCACCTGACGATTGTGGAATACTGGCGGTGGTGGGTGGTTCACCTGTGGGTGGAGGGATTCTTCGAGGTCTTTGCCACCACGGTGATTGCCTTCTTCTTCTACCGGCTGGACCTCGTGACGGCCCGGCTGGCTGCGGAGGCGTCGTTGCTCTCGGCCACGATCTTCCTGTCGGGCGGCATCATCGGCACGCTGCACCATCTGTACTTCTCGGGAACCCCGACCGTGGCGCTGGCCTGGGGGTCGGTGTTCAGCGCCCTGGAAGTCGTGCCGCTCGTTCTGGTGGCGTACCCGGCCCTGGAAGACCTACGCATGGCGAGGGCGACACCGTGGGTGCGGAAATACCGCTGGCCGATCTACTTCTTCATCGCCACGGCGTTTTGGAACATGGTCGGGGCCGGGCTATTCGGGTTCATGATCAACCCGCCCATCGCTCTGTACTACATGCAGGGGTTGAACACGACCCCGCTCCACGCCCACGCTGCCCTGTTCGGCGTCTACGGGATGCTCGGCATCGGGCTGATGCTGATGTGCCTGCGGGCGATTTTGCCAGCCCTGGTGTGGAAGGAGGGGATGGTCAAGTTCGCCTTCTGGGCCATGAACGTCGGCCTCATGGCGATGTGTGTCCTCAGCCTTCTGCCCGTTGGGTTGATGCAGACCTGGGCCTCGGTGGACACGGGGTACTGGTATGCACGCAGTCCTGAGTTCATGCATACGGAGGTCATGCAAACGCTCCGCTGGCTGCGGGTTCCGGGCGACACGATCTTTGCCTTCGGGGCTGTCGCCCTGGTGTGGTTCGTAGCCGGACTGAAGACAGGGCATTCGCTGAAGAGCGAGACAAGTGACGCCCCGGCAGAAGGGCTTAAGCCTGGTTCGTAACCAACTTCGTTCTCACTATTACTCACACCAAGGAGATGTCGATATGTCCATTCCGCACGCATATCCCGGGGAGGTCATGGACGTCCGTCCGCTAGGGACGGCCCTGGCAACGACGACAACGAGGACGCTCGTGAAGGCCAGCGCCTTCGACGTGATCCGGATGGTCGTCCCCGCCGGGAAGGAGATTCCGACGCACACGGCGAAGGGCGAGCTCGTCGTGCAATGCCTGGAGGGGAAGATCGCCTTCACCGCTTGTGGGAAGACCCACGAACTGGAAGCCGGGCAGCTGCTGTACCTGCCAACCGGCGAGCCTCACTCGCTGCGGGGTATCGAGGACGGATCGCTGTTGCTCACCGTCGTGTTGCCGGGTCGATGATTCCGCACGTCGGCAGTAGCGGCCTGCGGACCCGGACGAGGGCGGCGAGTTAGCGATGTTCACCTGGCGACTCGATTTGAACAAGTTGTTGGTGAAGTCGAAGTTGGAACCGATGGGGCGCTGCCGGTATGCCCGCTGGTACCAACTGGCGCGTCCCTAATGATCGGCAGGTTGAGGTCTGTTGCCAGGCGAGCAGTAATCTGATGAGTGGGCGCAACCGCTCAAGGCCACCGGCGAACAGTGATCGCTCGGATTAAGAAACGGTGGCGGAATGATTGAGATTGTGCCCGGGTGCGGTAAAGGTAACTCCCCCTCACCCGGCTCGCAAAGCCTCGCCGACCTCTCCCCCGAAACCGGGGGAGAGGTGGGTGCGCAGCGTCTTCTCCTCAGCGTACCCAAACTCATTGCCTTCAGAAGAAGCCAAGCACCCCCACCTCGCCCCCGGTTTCGGGGGGAGAGGTCGGCGAGGCTTTGCGAGCCGGGTGAGGGGGAAACACCTTACTCACCACCGGTAACGATTCCGATCATTACGCCACCGTTTCTAAGGATGCCGGATGACGACGATTCACCACCTGAACTGTGGCACCTTGCACTCTCCTCCGCAACCGGCGGCGTCCTGTCACTGCTTGCTGCTCGAAGACCGCAATGGGTTGGCGCTCGTGGACACCGGGATCGGGCTGCTCGACGTGGCGCGCCCGTTGGAACGGATCGGTCTTCCGCTCATCGACATTGCCGGGTTCCAGTTCCACGAGGAGCAGACCGCTGCCCGTCAGGTCGAACGCCTCGGCTTCCATCTGGCGGATGTGCGGGACATTATGCTCACCCACGGCGACCCGGACCACACGGGGGGACTTGCCGACTTTCCGCACGCCCGGGTGCATATGGCCGAGGAGGAGCACGCTGCGGTGACGACGGGGCACTGGCGGTATTTGCCAGCACACTTCGTCCACGGCCCAATCTGGAAGACGACCGGCGCGTCAACGGAACGATGGTTCGGGCTGGAGTCCCGGCGGCTTGACCTGGGATTCGAGTCAGAAGTGTTGCTGGTCCCGCTCCCCGGTCACACCCTGGGCCACTGCGGAGTGGCGATCCGGCAGGGCGACCGCTGGGTACTCCACGTCGGGGATGCCTACTACCTGCGGATCGAACTGGCGACGGACGACCATCCAGTGTCGGCGCTGACAGCCCAGCGGGCCGACGACAACGAGCAGCGGGTGGTGAGCCTGACGCACTTGCGGCGCCTGGTTCGTGAACATGCCAACGAGATCGACCTGTTCGGCTACCACGATTTCACAGAGTTCCCGCAGACACATCGGTGACGGGAACAGCGGTTTTGGAGCCGAAGACGACCTGGTCGTGAGAGCGTAGCGTCGGTCGAAGCCTTTCGCAATCCGCCGACAGTCGAGATCGTTTGTGAGTCTCCCTACGGGACAGCCTGCCCGTCTGTCAGTGCCGAGGCCGGGGTTGCGATCGATTCGGTTCCAATGATCTCGGTCCAGTCGCTCGCATTGGGTTTCTTGTAGCGTCGGATTTGCATGAACTGACTATCCCCTCGGTGGAGTTCCACCCGGACGCGAACCGCCTTGCCGCTCTCGACGAGGTAGATCACTGACTCATCGTTAACCTTCCCGACCGCTGCCACTGGTATTGACCATGCGGCTGGCAACTCCGCCGTCAACTTGGCGTAAGCGTACATCCCTGGACGAATCAACTCCTTTGGGTTGGGCATGTCGATCTCGGTCCGCAGAGTGCGTGACCCCGGCTCCAGCGACCACGAGGTTCGGATCACCTTTCCGGTCTGTTCAGATGCCTGGCCCGTTTGGAGAGTGAGTCGGACGGTTTGCCCAACGGCGACCAGTCCCGCGTCGGCTTCTGGCACCTGCACCACCACTCGCACAGTGTCGATCCTCGCCACGCTAAACAAAGCGACCTTCTCGTTTGCGTTAACCAGATCCCGAGTGTTCACTGCACGACGGGTGATGATTCCGTCGAACGGAGCCTTGATCTCCGTATACGCCAGCAGCGCCTTCAGCCGTCCGGCCTCAGCTTTCGCCACGTCCACGCGAGCTTTCGCCGCGTCGATGTCGGCGGTAGCCTTATCCCGGTCCGCCTCGGCTTTTGTCACCGCAGCCTTGGCCGACAGCACCTTGGCGTTCGCTCCTTTCAGCGTTGCCTCGGCGGCCTTGAACTGGTTCTGTGTTTCGTCGCGGGTCTGGCTGTCCCCGACTCCTCCGCTGAGCAACTTGGCGACACGTGTCACCTCCTTCTGCCAGCTCTCAAGCAAAGCCTGTGCGCGGTCCACGCCAGCGTCTGCCTCGGCCACCGCCGCATTCACCGCCGTCACCCCAGCCATCGCCGCTGCGTGTGCCTTCTGTGCCTGGATGACCTCGGCATCGGCCTGCCTGACCAGGGCCTCTTTCTGCTTCTGCTCCTCGTCCAATTCCGGGATCAACAACCGGGCCAGCACCTGGTCTTTTTTGACGCGGCTGCCGATGTCGTAGAGGCGGTCGTGCTTTGGCCACACCTCCTTCTCGGGGGTGTTCTTCGCGATTAATGCCAGCTTTTCCGGGTCTTCCTCGATTGACTCAACGAAGCCGGTGAGTTTGGCGTGAAGCGCCGTCTCCTCGAACGCCACGACGGTCCCCGGCTGTTCGACCTCGCGTTTCAGAGGTCGCATCTCCGGCTTCACCACACTGATCTGTGGACCAGCCGGTGCGGCCGATCCTGCCGGGGCCGGGGGCTTACGGTCGCAGCCCGACGCCACAACGGTGAGGAGTGCGGAAACGAGCAATAGGCTGCGGTCACGACGCATGGGTGGTCTCCGATGAGCTCGCGGCTGCGTCTGGAACGTAGTGGCGGCTGGCAGGGTTGAACGGGCTGAGGGACGCGGACCTGGCCAGGGATCGGCCCATGATCAGGGCGAAGATGGCCGGTAGGACGATGAGGGTTGTCAGCGTCGCCGCGGCCAGCCCGCCGATGACCGCCCGGCCGAGCGGGGCGGTTTGGTCGCCGCCCTCGCCGATACCGAGGGCCATCGGCACCATCCCGGCGATCATCGCGCAACTGGTCATCAGGATTGGCCGGACGCGGGTTCGTGCGCCCTCGAGTCCAGCTTCGCGTGCGGTCATTCCTTCCATCCTCGCCCGCTCGGCGAAGGTAACGAGCAGGATCGCGTTCGCGGTCGCCACACCGACGGCCATGATCGCCCCCATGAACGACTGGAGGTTGAGCGTGGAACCGGTTGCGAACAGCATCACAACCACCCCCGCCAGGACCGCCGGCACGGGAGCCACGGCCACGAGTGCGAGACGGATCGACTGGAAGTATGCGGTCAACATCAGGCCGATCACGACCACCGCGACTGCGAGGCCGAACGCCAGCCCGCGGAACAGTTCGTTGAATGGGGTGATCTGCCCGCGAACGTCGACCGAGACGCCCTTCGGCGGGTCGCCCGCCGCTGTGATTGCTTTCGCTACCTCTCCAGACACATCGCCGAGGTCGTCGTCCTGGATGTTCGCTGTCAGACTCACAACCCTCTTCATGTTATACCGGTCAATCTCGCCGGGCATCGTGCCCTCCTTCACTACCCCGACGTCCCGCACCAGGACGCTTCCATATCCGTTCGCCATCACGGGTACAAGTTCCAGGTCCTTCGCCGAGTTGACCAGTACGAACGGCACTTCGACCTGGACTTGGTAGCCGATGCCGGACGCTGGGTCTCGCCAGTAGTTCGGGACGGTGAACCGGCTGGATGAGGTGAATGGGGTAATCGCCCGGGCCACATCTGCAGCTGTTCCCCCGCTCGCCGCGAGCTTCTCTCGATCCACCTTCACCTCAATGGTCGGGTAGTCGAGCGGTTGGGAGAACTGGAGGTCTTTCAGAGCCGGGATCTTGGCCAACTCGACACGGATCTTCTCGGCGTGGACCCGGTTGGCCGCCACGTTCGACCCGGCAACCTGTACCTCGACCGGGGTGGGAGAGCCGAAGCTCATCACCTCGTTGACGATGTCGGCAGGCTCGAACGATAGGCGGAGTTCCTTCGCCCGCCGCTCGGCAACCTCGGCCGATAACACGAACGGCTGCTGCTTCCACCGAGCCGCTGTCCATGCCTGGAGGTGAGCGGGGAGTTTCTCGCGGAGGCGGGCCTTCAACGCTTCGATACGGACGAGGCCCAGCTTGAGGGCGATTCGGATCGCGGATTCGTGCGGCCCGCCCATCCACAGGTACACGGCATTGATTGGATAACTGGACGCAACGACCCCGACATACCCGAGTGTGATCTCGACCTCGCCGCCGGCGGCCCGCACCTCTTCTCCGATGTAACGGAGGGCTTCTTGCGTGATCGCTTCTGTTTCTTCAATGCGAGTGCCGGTTGGAGCACGGAGCCGAAGCTGGAACGAGCCGGCGTCCACTTGTGGGAAGATCTCGGTGCCGAGTTGAGGGCCGACGAGTGCCACGGTCACGCCAGCGAGCGCGAGGTACGCGGGCACCAACGCCCAACGTAACGCGGTCAGCCTGCCTACCGCCCGCCCGTAAGCCCCCGGCTTCACAGGAACCGCCGGGCCGTGGTGCCTGGGCTTGAACAGCATGACGCAGAGGACCGGGACGAACGTGCTCGACAAAATGTAGCTCGCGATCATGGAGAAACCGACGGCGAGCGCGAGGGGAAGAAATAGCCCGCGGGCCGCCCCTTCCATCACGAACGATGGAATGAACACGGCTAGGATGCACAGCATGGCCAGCAGCCGAGGCACTGCCGTCTCGGTCACCCCCCGCCACACCGCCAGTGCCACCGATGGCGTCTTCTCCATTTGCACGTGGATGTTCTCGACTGCGACTGTCGACTCGTCCACGAGGATGCCGACCGCGAGGGCCAGCCCGCCAAGTGTCATCAGGTTAATCGACTCGCCCGTGAGCCAGAGGGCCACCAAGGCAGCGATGAGCGCGAACGGGATGTTCAAAACGACGACGATCACCGAGCGCCAGTCGCGGAGGAATATCAGCACCATCAGGCCGACGAGGCCAGCCGCGAGCAGCCCCTCGAATGCCACCCCCTTCATCGAGTTGGTGACGTACGGTGACTGGTCGAACTCGAAACTCACCTTGATGTCGTCCGGCAACTCAGCCTGCATCTTCGGCAGATTCGCGCGGACCTTGTTGACCACGTCGAGCGTCGAGGCGTTGGCCCGCTTGGTGACCAGAATGTACACCGCACGCTTGCCGTTCACGAGAGCGTAGCCGGTCGGGATGTCGCTCGCGTCTTCGATCAGTGGCTGGCCTGTCACGGGGCTACGCTTCACCACGTCTCGCAGGAAGACCCCCGGTTTCACCTCGATCGTGCCGAGTTCGGCGGGCTGCACCACCATCGCATTGCTTGGAACGAGCGGCATCCGGGTGGCATCACGGATCTGCCCGGACGGAGCGATGGTGTTCCCCTCGGTCAACTTCTTGACCACATCGTCGGCCGATACCTTGTAGGCCTGGAGTCGGTCCGGGTCGGCACGCACAACCACCGTCCGCTGACTCCCGCCGAACGGCGGTGGCGCACTCACTCCTTCGATGGCGGCGAACATCGGCCGCACTTTGAACAACGCCTTGTCCTGGATGTCGCCGATGGTCCGAGACTCACTTGACAGAACCAGATAGCCGACGGGCACACTCCCGGTGTCGAATCGCATGATGAACGGATTCACGGTCCCCGGCGGCATGAAGGCCCGCGAGCGATTGACGTACCCCACCGTCTCACCCATGGCCTGAGCCATGTCGGTGCCGGGGTGGAAGTACAGCTTCATGATCGACATGCCCTGGACGTTCTTCGACTCGACGTGGTGGATGCCGTTGATGTAGAGGAAGTGGTACTCGTAATAGTTGGCGATCAGCCCTTCCATCTGCTGCGGGTCCATGCCGCCGTAGGGCTGGCAAACGTAGATCACCGGCAGGTTCAGGGCCGGGAAGATATCCACCTTCATCCGGCTGTACGCCAAACCCCCTGCGAACACGGTCCCCAAGACCAGCACCAGGACGGTGACCGGGCGATTGAGGGCGGCGGTGATCGGGTTCATCAAGGTGTCCGAGAGGGTACGGGTAGATCAATCGTATCCGCCCCAGTTACCCAGGCGGAAGTGGACGGAGGTTAATTCGAATTTATGGACGGCGACGAGAATGTGGTACCGAGGCAGAGCAGTCAGGTCGAGTCCGGGGGTTCGGGCGGCAAGTCGAGTGTCGCTGATCTAACGGCCGGGCCAGAGGATCGTTCCTATTTCGGGCACTCTGCCATTCTTGTGGAGGTTTGGAACTGGTGGGGCAGGCATTCTTGCCTGCCCAAGCTCGACTGACAGGCAAGAATGCCTGCCCACCAAGAAAAGCTGCAAAGTTTCCTCAAGAATGGTGGAGAGCCCTATTTCGGCGTTGCTGGGGCAGGTGCGGGTGTCGGAGTGGTCGACGCGGACGGAACGGCTGTTGCAGCCTGTGTGTTCATCAGGCACTGGGCGGGGTGGCCAAGTGCTCGGTAGAGTTGGAACTGTGCCCGGTTCTGGTCGGCCACAGCGGCGTAGTAATCCCGGTACGCCTGATCGAGTGCAGCGACAGCAGCGACAGCTTCCTGTGGTCGGAAGACGAGCGTGAGCTGATCTCCCACCCGTTTCCCAGGGACCAATCCGCGGAGGTTCTTTTCGGCCGTCTCGACTGCGTCGGCGACTCCATCGCTTGCCGCCTTCAGCCGGTTCGCCGATCGCTGCACGCGGGCGTGAGCCTGAACCACCTCGGCCGTCACGCGGTCCTGGGTTCGAAGCAACTGGAGCAACGCCTGCCGTTGTTCGGCCTCCCGCTCGCGAATCGTGGCACGATTGCCCAGCCCGAGGTTTTGGATTTCCCAGACAGCCTGGAGATCGAAGCTGAATCGACCCCCATAGTTGCCAAAGCTGCCGTCTCGCCCTCCACCAAAGTACCCGCCGGCCAAGCCCGCGACCTGCGCCCCGGCTCCCCGGAGAGCGAGGGTCGGCACGAACGGCCGGACCTTCTCCTGGCGAATCCTGGCGAGTGTCGCCTGAATGACCGCCTGATCGGAGGCAAGTTCGGGTCGGTAGGTCAACGCAATCGGGATGAGTTCGTCCGGGGTCGCCCTCGAGTCGATCAACTCGACCGTGAGGGACGGCTCCTCGGCTGGTTCGACCAGCGTGCCGGGTTCAAGTCGCAGAAGACGGGTGAGATCGGCACTGGCAACCTGCCACCGTTCGTAGGCAGACTCGACCGTTTGCCGCCGACGGGCTGACTCGGCCCTGGCCCGATTCACCTCGACGGTCGGGACGAGGTCCGGGGCGACCTTCTGGGTGAGTTTCACCAACTCGTCGGCACGACGGAGTGCGTCGATGGACCCTGCCACCTCGCCACGCGCCTGCTGGACGGTGAAGTACGCCTCGGCCACGGCGAGAGCGGTGTCATTGCGGGCTGTCTGGACGTCGGCCTGTCTCGCGCGGACGACCTGGCGGGCTGCGAGTGGAGCAAAGAGTGCATCGCCGACGTTGAACACAGCGGTGGGGCCAGCCCCCACGAAAAACGACGACTTGTTAGTCGGGAAGACAAACCCCGCCACGTCCTGAATCTGGCCGTCATGGCGGAAGTAATCGACCCCGAGCCCGATATTTGGCAACCAGAGTACCTTTGCTCTGTCGAGAGCCGCGTTGGATGCGCGGAGCCGTTCCGCTGCGATCTGGATGTCGAGCGGATTGGCGTTCATCAGAGAAAGTGCGGTCGGAAGATTGATCGGCAGCGGCTTCCCTTGTCCCTCGGCAGACGGAATCTTCGGCAGGGATGTATTGTCCTTCGCTGGTGTCACATCCTTCTCGCCATCGGCCGCTTCTTCATGAGCAGCTGGAACGATGGCGCCAGTCTTGGGAATCGGCGGTACTGAATAACTCACAACGCGGGAAGGTGGGGGGAACGGCGGCTCGGCAGTGTCGAGCGTGGAACAGGCTGGGAGCACCAGCAACCCGGCACCGGCGAGCCAGCGTGCTGCCCGTCGTAACTTCTTGGCAGTCTTCACATCAGCCTCCCCGACATTGCCGGGAATAAGTCCACGCGGCCGGTGTGGTCCGGCTGTTCGTACCATGAGTATCGGTAAACCGGGCAGGCAGGCTGAACTGCGGCAGGTTAATTCCCTTTTATGTTCAGTCGCGGGGCTACGCGGCCGGCCATTTCGGCTTACATCCCACGTCGGGAGGTCCGATATTGTGAAAGAATGGCGATGCCCAAATCTCCCAACCCACCAAATCAACAAATGGATCGGTGCAGGTGAGCGGGACGGGGAACACTCGCACCTTGACGATCACGAACATCACAGGCGATGGCACATTGGGGATCTCGATCACGGCTGGTACGGCGATCGATGTCATCGGCCAAATAGCACCCGCGGTCGGTCAGATCTAAAAATTCGTGGTGGACAACATTGCACCCAAAGTCACGTTGGATCGCCGATTGTGACTGCGAGGAAAGCGAGCTTCGCGACGGCGGTGGACTACACCATCACGATCACGGAGACGAATCAGTCATCGGTGACGCTGACCGAGAGTGACATCCCACTGGTAAGTACGACCGGGGTCAGGGCGACGAAGGTGTTGACGCAGATCGACGAAATGCCCTACCGCGTGTCGCTCAGCAATTTCTCGGGCCGCGAAGGCCGACTACGCGGCTGGCGTTGAGGGAGCGCTTCCGGAAAGTCCCTGGACTTGCGTGGAATATGGGGCGCTCCTCGTGAAATGTGGCGACGTCGAAGCCTATCGACAACTGCGGAGTCTTGCCCTGGCGAAGTGGGCTGAGGACCGTGATGCGTCAGTTTTGCAACCAGTTCTTTACCTCGGCGGAATGATGGCGACGTCAGCCTCGGAGTCCGCACAACTACTGAAGATGCTGCGGATGAATCAGGCGGCGGCCCCGAGCGCTGCGTTGCCCATCGACTGCACGGGATTGGTACATTACCGTGCCGGTGAATGGGTTGAAGCAAACCGATCACTGCTTCAGGCAGTGAAACTGCGTTCCGAAGGCGAGAATGTTGCCGTGGCGTGGGCGTTTCTGGCAATGACGCACCTCCGGCTCAAGGAATCCGCCGAGGCAGAACAGTATCTCAAGCGAGTTGATGCGTGGATTGCGGAACGAGAGAAGCAGGCCCCGCCAGTGACGGCCATCGCGCCGTTAAGCTGGAATTGGAGCAGCAACCTCATGGTGCGACAACTCCGAAATGAAGCTGAATTGCTACGGTCCAAGCCCGCGCCATGAATGGGACGATTACTCATATTGAAAGCCCGGTTCGATTTCGAACACGTCGTCATGATGGGATACAAGCCACGGTCCCGGACCATTGGAACCGCGAAACCGGAATTTGTTACGGATGTGGCTGATGCCCTGGAATCGGACGTGTAACAATCAAATAATTAGTCACACAAATAGGGAATTTACCAGATGATCGATCGGAAAATCATATTCTGACATATACGTTTCGCCCCAGTCGTACCTCGTAAGCGATTTGAACGAATTACCGATCGTCGCGCGATCATTCCTTCTTGCCCAGATCCGATTACGCAGGCGACAAGCTCCTCACAGATCGGCCCCGGCCACGTCAGTCGGTTGCTCCAGAGGCGGGATGGCGTGCCACCTTTCTCCTCAACCGAATCAAAGCGTCTTCGAACAGGTTTCTCGACTGGCGACCGATGACCACATCGCCCTCGAGCTACGTCCCGAACTACCAAGGAAGCTCATTGTGTCTGTCCAGGAGTCCGTTGAGTCGCACAATCTCCGAGCGGAAGCGACAATCGAATCACTGGAGCAGCAAGCGCGCGACCTTGCCCGTTCCGTCGAACTCGTGCGTCAGGAAACACTCACGCAGTCGAACGACCGAATTGATGCGCTCGAGCAAAAAGCGAGAGACCTGGCCCGCTACGTCGAGACCACCCGACAGCAGACGCTCTTGCAGGCCGATCGCAAGACCGAGGACCTGGAAAAG